>FWWL01000427.1_pt1 | contig 25131 bp, 27 predicted proteins | sample 2228331 | NCBI WGS metagenome assembly FWWL01 (sample SAMEA103939775, study PRJEB20133) | metagenome | reverse complement strand
CACAACCAAAAAAACAAGTCTATAGACAAACACAAACAAACATAGAAGCAGATAAACTTATATTTGTTAAAACTTATGTTGATAAAAAAGAAGCATATCCAAACGAACAAATAACTCTTACAATAAAATTTTATACTGCTCTTCCAATCTCATCCAACCCTCAATATAATCCTCCAACATATTCAAATCTTATCTCTGAAGAACTTCCACCTGTTAGAACCGGAACTGAAATAATAGGTGACATAAGATATTATTATGCCGAAGTTAAAACTGCACTTTTTGGTGTTATGCCTGGTAAAGCTACAATATCACCGGCGACCATAGTAGCATATACAGAGACTCAGGAAGATATTTTTTCAATAGATCCTTTTGATCCAAATTTTATCCAGAAATTTTTTAAGGGTATATCAAATCCAAAACCAGTTACATTAAAAACCAAACCTCTTGAATTAAATATACTTGAGTTTGAAAATAAACCTAAAAACTTTACAAACGCTGTTGGCAATTTTTTTATAACAGCAAAGGTTGACCAAAATAATATAAATCTGGGAGATGCATTAAATCTTATTGTTGAAATAACAGGAAAAGGAAATGTAAAAACCATAACTCCACCACCCATTGAAAGTGAAAACATAAAAATATATGATACGCTTTCTTCAGAAACCCTTACAAAAAATAATGATATTATAGGCGGAACAAAAAAATTTACATATATAATATCCCCAACAAAAGAAGGGGAAGTTATAATTCCATCTGTAAAATTCACATTTTTTAATATAGATACGAAAAAATTTGAAACCATACAAACTCAACCAATAAAGATTAATGTAAATAAACCTAAGGATGGCAAAAGTTATGACTTTGACAAAATACCTGGAGATACTCCAATAACAATAAAATCACAGGATATTAATTATATATACGAAAAAATACCGTCAGCATGGTGGTTTAAATTCACAGATTTTGTCTCATCGATAAGCTTATATATAAATATCCTTATCATCTTAGCTTTAATTATCAACTATCTTATTCAGAGAAGAAATTACGTAAAAAATCTTAATCCAAAAGAATACATGTTTAAAAAAGCATTTTCAAATTTCAAATCAAAAATATCTGAAATAAAATCATATACTGATTATAAGAAAGGACTTGGTAGTTTATATGATGCAATATATGATTACTTCTCACAAAAGTTGAAAAAAAATGTTTCACATCTGACATTTCAAAAGCTTGAAGTTGAAATTAAAAATTATAAAAATATATCAGAAAATCTTTTAAAAGAATTGAAAGATGTTATAGAAAAAATAGAATTTCTCAATTATACATCTTTAAATATTGATAAAACTGAATATGAAAATATAATTAACAAATCCCTTGATGTAATTTTGCATATAGAAAGGGAGTTTGAGAAATGAAAATTAAAACGATATTAATTACTCTTTCCTTATTTTTTTTAACACAATTACTTTTTTCTTTAGAAATAAAGGAAGCAAATGAAAATTACAAAAACTCCAATTTTGAAAAAGCAATTGAATTATACAAAAAAGAAGATTTTAATAAAAATCCTTATCTTCTTTATAATATAGCAAACTGTTATTACAAAATAGGAAATAAAACTTATGCATTTTATTACTATCTCAAAGCTTTTACCATAATTCCAAGAAATAAAAATATAAAGGAAAACATGATAAAAGTATCATCTGAACTAAATCAAACATTATTTAGTGAGGATATACCACAAATCATTTATTCTATATATTACTTTTTAAGTGAAAAAGAAATTTTAACATTATTCGAATTTTTCTTTATACTTTTTGCATTATTTTTAATACTCAACTCAAAATCAGAAGATAATAGATTTGCTTCATATATTCTTATTACGCTTTTATTTTCAATTATCTTAGGTGGATGGTATATCTTAAGGCAGAACTCCATATTTCATAACCTGGCTGTTACAAAAAATGAAGTAGATATCTATAGTGGACCTAAAAAAACATTTAATATCCTTGCTACTTTACCGGAAGGAAGAGTTATTGTTGTTTTATCTAAAAATGATGATTTTATTGAAATAGGGATTCCAAAAGAAAATATAAAGGGATGGATAGAAAAAGATAAAATTTTAATTGTAAATGAAGAAGGAGATTAATATGAAAATATCAATAGCAAGTGATCACGCAGGATATAAGTTGAAGCAAAAAATCATAGAGTTTTTAATGAAAAAAAATTATGAAGTAATTGATTATGGGACTGATGATGAATTTAAAAGTGTAGATTATCCAGATTTTGCACTTAAAGTAGCAAAAAGCGTTATTGAAAAAAAAACTGATAGAGGTATAATAATATGTGGAAGTGGGGTTGGAGCTTCAATTACGGCAAATAAGGTTAAAGGTATAAGAGCAGGATTATGCCATGATACATATTCAGCTCATCAAGGCGTAGAACATGATGATATGAATGTTTTATGTCTTGGTGCAAGGATAATAGGAGAGGAACTTGCCAAAGAAATAGTTTTAGCCTTTCTTAAAGCAAATTTCTCAAATGAAGAAAGGCATATAAGAAGATTAAATAAAATAAAAAAGATTGAGGAGGAATTATGAATATAGCACAACAGCTAAAAATTCAGAAGGATTTAAACGAAATAGGTCAGAGCATATGGATTGATAATATATCAAGAGAAATGATATTATCAAACTCGTTAAAAAATCTGATAGAAAAATTTGATGTAAAAGGATTAACATCGAATCCTACAATCTTTGAACAGGCAATTTTAAACTCAAATGAGTATGATGAAAGCATAAAACTTGCTTACAAAAACACTTCAGATTTAAAGGAAATAGCATATTGTCTTATGATTGAAGATATTCAAAGAGCGTGTGATACTTTTATCCCTGTTTATGAAAAAACATTCCATAACGATGGATATGTAAGTATTGAAATTCCTCCTGATGTTGAAAATAAAAAAGATATAATAGAATGGGCAAACAAACTAAACAATAGAATTTCAAGACCAAATCTAATGATAAAAGTTCCTGCTACTATGGAAGGAATATCAGCAATGGAAGAACTTATTAAGATGGGAATAAATGTAAATATGACACTTATATTTTCTCCTTATGTTTATGAAGAATGTGCAAAAGCATATATAAGAGCAATAAATTGGAGAGAAAAAAACAACATGGATAATGAAGTTTTTTCTGTGGCAAGCTTCTTTGTAAGTAGAATAGATACATATGTAGATAAAAAAATAGAAGAATTAGCTTTAAATTTAGAAAATTTGCACGAAAAAAATAAGATTCTTTCTCTTAGAGGTAAAGCTGCTATTGCCATTTCATTAATTGTATATTCAAAGTATCTTGAACTTTTCTATCAGGATGAATTTAAAAAACACATGGATAAGGGATTTAAACCACAAAAGATTTTGTGGGCATCAACAAGCACAAAAAATCCTTTATATAAAGATACATTATATATTGATGAATTATGTTTAAAAAACTCAATAAATACAGTTCCTCAAAAAACTTTATATTCCTTTCTTGAACATGGAAATATAAATAAAGAAGATATAAATATTAGGATAACAAACGCAAATGATATAATAAAAGATCTTGAAAACTCAGGAATAAGTTTAAGTGAAATGTATAATTGGCTTTTAGAAGATGGGATATCTAAATTTAAAAAATCCTATGAAAACATCTTAAAGGCAATAAAGACCAAAATGTCATCTATTAAAATCAAGGAGGATTCATTTATATTTAAAATATATAACACAGATATATCTCAAGCTCAGAAAAGACTTGTTGAAGACAAATTTATAGAAAGACTTTATAAAAAAGATGCAACCCTTTTTAAAACCGAGAAGGAACATATAAAAATAATTAGAAATTCACTCGGGTGGCTTGATGTACCCATCAAGATGCAGAAAAATTTAAATGAAATAATTAACTTTACTGAAGAAATACTGAAGGAAAAAAAATTTAAATATTGTTTGCTTCTTGGCATGGGAGGCTCATCGCTGGCAGCTGAAGTTATAAGAAGTATTTTTGAAAAAAAAGGATACCTTAAAACATATATTCTTGATACTACAAACCCGGATACAATAAATTCAGTTATCAAAAAAATAAAATTGAAAGAAACACTTTTTATATTTTCAAGTAAATCAGGAGGGACTGTTGAACCAAACTCTCAGTTTAAGTATTTTTACTCGGAATTAAAAAAAATAACAAAAAATCCTCAAAATCACTTTATAGCAATAACAGACGAAGGAACATCATTACATCAACTTGCAAAAAAGCTTTCTTTCAGAAAAATTTTTATAAATCCATCAGATATAGGTGGTAGATTTTCAGCACTTTCCTATTTTGGACTTGTACCTGCCGTAATTTGTGGATGTAATATAAATAATATGGTTGAAAGAGCTATCAGGGTTATTGATAGGATAAAAAAAGATGATATTTCATATCTTACACTTGGCTCGTTTATTGCCACAAATTATTTAAATGGAAAGGATAAACTAACAATAATACTTCCTGAAAAATTAAAACAATTTGGTTTATGGATAGAACAGCTCATAGCAGAGTCAACTGGAAAAGAAGGAAAAGGAATACTTCCTGTTATAAATACAGAAGTTTTAGAACCTGAATATTACGATACAGACAGGATGTTTGTTATACTGGAAGATAAAAAAAGTTTTAATGAAAGTTTTAACAAGGAGATTGAAAATCTTATCTCAGCTAACTTCCCCATAATGAAAATATCAGTAAATAATGAGTATGATATAGCAGATCAATTCTATATATGGGAAATTTCAACAGCAATTGTTGGATATTTTATGAAAATAAATCCCTTTGATCAACCAGATGTTAATAGCACAAAAGAAATAACAAAAAAACTTTTAATCACTAATGAAATAAAACTTAATCCTCAAAAAATGATTGGGGATCTTGAATTATATTATTCAAATATAGAGCTAAATAATGAGATAAAAAACCTTGACGATCTTATATGGGAAATTCTTAAAGAAACAGAAGAAAAACACTATTACTCTATATGTTCCTATCTTGAAGAAAATAAAGAAACAGAAAAACTTTTAAAAAGGTTATCACTTACACTTACCACAGCAACAAATAAAACTGCTATTTATTCATATGGACCAAGATATCTTCACTCAACAGGTCAGCTTTTCAAAGGTGGAGCAAATAACGGCTTATTTATAATCTTGACATCCAAGCCTAAAAAAGATATAAAGATATTAGGGGAAAGCTATTCCTTTTATAAACTTTTAATATCGCAGGCGAAAGGAGACTTTCTTGCATTAACTCAAAAAAGAAGGAAGGTTATAATGATACATTCAAAAGATTCAGCCCTCAAAAGCATGAAATTATTTCTAACCAAACTTTCAAAAATAACAAAGGAGGAAGAAATGCCAAAAGCATTAACTACAAAGAAGAAAAACCCAGCCAGCAACCCTAAATCAAAGAAAGATACAGGCTACGTAGTAATAGACTATCCAAAACATATGGAAACAATTACATCAAGGCATTATACAATAAGAATCGGAGCAAGTAATGATGCAAGAGGAGTTGAAGTCTCCATAGATAATGGACCCTGGCAGCCAGCAAGGCATTCAGTTGGATACTGGTGGTATGACTGGAATGATATTTCAACCGGAAATCATGAAATAATAGCAAAAATGAACAGAGAAGATGGAAGTTTTATAATTTCAAAAAGAAGAAGATGTAAAGCAGCTTAATCAAATTTTGGATATTTAACTTATTAATTTTTACTTTATAAATTATAAAAAGGAAAGGGGGGATATTTGCTAAAATATTATTATGTTCAAAGGTATTATAATCACATACGGTCCTTCATTGTATGATGAGAACAAGCTTACGAACATTATTAAATCAGGAGTAAAGATAATAAGATTCAACTTTTCACATAAAAATCTTGAAAGTTTTGATAAAGCAATAAATATAATAAATAACCTTAAGAAAAAATACAGGATTAAAATTCTTGCTGATCTTCAAGGAAATAGAATAAGAGTTAGAAATATTTTCTTCCCATTAAATTTAATTAATGGTAAAATTGTAGTTTTGACACAACAAAATGTTAAATCTTCAAACAAACTTATAAGTTTTGATTATCCATATTCTCTTGATAGACTCAAAAAAGGAATGAAGATTTATATTGATGATGGAAACATAGAGCTTGAAGTTATTTCTGTTTCCAAAAAAGATATAAAAACCTTAGTAAAAAGAGGAGGAGAATTAAAAAACAATAAAGGAATAAATATTCCTGATGCTAATTTATATTTTCCCATAATAAACGAAAAAGACAAAGAAGATCTTGAATATATAATAAGCAAAAAATTTGATTACATTGCTCTTTCATTTATAAGAAAATCAACTGAAGTAGTTGAAATAAAAAAATATATTAAATCTAAAATGAACACCATTCCTTTGATAATTTCAAAAATAGAAAACAAACAGGCAATTTCAAATATAGATTCAATAATAAAACATTCAGATGGGATTATGGTAGCAAGAGGAGATCTTGGAGTTTCAATTCCTCAGTATAAAGTTCCTTTTTTCCAGAAAAAAATAATAAAAAAGGCTAAAGAGTATAAAAAATTTTCTATAGTTGCAACCCAAATATTTGATTCAATGGTTGAGAATTATAAACCAACAAGAGCTGAGGTAAGTGATCTTGCAAATGCTATAGAAGATGGAGCTAATTATATAATGTTTTCAGCAGAAACATCTATAGGGAAATATCCACTTGAAGTAATTGAAATAGCAAAAAAAGTAATAAAATATTCAATAAGGTACTTGAGGTATGGATCTTGAAAAGTTAAAATATCTTGGAATAAACGAGTTTATTACTAAAAAACTTGAGGAATATCGTTCTAATAATAAATATAAAATTGCAAGAATATTCAACCAGCACAGTAGTTTATATCACATAGCATTTTCAAAAGAAGAAAAAGCATTTGCTTTTTTAAGTGGTAAATTTAAAAAAAAAATTAACTCCAAAATAGAAATTCCTGTAACAGGGGATTGGGTCATAGTAGAACCTAAAACAAAGGATTTATTTCCTGTAGTAGACAGAATAAAAAGATATTCACAAATAGTGAGATACAATAAAAATAAAAGATATCCACAAGTAATAGCAGCAAATATAGACATTGCTTTTATAGTAATCTCAGCTGATAAGTATAATTTTGAAAAAGAAAGAATAAAAAAATATATTTCTCTTGTGGAAAATGAAAATAATATTTCTTATAAACTAATTATCAATAAAATAGACCTTGGAGATATAAACACAATAAAAAAGACAATTGATGAACTAAAAATCAAAGATGAGGATGTTATATTTCTTGATTCAATCAAGAAAATTGGGTATGAAAAACTTAACAGAGAACTAAAAGAATTTAAAACCTCAGTTTTAATAGGGCATTCTGGGGCTGGAAAATCTACAATAATAAATAATTTGTATGGTAAAAATATAAAAAAAATAGCTGAACCAAATCCTAAAAACATGAAAGGGAGACAAACAACAACAACCAGAGACTTAATAATTCTTTCAAATAATCACATAATTATGGATATTCCAGGAATAAACTTTACAATTGATAATTACGATGAAATTATAAGGATAATAAATCAGTTTGCCTGTGAGTGTAAATTTACAGACTGCAAACACATATCAGAACCTGAATGTGCTGTAAAAAAAGCGGTAAAAGAAAATCTTATCCCGAATGAAATATATAAAAATTATCTCCAGATAATAAAAAATGAAAAGATTTAAAATAATAACATTTGGATGTCAGATGAACGAAGATGATTCAAATTCTATAAAAAACTTTCTTTTATCCTATGGACTCAAAGAAGAAGAAAGTGAAAAAAACTCAGATATAATAATAATAAACACTTGTACAGTAAGACAACACGCAGAAGATAAAGCACTTAGTTTTTTAGGAAGCTTAAAAAAAATCTCAACCAATAAAAAAATATTTTTCATAGGCTGTGCTGCTGAAAGACTTGGAGAAAAAATAAAAAATAAATTTCCTTATATAAGCTATGTAATCGGAGCAAAATCATATCAAAAAATATATGAAATATTAAGAAACGAATTATATTTATCTGACCACTTAATTCAAAACACTTTTTCACTTAACTCAAAAATATCAGATTACCAGACAATATCCCGTGGATGCAATATGAAATGCTCATACTGTATAGTTCCAGATGTAAGAGGAATGGAACTCCCGGTTCCTTTTGAAAAAATAATTGGTGATATTAAGAAAAAAGCAAAGAACGGAGTAAGAGAAATTATTCTTTTAGGTCAAACAGTAAACTCATATATTGATAAGCAAAGTAGTAAAAAATTTATTGATCTTTTAAAAGAAATTTCAAAAATAGATGAAATAAAAATTATCAGATTCTTAAGTCCACATCCTGTATTTTTTAACGATGAGTTCTTTGAAGAATATAAAAAAAATCATAAGATCTCCAGATGGATACACCTTCCTCTTCAAAGTGGTTCTGATAAAATTTTAAAGAAAATGAGAAGGGGATATACTATTGAAAAATTCAAAAAGGTAGTTGATGAACTCAGAAGATCTGATCCTACCACATCAATAACAACGGATATAATCGTAGGATATACCGATGAAACCGAAGAGGATTTTAATCTAACATTAGCTGCCATAAGAGAAATTAAATTTTCAATGGTATATTGTTTTAAATATTCCCCGAGATTTAAGGATAAAGACCAATTAACCATTACAAATAAAGAATTAGAGAAAAGGCATCAGGTACTTCTTAATGAAGTAAAAAAAATAGCCAAGGAATTGATGTATGAAAGAATTGGTAAAACTGAAGAAGTTTTAATCTATTCAAAAAATAAAGGCATAACAATTAGTGGCTATAATTGTTGTATAATAGATTGTAAGAATATGAAAGAAGGAGATATTTATAAGGTTAAAATTGAAAATGTTAAAAATAATACTTTATATGGGAGAGCCATATGACACCAAAGAAAAAATATCATTCAGAAAGGCGAAGACATCCAAGACTTCCAATCCTTCATGGAATCTTAGAACCTGTAGAAGTTGAATTTTTTTTAGATGAGTCAAAGAAGAACTCACAACCGGCAATACTATCTGATCTTTCAGCAGGTGGTATGAGACTTATAACATTTCTTGAACCTCCACATACAAAAGAAATAAACATGGTATTAAAACTTGACCGGGAAAACATTGATGTTAAAGGTAAGATAGCCTGGATAAAACAGAAAGGCGAAGTATATATGCTGGGAATAGCTTTTACACATATTTCTAAAGAAAACCAGAATAAAATAAATGCTATGGCAAATGATTATATAGATTGTGATACAAGAATATCATTGAAACTTCCTGATGCATGCATTGAAGATTGCAAGGCTCATATATTGTGCAATAAACCACAAAAGGTTGAAGAATATTTTAAAAAGTAAATGCTTTCAAACTTTCAAAAACCTATTGTAATAATAGGGGCAAATGCAAGTGGAAAAACAGCAATTTCTTTAAGAATAGCGAAACAACTTGGTATTGAAATAATCTCGGCTGATTCAAGACAAATTTATAAACACCTTTCAGCAGGAACATCCAAACCTTCCGGCAGATGGATAAATAATAACACCATTTATATAGTTGAGCTTATTCCTTATCATCTTGTCGATTTTTTAGATCCAATTGAAACATATAATGTTCAGAGATATTATTATGATTTTAATGAAACACTTACTAAAGTAAAAACAAAAACATTTATAATATGTGGTGGAACCGGGCTATACATAAACTCAATCTTTAATCCTCTTGATAAGCTTCCACCAAGGGATGAAAAGATAAGGGCGGAACTACAGGAATATGCACTTAGATACGGCAGGGAAAAACTTCATCAGCGTCTTAAAGAACTTGACCCTTTATCAGCAGCAAGGATACATCCAAATAATATTCATAGAGTAATACGAGCAATAGAAGTATCAATTCTCACATCAAAACCATACTCATCTTTAATTTCCAACAAACTTTTTGATAACTCTCTGTATAGCAAAGCATTTTTTGTTTTCATAAAATGGAAGAAAGAATTATTATATAAAAGAATAAAACAGAGGACAAAAGATGTTTTTGATAAATGGGTTGAGGAAACGCAAAATCTTATCTTACAGGGATATCCACTTGATTGTCCCGGACTTAAATCTCTTGGATATTCGGAAATAATTGATTTTATAAACTCAAAACTCTCAAAAGAGCAAACTATAGAGATAATAACTAAAAAATCTCTTGAATATGCTAAAAGACAGAACACCTGGTTTTCAAGATATAACTCACTTAAAATAGAAATTAATGATGAAAATGAATTTGATATAGACAGATTATCACAGTTGATAATAAAAAATTATGAAAGTTCTAATTTTGATCATAAGAAATAAAAGAAAATCAAATGAAGTTTCTTTTGATTATGAACTTAATGAGCTTAAAAACCTTTTTTTAACATATAACTCTTCAGCATCATTCATTCATACTATTATAAGAATAGATGAAATAAATCCATCATTTTTTATAGGTAAGGGGAAAGTGGAAGAAATAAAAGAAAAAATAAAATATGATAAAATAGACATAGTTCTTACCGACATAACACTTTCACCGACCCAGCAAAAAAATCTCATGGATTTATGGAATATTAAAGTAATTGATAAAACATATTTAATTCTTGAAATATTCAACCAGAGAGCAAGGTCAAATGAAGGAAAACTTCAGGTTGAACTTGCAAGATTAAAATATGAACTTTCAAGGCTTACAGGCAAAGGTATTTCTATGGATCAACAATATGGAGCAGTGGGTGTAAGAGGTGGAAGTGGAGAGAAAAAAATAGAATATGAAAGAAGAGCAATAAAGGATAAAATATCACTTTTGACAAAAAAAATTGAAGAAATCAAAAAAAACAGAGAGAACCAGAGGAAAAAAAGGCTTGATATTCCTCTTCCTGTAATTTCAATTGTTGGATATACAAATTCTGGAAAATCAACTCTTTTAAATACCCTTTCAAAGAAAAATGATGTTTATGCCGATAATAAACTTTTTGCAACACTTGATCCCACTTCAAGAAGAGTTCATATTAAAAATGGTTTTTTTGCAATCTTTACAGATACAGTTGGTTTTATAAATAATCTTCCTCACCTTCTGATACACGCTTTTTCTGCAACTCTTGAAGAAATAAAATACTCTGATATAATAGTACATCTTCATGATGCCACATCAGATATAGAAAAACAGAATATGGTTGTAAAGAAAACTTTAAAAGAAATAGAAGCTGATAAAATTCCAGTTATAAATGTTTTTAATAAAATAGATCTTTTGAATCAAAATGAGATTGAATATTTAAAAATCAAATTTTCAAATCTAAATCCTTTATTTATTTCAGCAAAAGAAAAATTGTATATTGATGAGCTTTTAAAAGAAGTTGATAAACTATTGTCTTTAAAATGGAAAACATGGAAAATAAAACTTGATTACCTTAACTCTGATAAAATAAGCTACATAAAACATCAATATTTTATTACAAAAGAAAAATACCTTAAAGATAAAATCATATTTGAAATAAGAACAACTGAAGAAAATTTTTCTGCTTTAAATAATTTGATTAAAAACAGTCTAAAATAATATAATTAAATTTATGAACCTATTTTTTATATGTCTTATAAGCTACCTTATAGGATCTATTCCAACAGCTTATATTATAGGCAAAACACAAAATATTGATATAAGAAAACACGGTTCGGGAAATGTAGGAGCAACAAATATTTATCGGGTACTTGGGAAAAAATGGGGAACAATCACATTTATTTTTGACTTTCTAAAAGGGTTTATACCAACATATATTGTTTATCATAACATAGGAACGCCATATATTGTAATTCTGACAGGTTTTTTTGCAATCATAGGACATATCTTTACATTATTTTTGAGCTTTAAAGGTGGAAAAGGTGTTGCTACATCCACAGGAGTTTTTACTGTAATCTCCCCTTATGCAGTCTTAATTGCAGTTATAGTTTTTATTATAATTACCCTTATTACCAGATATGTTTCTGCTGGAACATTAATAGCAAATATTACTTTTCTTATTACATCACTTAAATATCTTGAAGTAAAAGAATATAAAATAATGGTTATAATAACATCCATTTTGATATTCATAACCCATATACCGAATATCAAAAGGATAATTGAAGGAAAAGAACTAAGGTTTGATAATAAAGGATGATTTATGGAAGAAGTTGAAGTAAGAATATATTCAATAGCAACAACACTAACAGAATCAATAATATTTCTTGATGAAATAAATGGGATAAGACTTTTACCTATATGGATAGGACCTTTTGAATCCCAGGCAATTGTAATGAAGATGTCAGGTTATATTTCTCCAAGACCTATGACTCATGATCTATTATATAGAGTTATAAATCAACTTGATGGGAAAATTATAAAAGTTGTAATAGATGATCTTAAAGAAAATACATACTTTGCTAAAATCCATATACAAAAAGATAATGAAATAGTAAAGATTGATTCAAGGCCATCCGATGCAATAGCGCTTGCAGTAAGATCAGGATGTAAAATATTTGTAAATAAAAAAATACTTGAAACTACTCAGACAATTGCAAAACCAATAACTGAGGACGAGGTTAAAGAATTTAAAGAAAAGCTAAAAAACCTTACACCAAAAGATATAATAGGGGATAATCTTGAAAACAAAAAGAAAAATGAAGAGGAGGGGAATAAAGATGAATAAAAAACAGCTTATAGATGAAGTTGCCAAATTTTTTCCAAAAGAAACAGATTCCAAGGAAATTGTTGATAAGATTTTTGATATAATCATTGAAAAACTTAAAAGTGGGGAAAAAGTTGTAATTTCAGGATTCGGAACATTTAAAGTTGTTCAACATATGCCAGCAATAAGAAGAAATCCGCGAACTAATGAGAAGGTTATGGTAGGTCCTCTCAAAAAAATAAGGTTTAAACCATCAAAAACCATATTCAAGAATGAATGAAAATAAAAATTATTTCACAATAAACGAAGTTGAAAAATTAACAGGAATAAAAAGTTACACACTGAGATACTGGGAAAAAAAGACAGGAAGTATAATAAGACCAATAAGACTTTCTTCACTTCATAGAAGATATACAAGAAAAGATATTGAAAATATTTTAAAAATAAAAGAACTTCTTGAAAAAGGTTATTCATTTAAAGGAATAAAAAAGTTTTTTTCAAAAAGGCAAAATGAAGAAATTACCAAAAAAGATGATAGATTTTTAAAAACCTTGCAAGAAGTAAACAAAGAGATCACTGAAATTATAAATATAATTTCAAAAAATTAAATTGTGGTCTCACCCCCTGTATAAACAGGGGGTGAGAAGAGGGGGTTCTTCCGCTTAGATTTATTTTAAAGCCTCATATACCTTTCCGACAATTTTCTCGCCTGGTTTTAAAGTTTTTTTACCTGGTTCCCATTTAGCAGGACAAACCTCATGGGGATTATTATATGTATGTATAAATGCCTTCATTTTTCTTACAAGCTCATCCATATCTCTGCCAACATTATTATAATTCACCTCAATACCAACAACAGTTCCTTCAGGATTTATTATAATAGTTGCTCTATATGCAAGTCCAGTATTTTCATCAAGTACTCCAAGTTTTTTTGCCACTCTTCCCTGTGTATCAGTTGCCATAAAATAATAAACATCTTTAAGAAGCTTTTCAGACTCTCTCCAAGCAAGATGAGTAAACTTTGTATCAGTACTTACGCTTAAAATATTAACTCCCATTTTTTCAAGCTCACTATGTTTTTCAGCCAGGTCCGCCAGTTCTGTTGGACATACAAATGTAAAGTCAGCAGGATAATATACCAGAACAGTCCACTTCTTTGTTTTCAAAGAGTCTTTCAGGGAGAACTTTGAGAAACAATTTTTTTTGGGATCATATCCCTCAAACTCAAAGTCCTCCATCTTTTTACCAACTGTTATTATTTCATTTATTTGACTATTCATTTTACCTCCTTCTCTTTTTTAAGACAATTTTCACATATACCTTTTATATAGGTTATGTGAGAAATAATCTTAAAATTTTTTAAATATTTAAAATCTTTTACTGAAGGAGGGAAATCATAAATATTATTACATCTTACACATAAAAAATGGTCATGAGGATTAGTATCAAAATCAAATCTAAGTTTTTCTCCATCATTTATCTCAAGAAGTTTATTTTCATCAACCATAATCTTTAAATTATTATAAACTGTTGCAAAAGAAATAGAAGGTATTTTTTTCTTAACAGCTTTATATATATCATAAGCTGACGGATGAGATTTATTACCATTAAGAAATTTTATTATCTCATCTCTTTGAGGAGTTCTTTTTAGTTTCTTTCCATTTTTCATAATATCTCACTAAATTAGAATAATTCTAATTAAATATATTTTATTAAATTAAAATTATTCTTGTCAAGTTGCTTGAAACTTTAACTTCAATTTTATATACTATTATTTAGTTATGGTTGGGTGGCAGAGCGGTCAAATGCAACGGTCTGTAAAACCGTCGGGCTTTGCCCTACGTAGGTTCGAATCCTACCCCAACCATAACTCCCATACCTCTATTTATCCAATACTCCCAACCTCCAGTTAAGGAAGGGTGGCCGAGCGGTTTAAGGCGCAGACCTGGAGAGTCTGTATACGCCAAAAGCGTATCGAGGGTTCGAATCCCTCCCCTTCCGTACTTTGCTAAATAATAGCGCTAAATTGTTGCATGGGATTTGAAAAACCTTAACATAGGATGAGAAATATAGAAGAGTAGATATGTGGAGGTATGGAGATGTGGGAAAACTGTGAAAGCGGACTTACGAAAAATTTTGCAATGAGCAAAATTTATTTGTAGACAAATTCTTGCCCTTCCGTGCTTTAGTTAAAAATACATTAATCATTTTGTTAAATTAGAAAGTTTTTAGACAAAAGATTTTAGATTTTAATTTTCTTTTAATATTTATTGACATCTTAAATTTAAACTTTACTATCTCCATATCTTCTAAATATTGACAGTTGTCTAGAAAATATTGTAAAGTTATTTATATTACCAATCAAGGAGGAAATATGCAGAAAAAGGGCTTCACATTAATCGAGCTAATGATAGTTATTGCTATCATTGGTATACTTGCTGCTGTTGCAATACCAAAGTTCGCTGATATGGTTGCTAAATCAAAGGAAGGAGCAACAAAGGCATCTCTTGGAGCAATAAGAGGTGCTTTAACAGTATATTATGGAGAAAATGAGGGAAAATATCCAGTAGTGAACGGACAAACCGATACCCCAACTGCAACAACTGTTCTTGATAGTGCTCTTGTTCCCAAGTATATAGCTAAGATAGATGAAGCAAAACTTCCAAAATCAGGCTGTACAGATAATAGAAGTACAGTTTATGCAGTAAATTACCCAACAGCTAATGTTAATGCAAACGGTGGATGGGCATATGATGGGAATGAAAATAATCAAAGTTGGGGAAACTTCATGGTTAACTGCAGCAGTGCAGATCTCAAAGGAAATCCCTGGACATCTTATTAATATCTTAATATAATAAAGGGCTCGTTTTTAAAGCGAGCCCTTTTTAGTTTGACACGATTGTGGAATTGATAATTTTTAAAGGATATTATCGTGGAGTTGATACTTTTTTTAATAGGTATTTCTATTGGAAGCTTTTTAAATGTAGTAATATACAGAACTGAAAAAGAAATATCAATAATAAGCCCTCCATCATTTTGTCCTTTTTGCAAATCTAAAATAAACTGGTATGATAACATCCCTCTTTTAAGCTATATCATACTTGGTGGAAGATGCAGAAGTTGTGGTAATAATATAAGCATTCAATACCCGGTTGTAGAGCTTTTAGCAGGAATAACAACACTTATTAATTACAAGATTTTTGGGGGAAATAATTTTTGGTGGTTTGTTCTCTTTTCATTAATATCATATATGCTTATAATAATAAGTGTTGTTGATTTTAAAACAATGATGCTTTCTGATCTTTACTCATATATAGTTGCTTTTCTTGGTTTTATCTCATCAAAGTTTAACCCTCTTTTTGAAGGGAATCTTTATTCAAGATTAACACAATCCATTACTGGAATAATAGCAGGTGCTGGAACAATTTATATTCTTATGGTCTTAGGAAAAAAGATATTCAAAAAAGATTCTGTTGGTGAAGGGGATATTTTTTTATTTGGTGCTATTGGGAGTTTTTTAGGAGTTTCAGGAATTATAGATGCGCTTATTTTAGCATCATTTCTTGGCGCTTTTTATGGATTAACCCTTATATTTTTAAAGAAAATTGAAAGGTTTTCTTATATTCCATTTGGACCATTTCTTACCCTTGGAAGTTATTTTAAGGTTTTATTTAATATCAAAGTATTTTCAATATTAGATTAAACAACTACCTTTTTAACCTTAATCTTTTTTATTTAACGAATGCCGAAGGAGGGACTCGAACCCTCATTCCCTTTCGGGAATACGGTCCTGAGCCGTACGCGTCTACCAATTCCGCCACTTCGGCAAATTGACTTGAATCTAATTATAATGTAAATTATATTTTATGAAAAAAAAAGAAAATATTGAAACTATTACAACAAATAGAAGAGCAAAATTCGACTATGAAATATTTGAAACATATACAGCAGGTCTTGTTCTTCTTGGACCAGAAATTAAATCAATAAGACTGAGACAAGTTAATATAAACTCCTCATTTATAAAAATAGAAAACGATGAAGCTTTTATATACGGTATGCAAATATCTCCTTATCAGTTCAACACAATCAAACTGATAGATGAATTTAGAAAAAGAAAACTTCTTTTACACAAAAGTGAAATAAGAAAACTTAAATCATATACTGAGAGAAAAGGATTTACAATTATTCCACTTGAATTATTTCTTAAAAACGGATGGGCGAAATTGAAAATTGCAGTTGCAAGGGGAAGAAAAAAATTTAACAAAAAAGAATATTTAAAAGAAAAAGATATTGAAAGGCAAACAAGAAGAGAGCTTGGAATTTAAAACCTTATTCCACCACTTATATCAAATCCATCACGTTTTTCATAGATATTATAAGCCATAGAAAGATTTAAAAACTTATACCTGAACCTGAAACCAAAACTATTTCTTATAACCTTATCATATATTTTCTTATCAATAAGATTTGAATCCGTATGAGATTTTACAACAAGTTTTAACGAATCCACTCCACTTGCAAAAAAAGGAACAATTCCATTTGTAATTCTTAAAGAAACCGCCACAAGAGCACCATAGCTTACAATATAAAAATCTCTATGTAAACCCATATGTGATGAAAGAGAAAAAATAACATTCGGTTTATAAAGTTCATCAGTAACACTTATAACTCCATATCTCAAGCCACCACCTATAACATTAAAATTATCATCTACACCCGCTCTTAAAAAACTATCAATCCGGTAGGGAAGTCCATTTTCTATTTGAATATAATTTATTCCAAAAACCTTATTCTTTTCAAGCACACCATCATTTTTTTCAGGTTTTATCTGATAACTTCCTTTATAACTTATCCCAAACCCACCAAAACCAAGAGCTCTTGCACTATAAAGTGTAGAACCACCAATAACGTTTCCTATATCTCTTGCAAACGCTTTTATAGAATTTATATCTGAACTTTCAAACTTTGAAAAATCAGAAGAATAAAGGTAAGAATTTGTAATAAAAAATAAAAAAATAAAAAAAATTTTCATAATTCCTCCATAAGCTTTAAATCAATCTTTCTCTGTCTTATAATCACAAAAACAAAAACGAGATTCATAATAAAGATTATATAATAAAAAAACAGATCCAGCTTATTTATAAAAGATAAAAACAAAATACCATTAATCTTCCAGTTATCCCCGAAAAGATTTACAAACTGTATATTTTCAATCATAAACTTTTTATATTTAATCTTTTTATCCTCATCAAGAATAATTTCTTTTTTTATAACCTTTTCAATAAATTTTTTATGATACTTACATATCCAGTTCTGATATGATGAATATAAAGAATAAATTTTATCCAAAAAATTTTTTTCTTTTTCTTCTTTTTCAAATGGTTCATAATTATTTTTCATAATAGAAAGGTATGCTGTCCTGTAAAAATCATAAAAACTTGAATGTAAACCATTAGTAACCCACCCATAAACACCTTCATATCTTAAAGCTATGGAAATATAAACAGAAGTAAATATAATATAACCAACAAGTCCATCTATTATTCTTCCATATTTTGATGTTTTTTTACTCATTCTCGCAAGCTGCCCATCAGAGCTATCAATAATACTTGCCAGAACTATAAATAAAGCTCCTTGAATATCTTTACCATAATGAATAAAAAAACCTCCACAAACACCCACAATCATACTTAAAAATGAAACCATATTTGGAGAAAAACCAAGTTTATTAAAAAAAACTGCCAGATAATATCCAAAAGGATGATAAAATTTTAAATCAAAAAAATCTTCTATCTCTCTGTCTTTTATATAAGAATACTTATTTTGCAGATGCACCACCTATAACCTCCCTTACTGTTGTCCATCCTTTAACAACCTTCAAAAGCCCATCTACAATAAGCGGCCTCATACCCTCAGAAATACAGAATTTTCTTAAAGGATCTGAAGCAAAATCTTTCAACATAAACTCCCTTATTTTATCATTCATAATCAAAAGCTCATGTAATGCAACCCTTCCTTTAAACCCTGTGTTATTACAATTTTTACATCCTTTTGGAGCATAAAACTTTGTCCCAGAAGAAATTTCAATATTATTTGTTTTAAAAATCTCAATCTCTTCAGCTTTTGGCTCATAAGCTTCCTTACATTCATCACAGAGTTTTCTGCTTAATCTTTGAGCAAGAACAGCTTTAAGCGTTGATGCAACAATATAGTTAGGTATTCCCATCTCCACAAGCCTTGAAACCGTGGAAGGTGCATCATTTGTATGTATTGTTGAAAAAACAAGATGTCCGGTCATAGCAGCTTCCATTGCTATTTCTGCTGTTTCTCTATCTCTTATCTCCCCAACCATTATAACATCAGGATCAAGTCTCAAAAATGAACGAAGTGCAAGAGCAAAATCAAACCTTTTATCCTCTCCAAGTTTAATATCTGGATTAACAGGAACCTGAACTATCCCATCAAGATTATACTCAACCGGATTTTCAGCAGTTAATATTTTTATATCAGGTCTATTTACATAATTTAAAGCTGCATATAATGTGGTAGATTTACCTGAACCGGTTGGTCCACAAACTAAAATCAAACCAAAATTTTTCTTTCCTCCTATCCCTTCAAGAATCTTTAAAAAATTTTCAAGAGTATCTTCAAGAAAAGAAAGCTTTTTTATATCCACATTGACAGATTTTCTATCAAGCAAGCGCATAACACAGGACTCCCCATAAATTGTAGGTATAACTTCAACCCTGAACTCTACCGGATTCCCTTTTGCCATTATCTGAATTCTTCCACTTTGTGGAATTCTTCTTTCAGCAATATTCATTGAGTTTGTCATTATCTTTATTTTTGCAATTATTGCATTTCTAAAATTCCACGGGATATTAAACGGAGCAACTCTTAAAACCCCATCTATTCTATATCTCACAATAACTTTTGAATTTTTTCCACCAGGATCTTCAAATGGCTCAATATGAATATCGCTTGCTTTTTGAGCAATGGCACCTAAAAATATTCCGTTCACAATCTTTTCAACCTCAGGAGCAGATGGATCTATCTCAGCTATATCCTTCTTTTCAAGCTTCTCAATACTAATATCTTCAGTCTCTTTTTTTTGAGTTATCTCCTCAACCATCTTAGCCACAGTTAAAGTGGAGTGTGCTCCATAAGCTGTTTCTATTAACTTATTTATCCAGTGTGGCAATGATAAATATGGGAAAATGTTATAACCGGTTCTTAATGATATATCCTCAACCACAACAAAATCTCTTGGATCTGGCATTGCAAGATAAAGATCTTTATCCTTTTTAGCAAAAGCAATACATTGATATTTTCTTGAAATCTGTTCAGGAATTAATGTAAGAACTTCTATAGGAGGATCTATTTTACTGAGGTCAACAGCTTTATAACCCCACTCATTCGAAATAACTTTAAGATATCTAATCTCATCTATTATTTTTTTTTCGCAAAGATAGTGAATAATATCTTTATTTTCCTTTTTTGCTTCCTCAAAATACTTATTATAATCAGCCTCAGTTAAAAACTTATAATCTATCAAAATCTCTTTTATCCCTCTTTTTCTAAACGAAACCTGCATATTACCTCAACTCTATCTCATCACCACAAGATATTTTACCATTTAAAAAACCAGCATTGAACTCAATAACAAAATCAGAATCATAAAATTTAGAAACCTTCCATGGTTTTATAGTTATAACATCAATTACCTTTAGATTTTTATTAATAAAAACAACATCTATTGGAAAGCTCATAAAAAATGTATGAACAGAGGAGCATTTAGTTATTAAAAGCCCTTCCTCTTCTTCAAGCTTTTTCTTTGGAATTAAACCAAGAAATCTTTTTAAAAAACTATCAGCTACATTTACATTTTTTGAAACGATAATACTTTTTGTTTTATTATAAACTATCATCTCATCAAAAGAAATTTTGACTTTGCTTTTCCATTCTCAGATTTATAAAAAACAACATAAATCCCGGGAGCAACTACTTCACCTCTATCATTCTTACCATCCCATATAAAACCTTTCTCTCCATCATACCTTACATAACTAACAAAGCTACCTCCACCATCAAATATAAGAAGCTTATCATCAGGATATAAGATACTGTTTTTTATATGAAACTTAACAACCCCATCCTTTGAAATAGAAAATGGGTTTGGATACACAAGAATATTATGAGTCAAATTCTTATCAGAAAGATTAGCCTCAATATAAGAAATAGCTTTATAAGCATCAACCCTTCCCCATCCAAATTTTTCATCAACACCATCATCACCCAGATCCTTAGCAGTTTTTTTAAGAATATTTATTACATCATAATTTTTAAGCTCAGGCTTCTTACCCCACACCATACCAATAACAGCACTTACTATTGGTGCAGAAAATGAGGTCCCATCCACATATCCATATGGGGGGTCATCTGCCATAAGTAATGTGGTATATATATTTGTTCCTGGTGCAGATACTCCATTCTTCATTGCAGAACCATAATTTGAAAACAAAGCAAGACCATCATTCTCATCCGTAGCACTTACAGGAAAAACATTTCTGCAATTTGCAGGTGTTCCAACTTGAGTTGATTCATTACCTGCAGCAGCAACAACTATAAAATCAGCATTATAAAGTTCATCAATTATACTTTGTAACAAACCACTACATGCCCCGGGCCCTCCAAGACTTATATTTATAATTCTTTTACCGTATATAGAAGAAATATTATTTAATATATGTAAAAGAGCAATAGAAAGTCCGTATTCAGTTAAAAATGTTCCCCTAAAAACATCATATGAAAATATCTTTATTCCTTTAAGCCCATATGGAGTACTGCTTACAGCTATTCCACTTATTCCAGTACCATTATTCCTTATAGCACCTATAACACCGCTAACCATAGTACCATGTCCTTTTGCACTATATCCAGAATAATTAAACGGTTTTGTCTCAGTTGATATTATTACATAGCCTGGATATTCAGCCACAACTATCTGAGTTGAATATAAAACAGAATTTAATTCAGGATGAGTTGAATCAACTCCACTATCCACAACAATAACAGTAATAGTAGTTTTATACTCCTCAAAATCCCATGCAACAGTAGTATTTATCTTATTAAGATAGTACTGTTTTGGAAAATGCTCATCATAAGGGGGGGAATAAAAAGGCCTTAAAATTCTATTTGGATATGCTTTTATATTTTCTTTTTCAAATAATGAAACTGTTGTTTTCACAGAAATATTTTCATTACCTTTTACAAGATAAAAATTTTTATAAATCTTTTTAAAACTCTGATAACCAAGTTTCTTTAATCTTTCAAAAATCTCATCTTTCTTCTCATCCACTTCGACTATAAACTCTCCTTTAACAACCTCTGTTTCCATTTTTTCACCATTATACTCAAACTCATACCTCTCTATATTTAATGAAAAAACATTTGAACACAAAAAAAACAATAAAAAAATTATTTCCATTCTATCTCCTTTTCCCTGATAAAATTTACAATATAGCTTTTTAATTCTTTTTCAAAACTTTTATCAATAAAGCTAAAATTTTCAGATGGGTAGAGTATATAAAAATTATTTTTCTTAACAATCCCAAAAAGAATATTCAAATCTCCATCAAAATTAACAACAACATTAGCTATTCTTTTTGGTGAGTTAAGTTTTTCAAATTCGAAAATATAATAATCTACTTTTTTTGAATTTTCTAAATTTCTATACTCATCACAGTTTTTAATTGCATTTTCAATCTCAATATATGCCTTTTTTGAATAAATAAAGACATTTTTATATCTCTTAGTTCCAAATTTATCATACCCTAGGTTTATATAATTTTTATAATGAATATTTCTAATAGAAAAAAGATTATTAAAAACTATCTCATATTTTTCACCATACTTCTTGCAGGATGTGACTTCTACCGCTGATATATTTAACAATAAAAAAAATTGAGAAATCCAGATATAAAAAAAAATTGAAAAAAAACTTTTTTTATTTTCCATTTAATTTTTTTATTATACCTATAAGATCATAAATATCTTCAAGCTCCCAGTCAGCACCGGAATGTTTGGTATCAAATTGATTCCCATATTTAGCCCAGGCTGTTATCATTCCGATATTTTTAGCACCAACTATATCTCTTTCAGCCCAATCCCCGACCATTATTGTTCTTGAAGGGTCTATATTCATAAGCTCTATTATCTTTAAAAATGGCTTTGGACTTGGTTTTCTCTCACCTGTATCATCAAATGTTACAACCTTTTCAAAATAATGATGTAATCCGAGTGAAACTATTCTAAGCCACACAGGAAGCCTTGGAGCATCAGAAACCACTCCGAGTCTTATACCCATTTTTAAAAGTTCACTTAATGTAAGCCTTACATGCGGATAAAGATTCATATGAGCTTCCTTTGCTTTTCTATAACCAATTATTCCTGCTGCTAAAATCTTATAATCAATCTCTCCAAACTCTTTTACAAGAACCTTATCAAATATATTCTGATCCTCTATTCCTTCACTCCAGTAAACTTTAAATATTTTATCTATCATCTCATTTTTATCAACATTAAGACCAGCATCAATCATATAATCCACAGCAGTATCAACCGCAGCACGTTTCATCTTCATAAAATCCATCAAAGTATTATCTATATCAAATATCACAGCCTCTATCATTCCTGAACCCTCTCAACATACTCAAATGTCCTTGTATCAACCCTGACCTTATCACCCACATTAACAAAAAGCGGAACTTTTATCTCAATACCGCTTGACAATTTTGCAGGCTTCATAACATTGCTTACAGAATCTCCTTTAACTCCAGGAACTGTTTCAACAACTTCAAGAACAACTGAAGCTGGTAAAAGAATTGTAAAAAAATTTCCATTAAGATAAAGCCCCTCAACTTCCATATTTTCAACTAAAAGCTTTGCCTGATCCCCGAGCTTTGAAAGAGGAAGTTGAACCTGCTCATAATTTTGTGTATCCATAAAATATGCATTTTCACTGTCACTATACATATAAACCTTTGCTCTTTTCTCAACCATAACATCCTTAAATTTATCCTCAGGTCTATAACTTGTTTCTATGATGCTTCCTGTCTCAAGATTTCTTAACTTAACCCTCACCACAGCTTTTGCCTGAGATTTTCTATGATGTTGATAGCTTAAAACCTGAACTATCTGATTATTTTCATCTATAAAAATCGTTCCTTCTTTAAAATCTATTGCACTTATCATAACTCCTCCTTTCTTATTATTTTATCAAATTATACCATCAAAATTTTGTAAAATATATATTATAATGAACATCTCAAAGACCTTTATTTTAATAGGCTTAATATTTATAATAACGGGCATCATTATCGCTATTCTTCCCAAAATTCCACAAATTCCAAAACTTCCAGGAGATATTTATTATAGAAAAGAAAACTTTACATTTTATTTCCCGCTTACAACAAGTATAATTTTAAGTATTTTTTTAACACTCATACTTAACTTTATAATAAAAAAATAACTCTGTAAAATATTTATTGTTCATTACTTATTACATATTTCATCTTTCAACCCGAGTTTTAAACAAAAATGCCTTACACACTTTATATAATATTCTTTTTTAATCTCTTCCATATCATCTTTAAGCTTTTCAACATATTCTTCAAAAACCTTTCTATAAACATCTTCTCTCACTGGCTTAATTTCATCAGGAAACTCTTTTTTTACCTCATCAAGATATTTTTCAAAAACCATAATATTTATCGCAAGCTTTTCAAAATTCTTGTCATCATAATAAAGCTTTTTAAGATATTTTAAAAAATCAACAAAAATTTTTTTCTCCATCTTATTCACATTATCAATTATTCCTATCTTATTTTTATTCTTTTCATAAGAATATAAAGAGCTATAAAAAACATAATAATTTTTTGCTTTAAATGAACCATCTATAAGCAAGCTTAAAAGATCGTAATAAAAATTGTTCCATTTCTTCTCAAAAAACTCACCAACAAATTTTTTATAATCCTCAATCTGTTTTTTTAAAACCTCATACTCTTTCTTTTCCTTTTCAAGCTCATCTTTTCTTCCACTTGCATATGCAATTATTTTCATTTCCTCAATAGAATATTTTTTTCTTTTCTCTTCCTCATCAAGAAATCCAATCCTTCCCATTTCATTTCTATATCTCAAAAAAATATTTTTTTTATAATCTTCAATATCCTCACTCAAAGACAGAACTCCTTTAAAATACTCACCAGTATAAACATCATAATACTCACCTTTCAATATCTTTAAAAGCAAACTTCTGTTC
>FWWL01004119.1_pt1 | contig 25152 bp, 25 predicted proteins | sample 2228331 | NCBI WGS metagenome assembly FWWL01 (sample SAMEA103939775, study PRJEB20133) | metagenome | reverse complement strand
AGTAAAAGCTAGAGAAGAGGTAAGGAATGAGCAAGTATAGGTATAAGAGGGTTTTTCTCATCCTCTCCTCTTCAAAACCTATGGCTACCTTTACAACCAGGGGGGCAAGGAGCAAGGCAAAGAGAGTTATAAAAAGGCTAAGAGATACGGTAAAGGAAAAGAGGAGTCTTGAGAGCTTTCTAAACTCTTCTTCATCTTGCATCCTTGCTCTTACCAGATTGGGAACACCAAGGGAATCAAAGACATCTACGAATATCTGAAAAAGTCCTAAAAGACCAAGGGCCATAAAGAAGGCATCTGTTCCTCCTGTAAAGCCAATTAAAATAGCAATAGCAACATTTTTTAAATAACTAGAAATTCTTCCCAAAAGATTAAAGAAACTTCCTCTAAGGATTGCCTCTAAGATTTTTTCTGACTGGGCTTTATAAAAGGGTCTTACAAATGCTATTATTTTCTCAAGGCTTATAGTTTTACTCATTTTTCAAAACTGATTATACTACAAGTTTTTAAGCCTGCAATTAATGGTAGGGCTTTAAATCTCCCTAAATAAAAATATCCCCCAAAATCCCTTCCCTTTTTTAATCTTTCCTTTTCTGGGACCTATCTTAATGCAGAGTTACGGATTAAATCCTCCCTTCTCACTTTTTAACCCTCTATATATCTATTAAAGTCTTTGAAAGTTAGAAATTTTGAGATAATCTAATACAAAAAGGGAGGTAGAGGAGATGCAATTACCTTCTTCTAATTTAGAAGAGTTAATTGTTCAAGTTATGAAGTCCAAGATGGGTGAATTTTTGGAAGAGTATATTAAGGAGAGGGAGATAAAACTTAAGGAAATATCTCTTTTGGAGAGAGTAATAAGGGTGGAGGAGGAGCTTAAAGCTTTGAAACAACTTGAGTTAGAAAGATTTGAGGCTCTTTATAAGGAGATGAATAGTCGTTTTGAGGCTTTAGAAAGAAAGTTTAATTTTTCTTCAATGGTTTATGGGGATTGGCTTTTCTATTCTTGGAATTCTCCTTACCATCTTAACTATCCTTACCGCTATTTCTAAATTTTACAGCTTAACTTCCCAGTATTTTAGGGAATAAGCAAAACTCATCCCTAATACTAGTATCTATATGCTTTAGGGATTTGCTGTCCTTCACAGAAACAAGTATCCCCTTAATTGGGTGAAAGGAGTTATTGTAGGGCTTTACCTGGGGGAGAATCCTTTTTCCAAGGTGTTAATTTTTTGTTTCTAAGTTATTAAAAGGAGCTTGAAATTGCCCTTCTTAGGTAGTATATTAGAAGGAATTTTTAAAAAGGGGTTTAGTTTATGAAAAAGGAACCTATGACCTTAGCTGAAAAGTTGTTAACTAATAAATTAAAAGTTCCCAAGGTTGAGCCTGGCGAATTGGTAGAAGTTCCTATAGATTTTACTCTGGCTAATGATATTACTGCTCCTTTAGCTATAAAAATTTTTGGATCAACCGGTATTAACAAAGTCTTTGATCCTCAAAGAATTGCTTTAGTTATGGATCATTTTACTCCTAATAAAGATATCAAAAGTGCCGAGCAAGTGCGTATTTGTAGAGAATTTGCTAAAAAGTATGGAATTAAGCATTATTATGAGGGAGGAGTTTGTGGAATAGAGCATGTTCTTCTTCCGGAATTAGGATTAATTGCTCCAGGAGATATCGTGATTGGAGCAGATAGTCATACCTGCACTTATGGAGCTTTAGGAGCCTTTGCTACAGGAGTGGGTTCTACTGATTTAGCAGCTGCCTGGATTACAGGAAAAACTTGGTTTAAAGTGCCTGAAACAATAAAATTCTTCTATTATGGAAAGTTAAGACCTTGGGTTACTGGAAAAGACCTCATTCTTTATACTATTGGAGACATTGGAGTAGATGGAGCTCTTTATAAGGCTATGGAATTTACGGGAGAGGTTATAAAAAGCCTCTCTATGGCAGATAGATTTACCATGGCTAACATGGCTATTGAAGCAGGGGCTAAAGTTGGGCTTTTTGAAGTAGATAAAAAGACTTTAAAATTTTTAGAAGGAAAATTAAAGAAAGAATCTATAATTTTAAAGGCAGATAAAAAGGCTAAATATGCCGAGATTAAAGAGTATGATGTCTCTAAAATTGATTTGGTGGTAGCCTTACCTCATTTACCTTCTAATGTGCGATTAGTTAAAGAATTATCTGAAAGGATTTATATTGATCAAGTTGTAATTGGTTCTTGCACTAATGGAAGGTATGAAGATCTTGAAGTTGCAGGAAAAATTTTAAAAGGAAGAAAGATTAATTCTAATGTGAGGTGTATTATAATTCCTGCTACTCCAGAGGTTTATAAAAGAGCTTTAAAGAAAGGGCTTATAGAGATTTTCCTTTCTGCAGGGGCTATTGTTTCTCCACCTACCTGTGGTCCCTGTTTAGGAGGGCATATGGGAATTTTGGCTAAAGGGGAAAGAGCTGTAGCTACTACTAATAGAAATTTTGTGGGACGAATGGGGCATCCTGAATCAGAGGTTTATTTAGCTGGTCCAGCTGTAGCCGCTACCTCTGCAGTTCTTGGCTATATTGCCACTCCAGAAGAATTAGGTTTGTAAAGGAGAGGGAGTAAGAAAAATTTTTTAAAGTAGGAGGAATTCACATATGATAAGGGGGAAAGTATGGAAGTTTGGGGATAACATAGATACGGATGTAATTATTCCAGCTCGCTATTTAAATACTACTGATCCTGAAGAGTTAGGTAAACATTGTATGGAAGATGCTGATCCGGATTTTGCTAAAAAGGTAAGAAAGGGCGATGTAATTATGGCTGGAAAGAATTTTGGTTGTGGTTCCTCCAGAGAGCATGCTCCTATTGCCATAAAGGCTTGTGGTGTCTCCTGTGTGATTGCCGAATCCTTTGCCAGAATCTTTTATCGAAATGCTTTTAATACTGGACTCTTAATCATTGAATGCCCTTCAGCTGTTCAAGAATCTCAAGAAGGAGACGAAATTGAAGTAGATATTGAAAAAGGAATTATCATTAATCACACTCAAAAGAAAACTTTTAAATTTCCTCCTATTCCTAATTTTATGAAAGCAATTTTAGAAGATGGAGGACTTATTCCTCATATTATGAAAAAATATCTTAACTAAAAATGAAAAAAGTTCTTGATTTTTTCTTTCAAGGGAAGGCTGATTTTTCTTCCCTTTATCAGATAGTTGAGGAATTGAGGGGTGAGAAGGGTTGCCCCTGGGATAAAAAACAAACTCCCCAAACCCTAAAAAAATATCTTTTAGAAGAAACCTATGAGCTCTTTGAGGCTATAGAGGAAGAGGAACCTTCTAAAATTTTAGAAGAATTAGGAGACCTCTTCTTTCTCTTATTGTTTATTGCTTATCTCTATGAAGAAAAGCAAATTTTTACTTTAAAGGACTTAGTTTTATTTACCTTTGAAAAGATGATAAGAAGACATCCCCACGTTTTTGGAGAAGAGGTAGTGAAAACTTCGGAAGAGGTTTTAGTGAAATGGCAAAAGATTAAAGAAAAAGAGGGAAAGAGTTCTTCCCTTTTAGGTAATATTCCGAAGAGTTTACCAGCTCTTCAAAGGGCTTTTAGAATAGGAGAAAGGGCTGGACGGGTAGGTTTTGATTGGGAAAAGCCTCAAGAGGTTTTGCCTAAGGTTTACGAAGAGTTAAAGGAATTAGAAAAGGCTATTTCCCAAGGAGAAAAAATTAAGATTAAAGAGGAGTTAGGGGATCTTCTCTTTGCGGTAGCCAATCTTTCAAGAAAATTGGAAATTAATCCGGAAGAAGCTTTAAAAGAGGCTTTAAATAAATTTGAAGAACGTTTTAAGATGATGGAAAGAATGGTAAAAGAAAGAAAGAAAAATCTCTCTGAGCTTACCTTGACTGAAATGGACGAGCTTTGGGAATCTATAAAAGGCTCTTGAATTTATGGATCCCTTAATTCAAATTGAAAATCTTTCTCTCTATTTAAACGGAAAAACTATCCTTGAAGATATTAATTTAGTTCTTAATAAAGGAGATTTTTTAGGATTAATTGGTCCTAATGGAGGAGGGAAGACCACTCTTATTCGGTGTCTTCTTGGTTTTATAAAGTTCCAAAGGGGAAAGATTTTTCTCTTTGGTAAACCCCTTTCTGAATTTAAAGATTGGTATAAAATCGGGTATGTCCCTCAGAGAGCAAGCTTTTATACTAATGCCTTTTTTCCTTTTACAGTAAAAGAGTTTATCCTTCTTCCCAGTCAATGGTATAAAAAAGACTATTCTAAGGACCATCTTCAAAAATTATTAGAGCTTTTTGGAGTAAGGGAATTCTTGGGGAAAAAGCTTTATCAACTTTCCTTTGGTCAGCTTCAAAGGGCTTTTATTGTAAGAGCCTTACTTTTAAAGCCTGAGATTCTTATTTTAGATGAACCCTCCGTTGGGCTTGATTTTCTCTCCCAAGGTGCCTTTTATGAGATGATTTCTAATTTTCATCAAAAGGGATTGACGGTTATTCTTGTTACTCACGAAACTTGGCTTTTAACTAAGAGAATTAATAAGGTGGCTTGTCTTAATCATAAACTTTATTATCACAGCTCTCATGAGGAATTTTGCGCCTTAGATAAGGATCTTAGTTCTTCTCTTCCTTTTCACAAGATAGAACATCTCCATTGGTAGAATGGAAGAAATAGAATTTTTTATTAAAAATTTCAAGTGGGGGCTTTTAGCCGGGCTTTGTTTTAGCCTTTCTACCAGTTTTACTTCTCCTTTTTTAGTCCTTCAAAGAAACTCCCTTTTTCCCCATGCCCTAACCCATATCCTACTTCTCTCTCTAACCATCCTTGCCCTTTTAACTCCTTTTCTTCCCTCCCTTTTCCATTTCCCCTTCCTTCTCCTTATTACCCTTATTTTAACTTCTTTAATTTATCTTCTTATAAAATTTTTAAAATTTTTTGAAGATACAGCAACTTCTTTTATTACCTATCTTGCTATGAGTTTAGCTCTTATTATAGCTACTAAAACCTCTCAGTATGACTTAACTCTCTTGAATTATCTCTTTGGCTCTCTTTTTACTGTGGATTTCCAAAATTTTATAGAAAGTCTTATAGTTTTTGGGCTTTCCCTTTTGGGATATCTTCTCTACAAAGATTTCTGGATTACTGGGAGTTTGGAAAAGGAGGTTCCTGGGTTAAATTTTCAAAGGGCTCAATTGGTTCTTCTTCTCTTAATTACCCTTCAAACTACAGTTGGAGTAAGACTCTTAGGAATTCTGTTAGTGCCAGCTGTCTTTGTTTTTGCCTCAACCTTAGCTCTATCCTTAGCCCTTAATTTTAAATGGGTTCTTCCCTTAACCCTTTTTTTTAATTTTTTAGGAATCTTAGGCGGTCTTTTCTTTTCCATCTTTTTTGACCTTCCCTTTTCAGCATCTACAATTATATTTATGGGATCCTATTTAATCTTTATAATTATAAAAAAAAGATGAAATTGGTAGATACTCACAGTCACTTGAATTTTCCCGAGTTTAGAAAGGATTTAGGGGAGGTAATTGAAAGGGCTAAAGGAGAGGGAATTTTAAAGTGTTTGGTAGTAGGGATTGATGTAAAGAGTGCTATTAAAGCTTTAGAATTAAAAAAAGCCTATCCTGATTTTATAGAAGTAGCCTTTGGCTTTCATCCTCATGAAGTAAAAAAGATAACGGAAGAAGATTATCAGTGGTTAGAAGAAAATCTTCCTCAAGCAGTAGCCCTTGGAGAAATTGGTTTGGATTGGGTTAAAGAATACTCTCCTAAGGAGGTCCAGATTTACCATTTAGAAAGACAATTAGAATTAGCTAAAAGATTTCAAAAACCTGTTATTCTTCATCTCCGGGGAGATTCCTCCTTTTGGAGAGAAGCTTTAGCTCTTCTTAAACCTTATTCAGATCTTTCCTTTCTTTTTCATTGCTTTACCAGTGATTGGGAGATAGCCAAAAAGCTTCTTGATTTTCAGAGTTTTCTTTCCATTCCTGGAGTGGTAACCTTTGAAAAAGCTAAGGACTTACAATTAGCTGTAAAAAGGCTCCCTTTAGAAAGGCTCCTTTTGGAAACGGATTCCCCTTATTTAGCTCCAGTGCCTATGAGAGGGAAAAGGAATGAACCCGCCTTTTTAAAATACACCGCTCAAAAGATAGCTGAACTTAAAGACCTTTCCTTAGAAGAGGTAAGTGAAATGACAACCCACAAGGCTTTGGAATTTTTCAAAATTTCTTTATAATAAGACTATGAATAGAGAATTTTTAATTTTCTGGGTTTTAACCCTTTTCTTTTGGGGAATTAGCCCTACCTTAGAAAAGATTGGCTTAAAAAAATTAAATCCTTTACTTGGTCTTTGGATAAGAACTCTTTCAGCCTTTCTGGGAATTACCTTAGCCCTTTTTCTAACCAACTCTTTTTATGAAATTAAAACCTTAGAAAAAAGGGATTTTTTTATCTTAGGTATAAGTGGAATTACCGCTGGATTTTTAGGGATGTTTTTTTATTTCTCTCTTCTTAAGAATTATCCTGCTTCTCAAGTGGTGCCTCTTTCAGCTACTTATCCCTTAGTTTCTACCCTTATGGCTATTTTATTTCTAAAGGAACCTTTAACTTTTAGTAAGCTCTTAGGCACATTTCTTATAGTCTTAGGAATTTATCTTCTTTTTAAAAATTAGATTACCACCCCTAAAAATAAAGTTGGGGATATAAAGCCCTTGACTTTTTCTTAGAAGTCTTTTAGATTTAAATAGATTTTTAAATAAAATTTTAGGAGGATGGTTATGGAAGCCTGTATTTTTTGTAGAATAGTAAATAAAGAAATTTCAGCTAAGATTGTTTATGAGGATGAAAAAGTTTTAGCTTTTTATGACATAAATCCTCAAGCTCCCTTTCATATTTTAGTTGTTCCTAAGAAGCATATCTCTACTCTTCTTGAACTATCTGAAGAGGATAAAGAGCTTATCGGCCATATTTACCTAACTATTAATAAAATAGCTCAAGATTTAGGTTTTAGTGAGAGCGGTTTTAGGGTAGTAGTTAATTGTAAAGAATTAGCTGGTCAAACAGTTTTTCATATTCATTTCCATGTTTTAGCTGGCCGTCCAATGGATTGGCCTCCAGGATAAGGAGTTTAAGATGGAAAGATTAAAAAGGGTTTTATTGGGGGTGGGAGTAATTTTTTTTTGGTATTTGGGGTGATTCCTCTATATTCTGATAAGGAGGTTACCTTTACCTTAGAAGACAGGGATAGATTGATTAAAATTGAGATAAAAATTGAGGAGTTAGAAAAACGTTTAAACCTTATAGATAAACGAATTGATGATATAAATAGAAGGTTAGATGAGTTTAGGACCTTTATGTGGATTTTTTACTAGAGTATTTACCAGTTTAGTTATAACTATTATAGGTTTAGCCTTCTGGGATAGAAGGACTATTCTTAAGGGATTTAGCTAAGGAAGATGCTCGTTTTTATGAAATTTTAAAACTACATAATTTATTGTAGTTACTTTTACAACAAATCTTCTGGATCTATATCTATTTCAATTTTGATGCCTGGGAATTTAATGTCTCTTAAGGGCAAAAGAATAGAATGGAGGTGAGAGGTTTTTTCACTTTTTAGAAGGATTTGCCAGCGATAAAGCCCCCTTAGTTTTTGTAGAGGGCATGGGGAGGGACCAAGGATTTCCACTGAAAGTTCCTTTTCTTGGGCTGTTCTTTCCAAGCGCTCTTTCAAAAGAGGTGACTTTTGGATAATTCTTTCTTGGGAAATTCCTATTAATCTTATTACCGCAAGTTTAACGAAGGGAGGAAATCTATATTTTTTTCTTTTTAAGATTTCTTCTCTAAAAAAACCTTCGTAATCTTGGGCTAAGGCATATTGGATTACAGGGAGATCGGGAAAGGCAGTTTGAATAAGGACTTTTCCTTGTTCTTCCTTTCTTCCAGCCCTTCCTTCAGCTTGGAGAAGAAGCTGAAAGGTTCTTTCATTAGCCTTATAGTGTGGTAAAAAAAGACCTTCTTCGGCTTTAAGGACTACTACTAAATTCACTTGAGGAAAATTGTGCCCATGGACTCCCATTTGAGTTCCTACTATAATTTTAGGTTGGGAAAGATAGACTTTTTCTAAAAGTTCTTTAAATGTTTTTTCTGTATTAGTGGAATCCCGATCCCATCTGAGGACTTCTACTCCAGGAAAGAGTTTTTTTAATTCTTCTTCTACTCTTTCCGTTCCCATTTTTAAAAAAATCCATTGACCTCTTTTACATTGAGGGCAAAGAATTTGTGCTGAAATCTCAAAGGAACAATAGTGACAGGTTATTAAATTTCTCTCCTTATGATAGGTCATGGGAATTCCACAGTTAGGGCAGCTCACGATATAACTACAATCACTACACTTAACCAAAGGAGCAAATCCTCGCCGATTTAGATAAATAAAAACCGAATCGCCTTTTAAGAGACTTTTTTTAATTTCTTCTATCACTTCCTTGGAAATACCTATAAATTTTTGATTTTCTACTAATTTAACCTCAGGCATCTTAACAAAGGGTCTTTCTTTTAAGGTTAGAAGTTGATATTTACCTTTTAAAGCCCAAAAATAACTTTTAATACTGGGGGTTGCAGAACCAAGTAAAACCAAAGTTCCTTCTATCTTCCCCCTGATTAAAGCCAAATCCCGAGCTTGATATCGACAAGGTAAATTTTCTTCTTTATAGGAAGGATCATGTTCTTCATCTACTATAATAGCACCCAGATTATCTACAGGAGCAAAAATAGCCGAACGGGTTCCTATTACTAAATAGGCTTTTCCTTCTAAAATTTTTACCCATTCCGAAAGCCTTTGCTGAGGACTCAAGGCACTATGTAAAAGGGCAATTTTATCTTTGAAGTGCTGATAAAGAAGTTTTTCTACATAATGGGTTAAGGCAATCTCAGGAAGTAAAAAAAGAACCTTCTTTCCCTCCTCTAAAACCCTCTTTACCAATTCCAAATAAATTAAAGATTTTCCTGAACCAGTAACTCCGAAAAGTAAAAAAGGTTTAAATCCCCCTTCTTTATAGTAAGAAAGAAGTGTCTTTAAGACTTCTTTTTGAGCGAAAGTTAACTCATAATCTTTTAAATTTTCAACAGGCAAAGTAAGCCTTCTCATTTTAGGATATTCTACCTTAGCTAAAATCCCTAAGGAAAGCAATTTTTGGATTTCCTTACCTTTAAGCCTTTCCTTAAGAATTTTTTCCAAAATTTCTTCACTTTCTTTAAAGAGCTCTTTAAGTTTAATTTCAAACTCCTTGGGAGGCTCTTTAACCAAGCGATAAAAGATTTCTACAGGAATTTTAGCTCTCGGAAATTCTGTTTTAATTTCTAAAAATCCTAAACGAATCCATTCTTTTACTTTTTTGGAAGAAATTTTTGTCTTTTTCAAAAAATTTTGTAAACTTACTCCCTTGGGACCTATTTCAATAAACACATCTGGAAGGATTTTATCTTTTAGAGCCCTCTTTCCTTTTTCTGTAAGAAAGAGCCTTCTTGTAGGAATTTTGAAAATTCCAGAAGGCAAAGCAATTTTTAAAACTATCCCTAAGGGGCAATGATAATAATGGGAAACCCACTCTAAGAAAGGAAAAAGCTTGGGAGGGTAAAGAGGATATTCTTCTAAGACTTCTTCAATTTCTTTATAATTTATTTTGGAATCTAAATCTTCTTGGGAAACTTCTTTACAATTAAGAATAATTCCTACTAATTTTTGAGATCCGAAAGGGATAATTACTCTTGTTCCGGAAAAGACCAATTTTTCACTTAAATAGTGAAAGGTTTTAAAGAGAGGTAGAGGAAGGGCAACTTCTAAAAGATACATCTAAAGGTTATTACAAAAGCTTCTTAAAACCTCCTTTAAAAAAGGATCTTTGGCTGCGTAATGGAGGGTAGCTAAAAAAAAGCCTTTAGGATTACCAGTGTCCAAACGTTTTCCTTTAAAAAGATAACCGAAAACAGGATAGCCCGCTAAAATCATCTCTTGAATGGCATCGGTAAGCTGATATTCTCCTCCACTTTTGGGGATTTGTTTTAAATATTCAAATATAGCTGGATCAAAAATATAACGGCCTATAATAGATAAATTAGAAGGAGCCTCTTCAGGAGAAGGTTTTTCTACTACCCTTTTAATCAAAATTAAATCTTCAGAGATTTTTTCTCCTTCAATTATTCCATAGCGAGACACTTCCTCTAAGGGAACCTCTTCTAAGGCTATAATAGAAGGTTTGGCGTATTGGGCTGAAATCTTAAGGTATTCTTCCTTCATTTGCTTTAAACAAGGTATCTCACTATCTACTAAGTCATCGCCTAAAACTACACCAAAGGGTTCTTCTCCTACTAATCTTTCAGCCATAAGCACCGCATGCCCTAAACCTTGTGGCACCTTTTGCCGAATAGAGCTTAAATATTTGATCTTCTCTTCTATTTCCTCAATCAATTTCAGAAGCTCCTTTTTCTTTCTTTCTTCTAAAAATTTTTTAAGGCCTAAATCTACATCAAAATAATCCAAAATAGCCTCTTTTCCGTAGGAAATTACAAAAATTAAACTGTCAAACCCTGAGAAGATTATTTCATCTACTACATATTCAATGACAGGACGATTAAGAATAGGTAAAAGTTCCTTAGGTATAACCTTAGTAACAGGTAACATTCTTGTTCCAAAACCAGCTACTGGAAGAACCGCTTTTCTTATCATTTCCAACCCTCTTTAAATTTTTCTTGGGCTTTAAAATAAGGTAAATAAAGATCCCTCCAAAAGAGGAGGGCTTTTTGAAGAATCCTTTCCACTGAAGAAAGATCTCCCGAATTGATTAAAAGGTTTACACCATAAAGGAAAGTTTCTTTGTTGGTTAGAGTTTGCACCTTAGGAGAAACTAAGATTATAAAAAGCTTTCTTCTCTTTTCTAAAGGAATTTCTAAAAAAGGTCTTAAATTTTCTTTTAGTTCTTCAGGATTTTCTAAACCTAAAATTAGATATTGAACCTCACTTCTTGAAATCCATTCTAAAAAGTCTTTAAAATTTTGAATGTCTCTAAATTCGGTCTCTTTTTGTAAAAAGAGAAAAAAGTTTTTTTCTTCCGAGGAAAGTTTCCAAAAGAAAAGGCTTAAAGGCTTTTCAATCAGGAGATCCTCTAAGGATAGCTTCATTTTACACCCTTTCCTTCAATTTCTAAGATAATTTCTGGTTCCTTAGTTTCTCTTTGTTTTTTAATAAGTTCTATCTGTCTTCCCACAATATCCTTTCTTAAACAATGATAAAGAGCAATTTCTTCTTCAATAAGACCAGCTTTAAATAGTTCAATGATTTGCTGGTCAAAGGTTTGCATTCCAAAGGGGCCACCTTGAGTCATTATATCATAAAAGGTTTTACCTTCACTCTCTCCCGAGAGAATAATTTCCTTAGCTCTAAGATTATTGTAGAGGATATCAAAGATGGCTATTCTTCCTCCTCCTATTTTAGGAAGAAGTTTTTGCCCTATAATCCATTTTAAGGAGAAGGCTAATCTTTGGCGGATTTGAGATTCTTCATTTTTATCATAGAAACCGATAATTCGGTTAATAGTTTGTCCGGCTGAGCTAGTATGGAGGGTAGAAAAAACTAAATGACCTGTTTCGGCAGCCATTAAGGCTATATCTATGGTTTCTCTATCCCTAATCTCTCCTACTAAGATTACATGAGGAGCCTGTCTTAAGGCGGCTCTTAATCCTTCCGCAAAATTAGAGAAATCCGTGCCCAGCTCCCTTTGGTTGATAGTAGCTTTAATAGGAGTATGCACATACTCTACTGGATCTTCTAAGGTAAGAATGTGGACAGTTTCATTTTTATTAATTTCATTAAGAAGGGCGGATAAAGTAGTAGTTTTCCCTTGCCCAGTAGCCCCAGTGACTAAAATAATACCGAATTTTTCCTTAGCTATATTGTAAAAAACTGGAGGTAGCCTTAAATCTTCAATACTTTTAACTTTACCTTCTAATTTTCGCATAATAAGATTGTAAGTTCCTTGACGGGAGAAAAGATTTACTCTGAATCTGGTTCCATCATCTAAGAAAAAGGAGAAATCAGCATAACCATCTTTAAGAAGCTTTTTATAAAGAAGAGGTTTATCCCTTAACATTGAGAAGGCAATTTGTTCTACCTGAAAGGGTAGTAACCGATCAACTGGATAATCCGGTAAAAAGATAGATTTCATCCTTCCATAAACTTGGACTTGAAAGGGATAACCTGAGAGAATAAAAATATCGTTAATTCCAGGTTCATAAAAAGCTAATTTACTAATCAAATCTTTAATTTCGGCTAAGGTAAGCATTCTCCTATCCAGGCAATTCAGTAAAATCTATAGATTCTTTATTCTGCACGAAGGGTAGAAATCGGCTTTTGTCTACAGCTTTTATAAAGGCCTCTTCAGGGCTAATAATACCCTTTTTCAAATAGTCCACAATAGAATCATCTAAGCTCATCATTCCATATTTTTTACCAGTTTGAATCATAGAAGGAATTTGATGAATCTTTCCCTCTCGTATCAAATTCCTTACAGCGGGAGTGGCAATTAAGATTTCTAAGGCCACAACTCTCCCTGGTTTATCTATTCTCTTAAACATAGTTTGGGAAATTACAGCTCTTATAGCTTCCGAAAGGGTGGTTCTAATCTGAGCTTGTTCATCTGAAGGAAAGACGTCAATAATTCTATTGATAGTTTGAGCAGCTGAGATGGTATGTAGAGTTGAGAGAACTAAATGCCCCGTAAGAGTAGCTTCAATGGCAAGGGCAATGGTTTCCCTATCCCGCATCTCTCCAACTAAAATAATATCAGGGTCCTCTCTTAAAGCTGCTCTTAGAGCATTAGCAAAACTCTTGGTATGAGTTCCCAGTTCCCTTTGATTGACCAAACAATTTTTGGGTTCGTGCACAAATTCAATAGGATCTTCAATAGTGATAATATGATCATAACGATGCCTGTTAGCATAGTCAATTATAGCTGCTAAGGTAGTAGATTTACCCGAACCCGTAGGGCCAGTTACTAAAATTAATCCCTTAGGAAGAAGGGCTAGTTTATTAAGAATAGAAGGTAATCCCAATTCTTCGGCAGTCTTGATTTTGGTAGGAATAATACGAAAGGCAGCTGCTACTCCCCGCCTTTCTTTATAATAATTGGCCCTAAAACGGGCTAACCCCGGAATCTCTAAACCGAAATCAACTTCTCCTTCTTCTTCAAATCTTTTTATTATTTCTTCAGAGACAATCTCATAGAGCATTGCCCTTAATTCTTCTTCTTCCAAAGCTTTATATTTTACCCTTTGAAGATCTCCGTGAAGTCTAATTAAAGGAGGATTGCCTACTGAAAGATGAAGATCCGAGGCCCCTGTATCAACCAATAACTTTAAAAAGGGATCAATCTTAGCCATAGTCTACCCCTAAAACTAAAAATTTTTGTAATACTAATAGAAATTTTTATAATAGTCAAGGGAAAAATTAACAATAGAATGGAACAAAGATTTTTGTCAGGAAGAAAAGGCACAAACTCTTGGAATTTCTAAAAGAGGTATTAAATATAAAAGAGTAAGTTGGGAATTGGTGAACTGGGATTTAATAAAAAACTAAAGAAAAGGGGTAAGGGATGGCTGTTTCTACTATTGAAGAAGCTCTTGAGGATTTGAAAAAGGGGAAGATGGTAATTGTAATAGATGATGAGGACAGGGAAAATGAAGGAGATTTGATTTTAATGGCTGAAAAGGTAACTCCTGAGGCTATAAATTTTATGGCTATGTATGGAAGGGGATTAATTTGTTTAGCTATAGCTCCTGAAATTGCTGAAAGGCTTCGTTTAGAATTGCAACCCCGTAGAGGTATAGATCCTTATGGAACAGCCTTTACGGTCTCCATTGATGCCCGATTCGGTATTACCACTGGTATTTCAGCCTATGATCGGGCTTATACTATAAAATTAGTGATAGATGAAAATAGTAAGCCAGAAGATTTTGTCACTCCTGGGCATATCTTTCCTATTATTGCAAGAAAGGGGGGTGTATTGGTTAGGGCTGGGCATACGGAAGCTGCCGTAGATTTAGCTAAACTTTGTGGTATGAAACCAGCTGGAGTTATTTGTGAAATAATGAAAAATGATGGCACAATGGCAAGACTTCCGGATTTAGAAAAATTGGCTGAAAAATGGAATTTAAAAATTATTACTATCAGAGATTTAATAGCCTATCGCTTGACTAAAGAATTATTAGTAAACCGGGAAGTAGAGACCTTCATCCCTACTCCTTACGGTATTTTTAAGTTGATAGCTTATAGTAACATAATAGATCAGGCTACCCATATTGCTTTAGTTATGGGAGAAGTAACAGAAGATCCTATTTTGGTAAGAGTTCATTCCGAGTGTTTGACCGGAGATGTTTTTGGTTCTTTAAGATGTGACTGTGGTCCCCAGCTTGAAAAGGCTTTGGAACTTATTGGAAAAGAAGGAAGAGGAGTTTTATTATATTTGAGACAAGAGGGAAGAGGAATAGGTTTGATAAATAAATTAAAGGCTTATAATCTTCAAGATCAAGGTTTAGATACGGTGGAGGCAAATTTAGCTTTGGGTTTTAAACCTGATCTCCGAGATTATGGAATTGGGGCCCAGATTTTAAGAGATTTAGGGATCAGAAAAATGCGCCTTTTAACTAATAATCCAAGAAAAATTGTAGGCTTAGCCGGCTATGGTTTAGAGGTGGTAGAAAGGGTTCCTATTGAAATTCCCCCTAGAAAGGAAAATTTAATTTATCTAAAAACCAAAAAGGAAAAATTGGGGCATCTTCTTTCCTGTGTAAAATAAAATCTTATGGCTCCTTCCTTTAAAGAAATTCTTAAAGAAAAAGATTTTTTTTGGAGCTTTGAACTCATTCCAGGAAGAAGTGTTAGAACAAGGCATTATCAAGAAATTTTAAAGTTTTTAGAGGTATGTGCTAAGAGAAGAGATATCTTGATTTTTTCTATTACGGATAATGCCGGAGGAAATCCTGCTCTTTCTCCCTTACCCTTAGGGAAAACTATAAAGGAATTCGGATTAGAACCACTCATTCATTTTTCTTGCAAAGATAAAAACCGCAATCAAATAGAAAGTGAGCTTTTGGCTTTAGATCGAGAAGGACTTCACAACCTCTTAGTCCTTACCGGAGATTATCCCTTCTATGGCTATCTTGGGAAAGCTAAACCGGTTTATGATTTAGATTCTGTTATCCTCCTTAAAATGATCACTAATTTAGAAAAAGGGAATACCTTTCCTCCTATCCCCTTTTTTAAGGGAGCTGTTGTTAACCCCTTTAAAATAACTCCTCTTGAATTAATCTGGCAGTATCTGAAACTTTATAAAAAAATCAAGGCAGGAGCTTATTTTTTTATTACTCAAGTAGGCTTTTTCCCTAAGAAATGGCAAGAATTAAAGGCTCTCTTTAATTTAGGTTTAACCCAGTTTTTTTCTCAAATTTTAAAAGAAAAGAATCTTCACAATCCCGAAGAGGATGAAAAAATTAAAAAACTACCTCTTATAGGAAGTCTTCTTCTCTTAAATCCTAAATTACTCGTTGCTATAAAAAAAGCTAAAATTCCTGGCATTATTCTGACTACCGATATTCTAAAATATTTTGAGGAAAAAAGTTTTTCCGATTGGGAGGGTAAAGGAGATTCCTTTGAAGAAAAGGCCATAAACTTATGTGCTAAACAGGCTGTTATTTTAAAAAGACTTGGGTATAAAGGAGTCCATCTTTGTGGTTTTCCTCTAAATTATAACATTCTGGATAGATTTTTTGAAAGATTCTCGTTTTACGAAGCTAAAGGAGAAGACTTCTTAGAAGAGTTCGGCGGTGAGTATGTGATTGAAACTCTTGATAAAACCTATAAAGGAAAGATAGCCTCCTCAGAAAAGGAGTTTTTCTATTTGGAAGACAAAGGCTTTAAAGGAATTTTTTATTATCTTAATGAAAGCTTTCATCGTCTCTTTTTTGAGGAAAAGTCTCCTTTTTATCCTTTTTTTAAAAAATTAATCTCCTTTATAGAGAGAGCCAAGGTTTTAAAAAACTTATTTACTTCTTTTGAATATTTTATAAAAAAATTTTTATTTAATTGTCAAGAATGTGGAGACTGCACCCTTTGGAATTTTAATTATCGTTGTCCTCAAAGTGGTTGTGCTAAATATCTATTGAATGGTCCCTGCGGAGGAAGTATTAGCGGATATTGTGAAGTTTATCCTTTTGTAAAAAAATGCCATTATGTAAAATCCTTTAAAAAAGGGCTTAATCTAAAAGTTTTTTTATTTTTACCTCCTCTGGATTGGGCTTTTTATAAAACCTCTTCTTGGATAAATTTTTATTTGGAAAGAGGACATTTTAATAAGAGTTTAAAGAACCTATGAAAGAGGCTATAGTAGAAATAGAAAAGATAGTTTATGGAGGAGAGGGTTTAGGAAGATTAGAAAAGGGAAAGGTAGTTTTTGTGCCCTATGTAGTTCCTCAAGAAAAGGTAAAAATAGGAATCCTTGAAGAATATAAAGATTATGTTCGGGCCATACCCTTAGAGATTTTATTTTCCTCTAAGGAGAGGATTATCTCACCTTGTCGCTATTATGGAATTTGTGGGGGATGTCAATTTCAACATCTTAATTACCCTGAAGAATTAAGGATTAAAGAAGAAACTCTAAAAGAGCTTTTTGTAAGACAGGGTTTTTCCAGGGAACTTCCTTTAAAAGAGGTTATTCCTTCAGAAAAAATCTATCATTATAGAAACCGCTTAAGATTCCACATAGAGAATCACCTCTTTAAAATGGGATTTGTTAAAAAAGGAACTCATACAGTTGTAAAAATTGAAGAATGCCTTTTAGGAGAACCCCTTTTAAATTCGGTTTTAAAAAAGCTCTATGAAAACCCTACTTGGATAAAACTTTCCCTTTTTTGTAAAAGATTAAAGATAGAAAGTTCTCCTTTAGAGGATTTAGTAAGTCTCTTTTTTTGGAGCTCTCTAATTTTAACTCCTGAAGAAATTTCTGAACTTTCCCAAATTCCTAAGGTTAAAAGTATTTTTTATTTAGTCAAAGGGTCTCGCCCTTATGGTCCTTATCCTGAAAAGGCTAAAGAGGGTGGAAGAAGAATTTTTAAAGCTTTAAATAATCTTATTTACTATATTCAGCCAGGAGTTTTTACCCAAAGCAATTGGGATATTAATTTAAAGATTATGGAGAAGATTTTAGAACTGGGAAAAGAGGCTAAAAGAGTTTTAGATCTCCATGTAGGAATGGGCAATTTTCTTTTCCCTTTAGTAAAAAGTTTAGAGGAAGCTGAAGAATTTTTAGGAGTAGATGTGGATATCCGAGCTATTGAAGATGGTATATATACAGCTGAAAAGAATTCTCTTAATGGTAGATTAGATTTGAGAAGAATGAGTGCTTTAGAATGTCTCTATTTAGCTTTAAGGGAAGGAAAAAAATATGATCTTCTCCTTCTTGATCCTCCTCGAGGTGGTTGTAAAGAGTTGATAAAGATAATTCCTGAGGTAGTTGAAGATAAAATTATTTATATTTCTTGTGATCCACCGACATTGGTGCGGGATATTATTTTATTAGAAAAGGTAGGTTTTATTCTGGTTGAGCTTTATCTTTTTGATATGTTTCCTCGGACTTATCATTTTGAAGTTCTTGCCCTTCTTCAAAAGAAATTTTAAGGGGTTTACCAAGAGCCCAGAGGAGTTGTCTGCAGAATCCCATAATGATCTTTACCTCCCGAGAAGTTAGTTCTCTTGAGGTAAGAAAACGGCGAATGTGAGTAAGCCAAAGAACAGGATTATCATGAGGAAGGTAATCAATAGCCGATAGGGTTGCTTCCAGAATTTTAAACATAGCATTAATTTCTTGTTGAGAAGCTAAAACCGGTTTAGATGATTCAAAGATACTGGCACTTTGAAAAATTTCATAAAGAAGAATCCCTACAGCTTGAGAGACATTAAGAGAAGCCTTTTCGGTAGTAGGAATGGTAATTACATAATCGCAGTAAAAGAGGTCCTCATTACTTAACCCCAATCTTTCATTTCCGAAAAGAAGGGCTATCCTATTGGTTTGAGATAATTGACAAATTTTTTCAGTAATTTCCTTAGCAGAGTAGTAAACCAATCTTCTTTTTCCAAGCCTGGCGGTAGTTCCTATAACTACTTGAAAATCTTTAAGAGCCGAGGGGAGATCTTCAAAAATTTGCATTCTCTTTAAGATAGCTTCTCCTGATTTAGTAGCCATAGCATACATTGGAAGGGGAGTTAAGTCTTCTGGTTTAACTAAAATAAGATTTTCAATTCCGAAATTGGCACAAGCCCTGGCAACAGAACCAATATTTTCAGGATATAGAGGATTTACTAAAATTACCGATAGGTTAGAGAGATTAGCTTTTATAGGTTTAGCTATGGGGCGAACTTGCATTAAAGGAAAGATTTTTTAGAAAGATGAATTATGGTGGTGCCGGGGCCCGGAATCGAACCAGGGACACGCGGATTTTCAGTCCGCTGCTCTACCGACTGAGCTACCCCGGCAACCAGCTAATATTATCTCCTATCTTTTAAAAAAGTCAAGAGTTCTTATTTATCTTCTGGCCTATATTAACCTCAAGAAAAAATTGATTAAATCCTATTTTACTCTGTAAAGAGTTTATTATAATTTTGGCAAGGTTAAGCCTTTATTTTAGTAAATTTTAATCCTATTAGTTCAGTATTTTGTAAATTGCTTAGGGGTAAAAAGCTTGGACTTCCCTTTATTTTTCCCAAAAGGGAGTTGCCAGGAAGACATAAGGGGAGCCAAAATCTTATAAAAAACTTTTTAAAACTTCTTGAACTTCTAAATATACTTCTTCTAAAGGTTTTTCTGCCTGAATTCTAATATGATTAAATAAAGGAAGAAGCTTTTCATAATTTTGGGAGACCCTCTTTAGAAAATCTTCTTTTTCAAAAAGGGTCCTTTCTTCCTCCCTTTGGATAACCCTGGTTAAAGCTAAATTTACAGAAACATCAAGATAAAACACCAGGTCTGGAAGAGGAGCCAAGGTTTCATTTAATTTTAGAAGGTCTAAAAGAGGAAAATTAACTCCCTGATAGGCTATAGTTGAAAGATAATAGCGATCTAAGAAAATCATCTTTCCTTCCTTTAAACCTGGTAAAATAAGTTTTTCTATATGTTCTTTACGGTCTTTTATAAAAAGCTCTAAAATCTCTTGAGGCCTACCTTTATCCTTTTTTAGCAACTCCCTTAATTTTTTCCCGAAAATTCCTGAGGTTGGTTCAAAGGAAAAAACAATCTTTTCTTCCCCTAAGTGAGTCCTTAGTTGTTGTAAAAGAGAGCTTTTTCCTGCTCCATCTATACCTTCAATTACTAAGAGTTTTCCTTGGCGAAAAAATTCAAGTTTTAAGCGCTCCTTTAAAAATTCCCTATTTTCTATAGTAACCTCGCAGTAAAGGGCTAATTCTTTTTGAGCCCATTCTTGTAGAAGGGGATGTTCTCCTTGACCCAAAGTAGCTATTAAAGGAACCCTTTTTTCTTCCAAACTTTTTAAAAAATTGATAAAGGCTGGGGAAAGCACTTCCATTTTGCCAATTTCATCTATAAAAAGAAGGAGAGACTCTGAAGGTTTTTTTAAATCCTCCTTAAGGATAAGAAGGAGCTTTTCTAAATTTTCAGGGAAAACCCAATATTTTCCTATCCGAAGCCCCTTTTTTGGAGGGGCTAAATCTTTAATTCTGGCTAAAGGCCAAGAAAGGGTCGGATCCTTTAAATAAATTAAATCAAATCCTACTCTTTCGCCATTCCTTCTTAATTCTTTGGTAATAAAGCCTGTAAGATGATAAGGAAGATTTAATTTTTTGAGTTCTTCATAGAGATAATTTAAGAGAGTAGTCTTACCTGAACGGGGTTTTCCGTAGAGAAGGAGATATTTTCGTGAAGACTTAAGAAACATTTATTTTTTTATAGGTTTAGGGGTAAGTAAAACATAGGTTGCCCCCACTCCGCCATCACAAGGTCTGGCTGAGGCATAGGCTAAAATATATTTCCTAAAAGGTCCTCGTTCTAACCATTCTTTAACCTTCTTTTTTAAAACTGGCTCTCCTTTAGAGCCTAACCCCCTTCCGTGAACGATCAAAACACAGGTTAAACCTTTATATAAAGCCTCCTTAATAAAATTTTCAAAGACAAATTTGGCTTCATCCAAAAAGAGCCCTCTTAAATTCAAAACCGCTTGCACTGCTAATTCCCCACTTTTAAGCTTCCTAAAAATTTCAGGATTTACAAAAGGTTTTTTTCCTTGGATATATTCTGAAGTAAGAGAAAAATCTATGGTAATTTTGAGAGGAGGCCAAAAATTTTCCCTTGGAGAAAAGGGCTTTTTAGGAGAAAAAAGATAGAAACAGTTTTTGTCTTCTAAGGGTTTTACTATTTGAGATACCTCTTCCCAATCTTTAGCTTTAAAAGGAGGAGGTTCCTCCTCTATTTTTTTCTTAGAAGAAGAAACCCCCAAAAGTTCTGTTAACTTCTGAAAGGGTTTTTGCATTACTTTTTAAGTCCCTTTTCAAAGATTCTTTCAGCCTTTTGAGCAGCTGCTTCAGCCTTTTGAGCAGCTGCCTCAGCTCTATTAGCCGCTTCTATAGCCTTCTTAGCTGCTTCTTGAGCTTCTCCAGCTTGAACCTTTATATTGTCAAGTTGAGATTTCAAGCTTTCTACCTGGAGTTTCAAAGCCTTTAATTCGTTTTCTAATTTTTTACAACAATCCGGCTCTGTAAGAACTGGTTTTTCAGGAACTGGTTTAGCTTCAGCCTTTTCAGCTACCTGAGGAGTAGGACAGGCACAGGCAAAAAGAAGGGAAGATCCAACCACAATAACCGCTAATTTTGCTACTATTCCTTTCATAGCGCCACCTCCTTTTTAGATTTTTACCCTTTTATACAACCTAAAGGTAAAAGCTTAGCTACCTTTTTAGTTAAACCAGCTTTACAGGTTGCTTCAATCACTAAATTTACATCTTTATAAGCGGAAGGTGCCTCTTCAGCTAACCCTTTTTTAGATTTTCCCATAACAATTATACCTCTTTTTCGCAAATCTTCAATAATTTTTTCAGCTCTAAAGGCTTTTAGAGCCTGATTTCTACTCATAGTTCTTCCTGCTCCGTGACAGGCTGAGCCAAAGGATTTTTCTTCCCCCTCCTTAGTTCCTACTAAGATATGAGAAGCTGTTCCCATAGAACCACCAATAATTACTGGTTGTCCTACTTCTTGATAAGCTTTAGGAAACTCCGGTCTTCCAGGCCCCCAAGCTCTCGTAGCTCCTTTCCTATGGACATAAAGTTTTTTTTCTTTTCCATCTATTTTATGATATTCTATCTTACAGGTATTATGACTCACATCATAAAGAAGTTTGAGAAAAACCTTAGGGAACAATTTTTCAAAGACCTCTCTCACTAAATGGGTAATTACTTGCCGATTGGCTAAAGCACAATTGATGCCGCAACTCATAGCTTTAAAATATTGAAGACCCTCTTCAGAATTGATAGGAGCACAAACTAATTCCTTTTCTTTAATAGGAATTCCGTATTTTCTGGAAGCCTTAGCTAAAATAGGTAAATAATCGGTAGCAATTTGATGCCCAAGAGCCCGAGATCCACAATGTATAGTCACAACTACTTGGTCTCTAAAAAGCCCAAAGGTTTGAGCTACCTTAGGTTCATAAATTTCTGCTACATACTGGACTTCCAGGTAATGATTCCCTGAACCTAAGGTTCCTACTTGACGATGTTGTCTTTTTTTAGCCTCCATTGACACAAAGGATGGGTCAGCCCCTTCTATACACCCTTTTTCTTCTATGTATTCTAAATCCTCTTCAATTCCATAGCCCTTTTTTATAGCCCATTTAGCCCCACCTACCAATACTTTATCCAATTGAGAGGGTGAAAGTTTTATTTCTCCCTCGGAACCAACTCCACTAGGCACAGTTTCAAAAAGTTCTTTGACCAGCCTTTCTAAATAGGGCTCTATTTCAGCTTTAGTTAGAGGTGAAAGTAAAGTTCTTACTCCGCAGGAAATATCATAACCCACTCCGCCAACAGAAATAATTCCTCCCTCTTCAGGATCAAAGGCTGCTACTCCTCCTATAGGGAAGCCATAACCCCAATGGGCATCCGGCATAGCAAGAGAAGCTTTAACTATCCCTGGAAGGCAGGCTACATTAGAAACCTGCTCATAAACCTTTTCATCCATTTCCTCTATCAATTTCTCGTCTCCAAAGATTCTTCCAGGAACCTTCATATCTCCACTCTTCGGAATTTCCCATTCATAATCCCTTATTTTTATAAGTTTTTTTAGTTCCATACTCTCACCCTTTAAGTTTTTAAAAGGACTTTATTAAATTAGTTTAATCCTTTCTCCAATCTCTTCAAGTCTCAAAAATTGTTTTTTTCTTCTTCTATGTTCATTCGCACTCCCTTAACTCTTGAATTTTTTAAAAATTAATTTTAAATTTTAAATTTTAAAATTAAAAAGCGCACTCCTTGGTCTTAAATTTTGGGAGAGCTTTTTAGAGGAGGAGAAAAATGCCAAAAAAGTGGATGAGTGTGTTTTTAGGAGGTTTGATTTTGTTTTCCTGTAAAGGCAGTTTTAGGAATATTTCAGATTGTCCTAAACTGGAAGATTTTCAAAAGAAGATGGAAAGTTTTCAGACGGGGATTCAGCTGGAAAGAATAGAAAAAGCACCTGTTTCAGGGCTTTGTGAAGTAGTAGTAAAACTTTCCGATTTTGAAAAAGCCCTTTTCTATACCGATTCTAAAGGAGAGTTTATTATAGCTGGAAATATCATAGAAATTGCCCCAAAAAAAAATCTTACTTCGGAAAAATTAGCTGAAATTAATAAAAGAATTCTTCCTAAGGAAACCTTTCAAGAATTAGAAAAGGCTGTAGCCTTTACCTGGGGGAACGGTTCTAAGAGCTTTTATTTTATCACTGATCCGGATTGTCCCTTTTGTAAGCAGGCTGAAGCTATCTTAGAAGAATTAGTAAAAGAGGGAAAGGTTTCAGTTAAGGTGATTTTATTTCCGATTGAGAAGCTTCATCCTAAAGCTAAAGCTAAGGCTATCTCCATTATTTGCGATAAGAAGGGTTATAAGGGTCTAAGGAGCGGATATTTAAGTAAAAATCAGTGTCAAGAAGGGAGGAATAAAATTTCTCTCTCAATTAAAATAGTTCAAAAAATTGGAATAAGAGGTACTCCTACCTTTATTTTTCCGGATGGAGAAATGAAAAGCGGAGTTTTACCCAAAGAATTAATTTTAAGTAAATTGAAATAACTATAAGCTAAAATGCTTTCTTATGAAGAAAAGCTCTACATTTTAAAATTAGCGCGGGCAACCTTAGAATCTACTTTTCAAGAAAAAATTTTTTCTCCTTCTCCACCTACACCTAAGGAACTTTACTCTCACCTTTATGAGAAAAGGGGAATTTTTGTAACCCTTCTTAAAGGAGGAGATTTAAGAGGTTGTATGGGAAGCCTCTATCCGGAAAAACCTCTTTATGAAGAAGTTTGTGAGGTAGCTTTCTCTTCAGCTTTTAGAGATCCTCGTTTTCCTCCCTTACAAGAAGAGGAACTTTCTGAGCTGGAGATAGAGATCTCCCTATTATCTCCTCTTAAAAAGGTAACCATTGAAGAAATAGAGGTTGGTAAACACGGACTTTTTATTAAAAAAGGTTTTAATAGAGGGCTTCTTCTTCCTCAGGTTGCTCTTGAATATAAGTGGGATAGGCAAACCTTTTTAAAGAAGACTTGTCTAAAAGCTGGACTTCAAGAGGATTGTTATTTGGATTCCGAAACGGAAATTTATGTGTTTACTGCAGAAGTGTTTAGAGAAGGTGACTTTTTAGAAGAAACTTTTTAAAGCCGAAGATAGGGTTTCAATAAAAAAGTCTATTTCTCGATAGTTTATTATTAAAGGTGGGGTAAGCCGAAGAATATTAGGTTTAGGTTGAGTGGTAAGAATCTTATTTTCCAAGAGAATTTGGTAAATTTTTTCACAGGACCTATTAAATTCTATTCCTATAAGAAGCCCTTCTCCGCGCACATCCTTTATTATCTCTTTTTCAGGATCAAGGGCTTTTACTTTTTCTATAAGAAGTTTTCCTTTTAGGGACACTTCTTCCAAAAAGGTCTTTTCGGAGACAATTTCAAGGACTTTTAAGGCTACAGCGCAAGAAATAGGATTTCCTCCGAAGGTTGAAGCATGGGTACCTGGTTTGAAGGCCGAGATAATCTCTTCCTTAGCTAAAAGGGCTGAGAGAGGCAAACCATTAGCTAAGGCTTTAGAAATACAAAGAATATCTGGTATAATATTGTAATGTTCATAAGCCAAAAATTTACCAGTTCTCCCTATTCCGGTTTGGATTTCATCAAAAATAAGAAGGGCTGAATACTTTTGAGATAATTCTTTAGCTTTCTCTAAAAACTCTTTTTTAAGGGGGTAAACTCCTCCCTCTCCTTGAATAGGTTCTAAGATAATAGCGCAAACTTCTTCATTAAAAGTCTTTTCAAGAGAAGAAATGTCGTTAGGAGGCACGAAGATAACTCCATCTAAAAGGGGCTGAAAGCCCTCCCAATATTTAGGTTGTCCTGTCACTGAGAGGGCTCCATAGGTTCGTCCGTGAAAGGAATTCTCAAGGGCAATGAATTTATATTTTTTAGGGCCAAAGTTTTCAAAGGCATAACGCCTGGCTAATTTTAGGGCTGCCTCAATAGCCTCAGCTCCAGAATTAGCAAAAAAGACTCTATCTCCAAAGGTAAGCTCTACTAACTTTTGAGCCAACCGAGTTTGTGGTTGAGTATAATATAAATTAGAGGTATGCCAAAGGGTCTCTCCTTGCTTTTTTAAGACCTTAATTAATTCGGGATGAGAATGTCCTAAATTACAAACCGCAATACCAGCTGTAAAATCTAAATATTCTTCCCCTTCTTCAGTGAAAAGCCTGGTCCCTTTACCTTTAACAAAACCTAAGGGCAATCTTTTATAATTTTTAGCTAAAAAAAGTTCCCCTAAATCTACAATATAGCCCATAGGTTGGAATTATAACACCTATTTTCCTTAACCG
>FWWL01004118.1_pt1 | contig 25173 bp, 19 predicted proteins | sample 2228331 | NCBI WGS metagenome assembly FWWL01 (sample SAMEA103939775, study PRJEB20133) | metagenome | reverse complement strand
GGCGGCGAGCGCCGCCTCGGCCTGGGCGACCTCGCGCAGCAGGGTCGCATGGCGCTCGGCGTCGTCGAGCTCGGCGAGCCGGGCCCGCAGGCTGCGGCGCCGGTCGAGCGCGTCGCGCAGTTCGCGCAATTCGCCCGCTAGCTTCTGCTCCTGCTGGGCCAGCGCGTCGCGCTCCTCCAGCGCCTGCGCATAGGCGCCGCCGGCCTTGGGCCGACCCGTCGCCGTGACGAGAGGCGCCAGCTCCGCCTCGCAGGCCACGAGCGCCTGCGCCATGCGACGGCCGCCGGTGAGGGATTCGACCTCGCCCTGGACCGAGGTCAGGACGGATTCGCGGGCGCGCTTCTCGCCCTCCTCGTCGCTCCTGGCCCGGCGCTCGATGCCGGTGATGCCCTGGCGCACCCAGAGCAGACCGGCCGGCCCCGCCGTGCCGCCCTGGACGAGGTTGGCGATGAAGCGCTCAGCCTCGTCGGCCTGCGCGACGAGCCGGCCGGAGGCGAGTTCGCGCACCACGGCGCGCTTGCCGCCATAGAACTGCTTGGTCAGCCGGAAAGCGCCGTTCGCGGTCGTGATGTCGGCCTCGATCAGCGGGGTGCCGCCGCTATAGGGCCGCAGGCCCTGTACGGCACTGGGCGTGCCGGTGTGGGGCTGGAAGAACAGCGCGTGGAGCGCGTCGAAACAGGTCGATTTGCCGAACTCGTTGACGGCGCAGAGCACATTGACCCCGTCGCCGATGCCCTCGACGGCGACGCCCCGGCCGGCGAAGCGGCGGACATTGTGGAGGCGCAGCGCCGTCAGCTTCATGCGGGCATGCCCGCGCAATAGGAGAACAGCCGCGCCAGTGCGTCGCGCGCCGCCTGGCGCTCGGCTGCGGAACGGGCCTCGTCGAGGCTCTCCGTGAGGAGCGCGTCCGCGGCCTGGCGCAGCGCCCCGGCCCGGTCGATCGCGTCGAGATCGTCGCTCTCGCAATCCGTCGCCAGGGCCTCGGCATCAAGCTGAAGAAAGGCGAATTCCGGTGCGACCGCGGCGATCGCGGCCTCGAGCCCGGCGCGCGCCTGCGGGCGCAGGCGCCCCGTGGCGACGACACGCAGCAGGGTCTGGCGGCGGACGGGGCCGGCGGGCAGACGCTCCGTCAGAGCCGCGGTGCCATCGTCGCCCGAAAGCAGGTCGAGCGGCAGGCTGCGCCAGTCGAAGCTGCCGGTCTCGACGGGCGTGACCTCGGGCATGGCGCCGGGACCGGTGAGCGACACCAGCAGCGCGCGGCCCGGCTGATCATGCTTGAAGCGGTCGGGCTCCGGCGAGCCGGAGTACCAGCTGCGCGGGCCGATCGGCATCTGGCCGTGCCAGTCGCCGAGCGCGAGATAATCGAGCCCGGCCCGGATCGCCCGATCGGGTGCGATGATGTCGAGGCCGCCGCCATCCTCGGAAAAGCTCTGGATCGCGCCATGGGCGAGGCCGATGCGCAGCGCCCCTTCCGGCGTGGCGGCACCATCCATCCAGTCGGTCAGGTCGCGGCCCGGGCGCCGCGTGGTGCAGGGCGCGGGCAGGATCACGACATCCGGTGCGAGCGCGAGCGGTGCGGCTTCCGTCGCCAGCACGACATTGGCCGGCAGGGCGGCGCGTGTCGCGGCCCAGAGCTCGTCGGCGAGCAGCGAGTCATGGTTGCCGGGCAGGATGACCCAGCGCAGCGGCGCATGGCCCGCCATGGCGGCGAGCGCTTGGCGCAGCATGGCGGGGCTCGGCGTCTCGGTGTCGAAGCTGTCGCCCGCGAGCAGCACGGTCTGCGCGCCGCTTGCCCGCGCCTGCGCCGCAAGCCGGTCGAGCACCGTGTGGCGCGCCTCGCGCAGCCGGCCGCGCAACTCCTCCGGCAGGGTGCCGAAGCGCTTGCCGATATGCAAGTCGGAGGCGTGGAGAAACCGGAACATCGCACCCTGAAACGAAACAGCGGACCGCGAATCCGCCGAGGCCCCGTTCGGGCCGGCGCGCAGCATCGTCGCAAACGCGCGCGAAGGAAATGGCGGGCCGCGATCAGCCGAAGAGGTCGGGCTGCTTGGCGGGCCTGGCCCGAGCCGGCGCGTCGAGCCCGTCGAGGATGGCGGCGGCCTCGCGCCGGATCGTCTCGACATGGGCCGGCGTCATCCGGTCCAGATTCCTGTAGGGCATCGCCATGCGGGGATTGTTGCCGAGCCGGTCGCGGTTGCGGATCAGGAAATCCCAGTAGAGCGGATTGAAGGGGCAGGCTCCCTTCCCGGTCTTGATCTTGGGATCATAGGTGCAAGACCCGCAATAATCCGACATGCGGTCGATATAGGCTCCCGAGGCCGCATAGGGCTTTGAGCCGAGGAGCCCGCCATCGGCGAAGATCGCCATGCCATGGGTGTTGGGCAGTTCGACCCATTCGAAGGCGTCGGCATAGACGGCGAGGTACCAGGCCTCGATCTCGGCCGGGCGGATGCCGGCGAGCAGGGCGAAGTTGCCGGTCACCATCAGCCGCTGGATATGATGGGCATAGGCGTTGCGGCTGGTGTCGGCGATGGCGTTGGCGAGGCAGTTCATGTCGGTCTCGCCCGACCAGTAGAACCAGGGCAGTGGGCGGTCGGCCTCGAGCGCATTGGACTGCGCATAGCCCGGCATCTCCAGCCAGTAGATGCCGCGGACATACTCGCGCCAGCCCAGGATCTGCCGGATGAAGCCCTCGACGGCGTTGAGCGGCGCCTTGCCAGCCCGCCAGGCGGTCTCGGCGGCGACACAGACCTCGCGCGGCAGCAGCAGACCGATGTTCAGATAGGGCGAGACGAGGGCGTGGAAGAGGAAGCCCTCGCCTTCCGCCATCGCATCCTGGTAATCGCCGAAGCGCGGCAGCGCCGCCTCGACGAAATGTGCCAGAGCCTTGAGCGCATCCTCTCGCGTGACGGCCCAGCCAAAGCGGTCGAGATCGCCGAAATGGCCGTCGAAGCGGGTCGCGACGAGATCGATCACTTCGGCCGTGACCGCGTCCGGCGCGAAGCGCAGGCGCCGCGGCGGCGTTAAGCCGGCCGGCAGGCGCTTGCGGTTCTCGGCGTCGAAATTCCACTGGCCGCCGACGGGCCCGTCCTCCTCCATCAGCAGCCCGGTGCGGCGGCGCATCTCGCGGTAGAAGAACTCCATGCGATAGGATTTGCGGCCATCGGCCCAGGCGGAGAACTCGGCGCGGGAGCAGAGGAAGCGGTCGTCGTCGCGGATCTCGACGGGGAGGCCAAGATCCCGCGCCCAGTCGTCCATCATGCGACGCACGCGCCATTCGCCGGGCTCGGTGACGACGACGCGATCGGGCCGGTGGCGGGCGACCGCACGCGCCAGCTCGCCCGAGAAGGAACCGGTGTTGGCGGGATCGTCGAGCGCCACGTAATCGACGCTCAGCCCCTCCTCGCGCAGTGCCTGAGCAAAATGGCGCATCGCCGCGAGAATGAAGGCGATCTTCTGCTTGTGATGGGGGACATAGGTCGTCTCCTCCGCCACCTCGACCATCAATGCGACGTCTCGCTGCGGATCGAACCCGTCGAGCGCGGAGAGGTCGCGGCTGAGCTGGTCGCCGAGGATCAGGACGAGGGTCTTCACCGGGCGGGGCCCCGGCGGTCGCTCGCAGATCCTGTCGGCCTCATCGCAGCGCTCCTGTCGTTGCGATGACTACGCGCGGCTCCCGCGACCGGTTCAGCCGAAGGCTCTGGCGCCGCTCAATCCTCGTCTTCGCGGGCCCGGCCGGTTTCGACGAGGATTTCGCGTTTGCCGGCGTGGTTGGCGGGGCCGACGATGCCTTCGTTCTCCATCCGCTCCATGATCGAGGCGGCGCGGTTGTAGCCGATCTGCAGGCGGCGCTGGATATAGGAGGTCGAGGCCTTCTTGTCGCGCAGCACCACCGCCACCGCCTGGTCGTAAGGATCCTCGCTCTCGGCTTGGCCCATGCCGGTCTTGTCGAAGACGGCGCCGTCCTCGCCCTCGGGAGCAGCCTCTTCCTCTTCCGAGGTGACCGCGTCGAGGTATTGCGGCCGGCCTTGCGTCTTGAGATGGGCGACGACCTTCTCGACCTCGGCATCCGAGACGAAGGGCCCGTGGACGCGGGTGATGCGCCCGCCGCCGGCCATGTAGAGCATGTCGCCCTGGCCGAGCAGCTGCTCGGCGCCCATCTCGCCGAGGATGGTGCGGCTGTCGATCTTCGAGGTCACCTGGAAGGAGATGCGCGTCGGGAAGTTCGCCTTGATCGTGCCGGTGATGACGTCGACCGAGGGCCGCTGCGTCGCCAGCACGACATGGATGCCGGCCGCGCGCGCCATCTGGGCGAGGCGCTGGATCGTACCCTCGATCTCCTTGCCGGCGACCATCATCAGGTCCGCCATCTCGTCGACGATCACGACGATATAGGGCAGAGGCGCGAGGTCCATGACCTCCTCCTCGTAGATCGCCTCGCCGGAATGGCGGTCGAAGCCGGTCTGGACCGTGCGGGTGATCACTTCGCCCGCGGCCTGCGCCTCCTGAACCCGCGCATTGAAGCCGTCGATGTTGCGCACCGAGAGCTTCGACATCTTCTTGTAGCGCTCCTCCATCTCGCGCACCGCCCATTTGAGCGCGACGACCGCCTTCTTCGGGTCGGTGACGACGGGGGTGAGCAGATGCGGGATGCCGTCATAGACCGACAGCTCGAGCATCTTCGGATCGACCATGATCAGCCGGCACTGCTCGGGCTTGAGCCTATAGAGCAGCGACAGGATCATCGTGTTGATCGCCACCGACTTGCCCGAGCCGGTCGTGCCCGCGACCAGGAGATGCGGCATCTTGGCGAGATCGACGATCACCGGCTCGCCGCCGATGGTCTTGCCCAGCCCCAGAGCGAGCTTGTGCTTGGAGCTCTCGAAATCCTGGCTCGCCAGCAGCTCGCGCAGATAGACCGTCTCGCGCTTGGCGTTGGGCAGTTCGATGCCGATCGCGTTCTTGCCGGGAATCACCGCCACGCGCGCCGAAATCGCGCTCATCGAGCGGGCGATGTCGTCCGCCAGCGAAATCACCCGCGAGGACTTCGTGCCCGGAGCCGGCTCCAGCTCGTACAGCGTCACCACAGGGCCGGGGCAGGCCTGGACGATCTCGCCCCTGACGTTGAAGTCTTCCAGCACGCCCTCGAGGAAGCCCGCATTCTGCTGCAGGACCTCGGTGGGAATCGCGGTCTCGACCGCCGGCGGCTCGCCGAGAATGGCGATATCGGGGAGCTCGAAGGGCGCCGGCGGCGCGATGCGGACCTCCGCACGCTCCGACACCGGCGCAGCCACCGGGGCGGCGACGGGCTCCGGCACCGCCATCTCGGCCCGCGCCCGGCGCGTCACGACGACGCCGCGCGCCGGCCCGGCCGAGACTGCCTCGGCGATCGGGGCCGGCGCCGGAGATGCAGGCTGGGCTATCGCGACGGGCGCCATCACGACGGGCGCGTCGGGACGTTTCACAACGACCCGGACGGACGCCGCCGGCTGCGGCGCGATCCGCTGGACCGTGTTGCGGGCCGAAGTTTTCGCGACCATCGGCTCCACGGGACGGGGCGGTGGATAGGCTATCGCCGTCTCGGCCTGCGGCGCTGCCGCGGCCTGGCCGCCGGCCTCCTCCTCGGCCATCTCGGCAGCGACGACCTCCCAGAAGGCGTGGTCGGAGAGCAGGTCGAAGGGCGTCGCCGGCGCGTGCCCCTCATCTTCGGCCAAGGCCGCGTCGATCACGACATCATCCGGCAGCGTGACGACCGGCTGTTCGGCCATGGCGTCGGCTTCGTCCTCGGGCAGAAGGGCTTCGGCGCCACTGCGCGCCCAGACGCTGCCGATCAGACGATCCGGCGTGCGCCAGAACCGAACCTGCGGCGGCTCGGGCGGGGGCGGCGCGGCCGGGACCTGACCCGGCTTCACCAAGGCAAGCGGGTTGGCGCGCGAGCGGACATAGACCGGGCCGCCCGACCCCGCGGGCAGCTCGGGCGCATCGTCGGAAAAGGCTTCGGCGGCAATCTCTTGCGCGGGGGAGTGAAGGCCGGAATGACGCATGAGAAACCGCGGAGGCTGGCGTAGAAGACAGGCTCCAAGGGGTATCGGCCCAGCGTTAAGACGCGATGAACGAGCGGGCCGGCGACGGCCCGGGCAGCACTTCGTCAGCCCGGAGCGAAACGCGCAATGGCCTCCGCGACAGCATCCGGAAACTCCTCGTGCAGGCTGAGCTTGCCCTGCGGGAGCCGCACCGATTCGATCCCGGGCCGCGCCGCCAGCGCCTCCATTTCGGCGCGGGACTTCGGCGGGGTCTCGGCGCCGTAGACGACAAGCGTTGGGACCGCGGCCTTCTCCGCCAGAGCGAGAAAGGCGTCGCGGCTGGCCACCCGGTCGAGCCCGCCGGTGACGAAGCGCACCGAGGCGTGGCGGGCGCCCGCCGCGCTCGTGACGGCGCGCTTCGCCGCCATGCGCTCCGGCGTCAGCCAGGTCGGATCGCTGTAGACATGGCCGACGACCATCTTGCGGATGACCGGCCCGCTCAGATTCAGCGCGTAGAGGGCCGGGCCCAGCACGGGCGCGTCGACCGCGGCGCGGATGCGCGCGAACCAGGGCCGCTCGCCACCCATCATCGTCGGGAGCGGACCGCGCCAGGTCGGCGCGACCAGCACGAGGCGGCCGACCGTGCCGGGATGGCGGGCGAGATGGTCCAGCGCATAGGCGCTCGCATGGCCGGCGGCGACGATCACGGCCGGCCGCGGCACCATCTCCCTCAGCAGCCAGTCGAGGAAGGCCTGGAGCATGGCGGGCGAATAGTGGAGCTTCGGACGCGGCCGGTCGCCGAAGCCCGGCCAGTCGACGGTCACGACCCGATGGCCGTGCTGCAATCGTTCGAGCAGCGGCTGCATCTCGCGACGCGTCGATATCGAACTAAGCGCCGGCAGCAGCAGCGCGGTCGGCCCCTCGCCCGCCTCGTCCAGGCCGAGCGAGACGGTTTCGCCACCAAAGCTCCAGCCCAGTTCGCGTATCATCGCCGCCTCCCGGCCGGGCGAGCCGGCCTCAGTGTTCTCGCTGCGCCTCGGGGAAGCGGGCGCCGAAGGCCCCTTCCCGCTCGGGCGGCAGCCGGACCGTCAGGTCGAGAGTGCCGTCCTCGGCGTCGCGACGCTCGAGGATCTCGCCATTGGCATGCAGCCAGGCCAGCGATTTGCCATCTCCCGGTGCGAGGGCCAAACGGTAGACCGGCCTGGTGCGGGCGATGCGGCTCTCGATGGCATCGGTCAGTCGCCCCATGCCGTCGCCGGTCAAGGCCGACACCAGAACCGGCCGAGCGGCCTCGGGCTTCAGCCCGGCCAGCCCGAGCTGACGCTCGCGTTCCTCCGGCGCCAGCAGGTCGGATTTGTTCCAGACCTCGACGACGCGCTGCCCGTCATCCGGATCGATCCCGAGATCGCGCAGGATCGCCTGAACGTCGGCGGCCTGGGCCTGCGTGTCCTCATGAGCAACGTCGCGGACATGCAGCAGCACATCGGCCTCGATCGCGTCCTCCAGCGTGGCGCGGAAGGCGGCGACGAGCTGCGTCGGCAGGTCGGAGATGAAGCCGACCGTGTCCGACAGCATGATCTTCGCGCCATGCGGCAGCTTCAGCGCGCGGGCCGTCGGGTCGAGCGTGGCGAAGAGCATGTCCTGCGCCAGCACCTCGGCGGAGGTGAGCCGGTTGAACAGGGTCGATTTGCCGGCATTGGTGTAGCCGACAAGCGCCACGACCGGATAGGGTACGCGCTTGCGGCTGGCGCGGTGCAGGCCGCGCGTGCGCTTCACCGCCTCGAGATCGCGCTCGATCTTGGTCATCCGCTCCTGGATGATGCGGCGGTCGGCCTCGATCTGGGTTTCGCCGGGGCCGCCGAGGAAGCCGAAGCCGCCGCGCTGGCGCTCGAGATGGGTCCAGGACCGCACCAAGCGGCTCTTCTGGTAGTTCAGATGGGCGAGCTCGACCTGCAGTGCGCCCTCGCGGGTGCGGGCGCGGCGGCCGAAGATCTCGAGGATCAGGCCGGTGCGGTCGATGACCTTGCAGCCGAAGGCCTTTTCGAGATTTCGCTGCTGGACCGGCGAGAGCGCGCAGTCCATCACGACGAGGCCGATCTCCTCGAGCTTGATGCGCTCGGCGATCTCTTCGACCTTGCCCTTGCCGAGATAGGTCGCCGGCCGCAGCGCGGTCAGCATAACCTGAATCGGCTCGACGACGGTGAGGTCGATCGCGGCCGCGAGCCCGACCGCCTCGTCGAGACGGGCTGCGAAGGAGCGCAGCGACGCATCCGTCGCGCCGCGACGCTGCTGATAGGGCCCGACGACGAAGGCGCGGGTGTTGGCAGCGATCTCGCGCTCGATGGCGTCGAGCGGCTTGGGGCCGGCGCGAGCCTCGTCCGCATCGCTGCGGGTGCCCATGATCAGGCCTTGTCCGATTCCTCGGGCTCGAACAGCTGCACCGGCTGGCCGGGCATGATGGTCGAGATGGCGTGCTTGTAGACGAGCTGCGAATGCCCGTCGCGGCGCAGCAGCACGCAGAAATTGTCGAACCAGGTGACGACGCCCTGCAGCTTGACGCCGTTGACGAGGAAGATCGTCAGCGGAATCTTCTGCTTGCGCACATAGTTGAGGAAGGTGTCCTGAAGATTCTGTGCCCGCTCTGCGGCCATGGGTAGCCCCTGTTGTTGGGATCGCGCATCGGCTTGCAGCCCTGCGATCCATGTTCGTCCCGTTAGCAGGGCAGCCCATGCCGCCCGCTTCGGGACACCGATCCCGCATTAGACCGCCGAGTCCGCCGACAACGCAAGTGCAACATGAGGGTGCAGGGCAGCGAAGCGCCTGCGCTGCATGCACGCGCGCATGCAGGCCGCGCCTGCCGCCTTCAGCCGACGCCCAGCGATTTGAGCTTCCGGTGCAGCGCGGAACGCTCCATGCCGATGAATTCGGCCGTCCGCGAGATGTTCCCGGAGAAGCGGGCGATCTGGGCGATGAGGTATTCGCGCTCGAAGATCTCGCGCGCGTCGCGCAGCGGCAGGCTCATCAGCCGCTCGCCGCCCGAGCCCGAGGGCGTGGTCGGGACCATGGCGCCGACTTCGGCCGGCAGCATGTCGACGGTGATGTCGGCCGTGGGATCGCCCTTGGTCAGGATCATCAGCCGCTCGACATTGTTGCGCAGCTCGCGGACGTTGCCCGGCCATTCATGCGACTGCAGCACCGCCATCGCATCGGCGCCGATGCGGCGCTTCGGCAGGCCGGAGGCGACCGAGATCTGTTCCATGAAGAACTCGATCAGCTCCGGCACGTCCTCGCGCCGCTCCGACAGCGCGGGCACCTTCACCGGCACGACCGAGAGGCGATGATAGAGATCCTCGCGGAACTGCCCGCCCGCGATGAGCTGGGCGAGGTCACGGCTGGTCGAGGAGATGATCCGGACATCGACATGGACGCGGGTGGCGCCGCCGACGCGCTGGAAGTTCTGATCGACCAGCACGCGCAGGATGCGGTTCTGCGTCTCGCGCGGCATGTCGCCGATCTCGTCGATATAGAGCGAGCCGCCATGGGCCTCTTCCAGCGCACCGACGCGGCGCGAGCGGCCGTCGCCGGCCTCGACGCCGAACAGCTCCTCCTCCATCGTTTCGGGCGTGATCGTCGCCGCGTTGATGACGACGAAGGGGCCGGTCGCGCGGGTCGAGGCCTCGTGCAGGGTGCGGGCGGCGAGTTCCTTGCCGCAGCCCGGCTCGCCGGTGATGAGCACGCGCGCATTGGTCGGTGCGACGCGCTCGATCGTCTGGCGCAGCTGATTGACGACGGTCGAGCGGCCGACGATCCGGCTGGCCTGGACCGATCCCTTCTTCAGTTCGCGCACCTCGCGCCGCAGCCGCGAGGCCTCGAGCGCGCGCTCGGCGACGAGCACCAGCCGGTCGGCCTTGAAGGGCTTCTCGATGAAATCGTAGGCGCCGCTCTTGATGGCAGATACGGCCGTTTCGATGTTGCCATGGCCGGAGATCATCACCACCGCGAGGTCGGGATGGCTCTCCTTGATCAGCTCCAGCACCTGCAACCCGTCGAGCCGGCTGCCCTGCAGCCAGATGTCGAGGAAGACCAGATTCGGCCGGCGTGCGGCGATCGCCGCCAGCGCCTCGTCGGCGGAGCTCGCCTTGCGCGTACGATAGCCTTCGTCCTCGAGCAGGCCGGCGACCAGCTCGCGGATGTCGGCTTCGTCGTCCACGACCAGAATGTCAGCGCTCATACGCGTATCCTATCCTGCGTTTGCCGTCCGGACGCGGCCGTCCGATCATGGTCGCTGCGGCCGTCTTCGCGGTTCTCTTCGGGCTCGGGCCCGGTCTCGGGGAACCAGAGGCGGATGCGGGCACCGCGCTTGCCTTCGGCCGCATCCGGCCGGTCGAGCAGCTCGATGCCGCCGCCATGGTCCTCGAGGATCTTTCCCACGATGGCGAGGCCAAGCCCCGTCCCGCCCTCGCGGGTCGTCATATAAGGCTCCAGCAGCTTCTGCCGCTGGTCTGCTGGCAGCCCCTTGCCGTTGTCGATGACGTCGATGACGATCCTGCCGTCCTCGCGCCGCTCGAAGGCGACGTCGATCCGGCCCGGGCCACGCTCCTCCATCGGCACGGCGTCGATCGCCTCGGTCGCGTTCTTGATCACATTGGTCAGGGCCTGCGAGAGCAGACGGCGGTCGAATCGGGCCGGCACCGAGCCGGCCGGCAGGTTCTCGCTGATCGTCAGCTCGGGATTGCCCACCCGCATCAGGAAGACGATCTGGCGGACGGTCTCAGCGATATCGTCCTGCGTCAACGAGGGCTTCGGCATCCGGGCGAAGGAGGAGAACTCGTCGACCATGCGCCGGATGTCCTCGACCTGGCGCACGATGGTCGCCGTGCACTGGTCGAAGATCTCCTTGTCCTCGGTGATGACTCGGCCGAACTTGCGGCGAATGCGCTCAGCCGAAAGCTGGATCGGCGTCAGCGGATTCTTGATCTCATGGGCGATGCGGCGGGCGACGTCGGCCCAGGCGGCAGTGCGCTGCGCCGAGACGAGATCGGTGATGTCGTCCAGCGTCACGACGAGGCCGGCGCCACTCCCCTCGCCCTCGCGCACGGCACGAACATTGACCATGCGGTCCTGCCCGGCCCGGGTGATCGCGATCTGCCCCGAGCTCTGGCGCTGGCGCCCGTTCAGCGCCTCGGTGACGAAGGCGGCGATCTCGGGGGCAACCTGGCCGATCGGCTGGCCGAGCAGGCGCCCGCCCGTGCCCAGCAGGCTTTCGGCCGAGCGGTTGGCGATGGTGATGTGCCCGTCGCGGTCGAGACTGAGCACACCCGACGAGACGCCGGAGAGCACGGTCTCGGTGAAGCGGCGGCGGCGGTCGATGACCTCGCTCGCCGTCACCAGACCGTCGCGCTGGCGGCGGAGTTCCGCGGTCATCTTGTTGAAGGTCTCGCCGAGATGGGCGAGGTCACCCTCGGAACGGCGGATCGGCACCTGAACGTAGAAGTTCCCGCTCGAGACCTGGTCGGTGGCGTGGATCATCCGCCGGATCGGCGCGACCAGCGCGTTGGCGAAGCTGAGCCCGAGCCAGATCGCCGAGAGCAGCAGGATGACGGCGATCAGCCCGTACATCGAGGCAAAGGCAATCTGGACGCCCTTCCGGCGCGCATCGATCGAGAGATACTCCGCCGCCGCCGAGCGTGCGAAGGCCGGGAACTCGACCGCCAGCGGATCGACCTGTCGGGCGATGTGCAGGAAGGCGTCGTCGTAGGAGGGCAGCTTGACCAGTGCGCCGAAGATGCGCCCGCTCGCGGGCAGCACGCAGATCGGATCGGGCGAGGATTGCGCATCCTCGAAGGCGGCGGCGTCCGGCCTTGGCGCGTTGCGCAGCACGTCGATATTGGCGCGAACCAGCACCTTGTCGGGCGGCTGCATGATCGCCGCGACGGGGACGCCCAGCGCCGTGGCCCGCACCGTCAGGAAGGTCTCGAACCATTTGCGGTCGACGTCATAGGCGGCGCGGGCGCGCGTGAGATCATCCGCGAGCAGACGGATTTCGCGGCCGAGCGACTGGCATTGCGAACTGGCATAGGCGTCCGCCACCTCGACCGAGCGGAACACCGCGTCGCGCATGCGGTCCGAAAACCACGGCTCCAGACCGCGCTCGATCGTCACCGTAGCGATGATGGCGACCAGCACCGCCGGCAGCGCGGCGATGATGCTGAACAGGCCGACGATGCGGACATGCAGCCCGGCGGCTGCGGCGCCGGCGCGGCGGGCGCGGATCAGCACCGAGGTCTCGAAGGCGACGACGACCAGCAGCAGGAGGATCAAGAAGCCGTTGAGGACGAAGACCCCGACGACGACCTCATGAACCGGCACCACCGGTGTGACGCCCGAGAGGACGAGGAAGGTGACGAGCGCCGAGACCAGCGCGAAGACGACGACGGTCGCACCGAGCCAGCCCGAAACGCGGCGTGGCGTGTCGTCGGCTCGCGGCACGATCCTGACGTCGCTCGAAGAGGCAGACACGATGGCAGACAACTCCCGGGCGGCCGACGGACACGGGTGAGTCCGGCCGCGCTGCGGCACTGATGCGCCGCCGCAACGGTGTTGTCAAAATATGACATATGAAAGGCGGGAGACCGCCTTTCGTCAGCGCGGCGAGCGCACGACCTGCATGTCGAGTTCGCGGATCTTCTTGCGCAGCGTGTTGCGGTTGAGCCCGAGCAGTTCCGCCGCACGAATCTGGTTGCCGCGGGTGGCGGCCAGGGCGGCGGCGATCAGCGGCGGCTCCACCTCGCGCAGGATGCGGTGATAGAGGCCCGGCGGCGGGATGTTCTCGCCGAATCCACCGAAATATTGGTTGAGATGCCGCTCGACCGATCCCGACAGGGTTTCCGCGCGCTCCGGGCCGGCATTGCCGGCGAAGCCCGTGTTGGAGGTCGCCGGCTGCAGCTCGGCCTCGACGATCGGGGCCGTGATGGTTTCCTGGGGATAGAGCGCGGCGAGCCGGCGGACGAGGTTCTCGAGCTCGCGCACATTGCCCGGCCAGCGATAGCGCCGCATCACGTCCATCGCTTCCGAATCGATCTGCTTGCGCGGCAGCCCCTCCTTCTCGACCAGGCCGAAGAAGTGGCGGGCGAGATCGGGGATGTCCTCGACGCGCTCGCGCAGCGGCGGCAGGCGGATCGGCACGACGTTCAGGCGGAAGAACAGGTCCTCGCGGAACAGGCCCTGGGCGATCGAGATGCGCAAGTCCTTGTTCGTCGCCGCGACGATGCGGACATTGGTCTTGATCGGCGTGCGCCCGCCGACGGTGGTGTATTCGCCCTGCTGGAGCACGCGCAGCAGGCGCGTCTGCGCCTCCATCGGCATGTCGCCGATTTCGTCGAGGAAGAGCGTGCCGCCCTCGGCCTGCTCGAAGCGCCCGGAGGAGCGCGTCAGAGCGCCGGTAAAGGCGCCCTTCTCATGGCCGAAGAGCTCGGACTCGATCAGATCCTTCGGGATCGCGGCCATGTTGATCGCGACGAAGGGCCCGTTCTTGCGCTTGCCGTAGTCGTGCAGCGCGCGGGCCACCAGTTCCTTGCCGGTGCCGGACTCGCCGTTGATCATCACCGTCAGGTCTATCGGCATCAGTCGGGCGAGCGCGCGATAGACGTCCTGCATCGCCGGCGAACGGCCGATCAGCGGGATGTCGTCCGGCTCGGCCGCATGGGAGCGGGCGCCCTCGCCGCGCGGCCGCGACAGCGCCCGGCCGACGATGGCGACGAGTTCCTTCAGATCGAAGGGCTTGGGCAGATATTCGTAGGCGCCGCGCTCGGACGCCTTGATCGCGGTCATGAAGGTGTTCTGCGCGCTCATCACGATGATCGGCAGTTCCGGCCGCACGCGCTTGATGCGCGGCAGCAGGTCGAAGGCATTGCCGTCAGGCATCACCACGTCCGTGATGATGAGATCGCCCAACCCTTGCGCGGCCCAGGTCCAGAGCGTCGCCGCCTGGCCGGTGGTCCGAACCTCGTAGCCGGCCCGGGCGAGCGCCTGATTGAGCACCGTGCGGATCGCGGCGTCGTCATCCGCGACGAGAATGTTACCGGTCGGCATTCACTGTGGTCCTGTAGGCCTCAAACTGCCTGCCGTGCCCGGAGTTGGTGCAGGGGCAGCAGAATTCGAAACGTCGTGCGCCGGGGGACGGACTCGCATTCGACGATCCCGCCATGGTCCCCGATCACCTTGGCCACGAGTGCAAGTCCAAGGCCACTGCCCTGCGCCTTGGTCGTGACGAAGGGATCGAAGAGATGCGGCAGCAGGTCCGCGGGCACGCCGGGGCCGTTGTCGCGGATGCCGATCTCGAGCGGCAGGGCGATGCGGCCGGAGGAGCCGGCGACCTGCATGCGGATGCCGGGGCGATAAGCCGTCGTCAGCGTGATCTCGCCGTCGATCGCTTGCGTTCCAATGGCTTCGGCCGCGTTCTTCATCAGGTTCAGGAGCACCTGGACGAGCTGGTCGCGATTGCCGGAGACCGGCGGCAGCGACGGATCGTAGATCTCGTTGAAGCGGATATGGCGCGCGAAGCCGGACTGGGCGAGCCGCTTCACATGGTCGAGCACGTCATGGACGTTGACCGGGTCGCGCTCGGTGGGACGCTCGTCCCCGAACAGTTCCACGCGCTCGACCAGCTTCACGATCCGGTCCGTCTCGTCGCAGATGAGCTGCGTCAGGATGCGTTCGTCGTCCGGAACGGTCGCCTCGAGCAGCTGGGCCGCCCCGCGAATGCCGGAGAGCGGGTTCTTGATCTCATGGGCGAGCATCGCGCCGAGCGCCGTGATCGAGCGGGCTGCCCCTCGATGCGTCAGCTGTCTGTCCATTTTTTCAGCAATTGTCCGTTCTTGCAGCATCAGCACGACGGCGTCGCCCTGGCTGGGCAGCGGCGAGGCGAAGACGTCGACGATGCGATCGGCCCCCAGACGGGGCGAGCCGAGATCGAGCCGGTACTCGCTGACGCTGGCGCCGCGGCGCTGCACCTCCTCAACCAGCGCCAGAACCGGCGAGCCGAAGGCGATCAGATCGTCGAGCCGCTGGCGCTTCAGCACAACGGCGCTCGACTGGAAGAAATCCTCGGCGGAGGTATTGGCGTAGAGGATGCCGTTGCGCTCGCCGATCACCACCACGGGCATCGGCAGGACGTTGAGGGCCTGCATCTCGATCGGGTCGAGCAGGTAACCGTCCCTGCCCTTGCCGCCGCTCTCGGCGAACGCCATCGTCATACGCAATACCCCGGTTCAGGCCGCAGCGCGGCCGCAGGCAGGAGAGAACAGACCGGCCAGCGCCGCGAGGGCCTGGGTCGGATCGTCGGTCGTCAGCAGCAGGCGTCGCGCCTCGGCGTCGGGTGTGCCGCCGCTCTGCGTCGCCTCGTCGGCATAGGCCGCCAGATGCTTGCGGGCGTGGCGGACGCCATGGGCCTTGCCCAGCAGCGACAGCAGCCCTTCATAGTGTTCGCGGGCGACGGCATGCTTCTGCGCCAGCGTCGGTTCCGGCACGGGCCGCCCGTCGAGCCCGGCCCCGATCGCGCCGACCAGCCAGGGCTTTCCCAGCGCAGCGCGGCCGACCATGACCAGATCGGCGCCCGACTGTGCGAGACAGGCCCTCGCATCATCGAGGCCGTGGATGTCGCCATTGGCGACCAGCGGAAAATCGCCGACGTCCCGGACGGCCCGGATCGCCGCCCAGTCGGCGACGCCCTTGTAGAATTGCTGGCGGGTTCGGCCATGGACGGTGATCAGGCGCGCGCCGGAGGCCACAGCCCGACGGGCGAGTTCGGGGGCGTTGCGCGAGGCATCGTCCCAGCCAAGCCGCATCTTCACCGTCACCGGCACCTTCACGGCGGCGACCGCCGCCTCGACCAGCGACACCGCATGATCGAGATCGCGCATCAGGGCCGAGCCGGCCCAGCCGCCCGTCACCTTCTTGGCCGGGCAGCCCATGTTGATGTCAATGATCGCAGCGCCATTGGCTTCCGCCAGGCGGGCGGCCTCGCCCAGCCAACGCGGATCGCAGCCGGCGAGCTGGACGACATGCGGCGAGATGCCGGCGCCCTCGGCCCTCAGCCGCGATTCCTCGCTGCCACGCACGAACTCGTCGGAGGCGACCATTTCCGAGACGACGAGGCCGGCGCCGAAGCGCGCGGCGATCCGGCGCATGACAATATCCGTCACTCCGGACATCGGCGCCAGCAAGGCGCGCGACGCGAGGGTGATAGGGAGCGAAGCAGTCATGGCGGAGCCTGAATTAGAGGCAGCCTGCATTATGCATATTTATTGGACAATGCTGCAGGAGCGCAAGTGACTCTCGCGAATTATTGCACTGCATCATCAGCGTTCCCCCGGCCCGCATCGCAGCGGCCTCGGGGCTTGGCGGCGATGCCGCCTGCGACTATCACCGAACCTCGTCCAGGACCAAGAGCCGTGCCCGCAGAACGAGATGACATCGAAGCTCCGGTCGCCGTGCTCGTCGTCGCCGCAGGGCGCGGCCTGAGAGCCGGGTTCGACGCTCCCAAACAGTATCGTAGGCTCGGGGGCAGCCCGGTTCTTCGGCAGGCGCTGACGCCTTTTCTGGCCATGCCCGAGATCGCGCGGATCGCGGTGGTGATCGGTGCGGGCGACGAGGCGCGCTATGCGGATGCCGTGGCCGGCTTCTCCGACGAGCGGCTGGCCGCGCCGACGCTGGGCGGCGCGACACGACAGGATTCCGTTCGGCTCGGGCTGGAAGCGTTGCAGGCGCACGGCTTTCGCGGCACGGTCCTGGTCCATGACGCGGCGCGCCCCTTTCTCAGCGAGGCGCTGGCGCGTTCCGCCGTGGCGGCGGTGAGGCCCGGAACCGTGGCCGCCATCCCGGTCCTGCCGGTCACCGACACAATCAAGCGCCTGGATGAGGCCGGCCGCATCGCCGAGACGCCGCCGCGTGACCATCTGGTGAGCGTTCAGACGCCACAAGCCTTCGCTTTCGAGCCGTTGCTGTCGGCCCATCGCCATGCGGCAGCGGAGGGTCGCGCCGGATTCACCGACGATGCCGCACTGATGGAATGGGCGGGCCATCCGGTTGCCACCTTCCCCGGGGAGCCCGCCAATATGAAACTGACCCACCCCGAGGATTTCGCCCGCGCCGAAGCGCCAAGCTCCGCCCTCATCGTGCGGGTCGGCACCGGCTACGACGTCCACGCCTTCGGCGAGGGCGACCATGTCTGGCTCGGCGGCGTGCGGATCGCGCATGATCGCGGCGTGCTCGCCCATTCCGATGGCGACGTCGCGCTGCATGCGCTGACCGACGCGCTGCTGGGCGCGCTGGCGGAGGGCGATATCGGCACGCATTTCCCGCCGAGCGACCCGCAATGGCGCGGCGCCGCCTCGCACCGGTTCCTGAGCTTCGCGGCCGAGCGCGTGCGGGCCCGGGGCGGGCACATCGATTTCCTCGATTTGACACTGGTCTGCGAGGCGCCGAAAGTCGGTCCGCACCGCGAAGCCATCCGCGAGGCCATCGCGGCCACGGCCGGCGTCCGGATCGATCAGGTCGCGATCAAGGCGACGACCTCGGAGCGGCTCGGCTTCACCGGCCGCCGCGAGGGATTGGCGGCGCTGGCGACGGCGACGATCCGCCTGCCCGAGCCGCCCGCCCCGCACGCCACTCCCTGACCCGCCGGAGGCCGCCATGCCGTTCGACAGCGAGACCACGGACCGAGCCATCGCCGTGCTGGAAGCCTGCCGGGCCCGCGGTGCCACGGTCGCTACGGTCGAATCCTGTACCGGAGGCCTAATTGCCGGGGCGCTGACTGCGATCCCCGGATCGTCGGATGTCGTGCTGGGCGGGCTCGTCACCTACTCCAATGCGGCGAAGATGGCGCTGGCCGGCGTGCCCGAGACGGTGCTCGCCAGCCATGGCGCCGTCAGCGAGCCGGTGGCACGGGCGATGGCGGAGGGCGGGCGCGGCGCCCTCGCCGCGACGCTCGCGGTCTCCGTCACCGGCGTTGCCGGCCCCGGCGGCGGCAGCGAGGCCAAGCCGGTCGGCCTCGTCCATTTCGCCTGTGCCGGACCCGCCGGTACGGTCCACCGCGAGATGCGCTTCGGCCCCCTCTCGCGCGACGAGATCCGGCGGCTCTCCGTGCTGACGGCGCTTGCCATGCTGCAGGAGATGGTCGGCGCCTGAGCCGTCAGGGCATCAGCTTGCGCCAAATTGGCCCGATCACGTCGGCATAGTCGTCACGCCAGGCGCGGGCCGGGCCGGGAGCCGGCTGCGCTGCCCAGCCCTGTTCTGCCGACAGGCCGACATCCTCGGGGCGACGCGCCACCATGGCGACATGAGGCGAGTATTTGCGCAGAGCCGTCAGTTCCGCCGTCTGGCGCGTCGGCCGGATCCAGGTCGAGAGGCCGCGCGCATGGGCGGTCGCGGTCACGACCGGTCCGAGATCCATGTTGCGGTTGGAGATATGGAACAGGATCGCGCCGCCCGGCTTCAGCCGGCTCTGATAAAGGGCCAGCGCCTCTGTGGTCATCAGGTGGACGGGGATCGCGTCCGACGAGAACGCATCAACCACGATCAGGTCGAGGGAGGCCGGCGCGGCATCGGCCAGCGTCAACCGGGCATCGCCGAGCACGATGCGCGCCGTCGGCGCACAGGCGGCGAGGAAGCCGAAGCGGGCGGGGTCGGAGGCCATCCGCGCCACCTCCGGGTCGATCTCGAAGAAGGCCCAATTTTCGCCCGGCCGCGTCTGGCAGGCGAGCGAGCCGGTGCCGAGACCGATCGCCGCGACCGCGCCGAGGCGGCCGCCGCGCACCTGCCGCACCGCCTCGATGCCGTCGGCGATGCCGCCGCCGGTGTAATAATAGCTCAGCGCCTCCGGACGACCGGCGACGAGGCTGCCGTCATCCTGCCGCAGGCGCTGCGCGCCATGGACCGTGCTGCCATGGACGAGCATGCGGAAGCGGCCGTCCGGGCTGTCGACGATCCGGTTCACGCCAAAAAATGAGCGCACGGAGTCGCTGCGCTGCTGCTCGGTGACGACGAGCGCGATCAGGCCGACGACGACAGCGCCGGTCAGACCCGCCCGCACCGGGCCAGGCAGGCGAATGCCGGTGAAGCCTGGGCGGCAGAGAAGGCCCGCGACGATCAGGATCGGGTATTCGACGATCGAGTTGAACAGCAGCGGGGCGAGCAGTCCGCAGAACAGGCCACCCAGCACGCCGCCCAGCGACATCCACAGATAGAACGACGTCAGATGGGCGGCGTCGGGCCGCCGGCGTGCCAGTTCGCCATGGGCGACCATGGCCGTGGTGAAGAACAGCCCGAGATGCAAAGCGAGTTCGCCCGCCCAGCCGATCTGCCACTGGAACAGCATCTTCAGGATCAGCGCCGCCACGAAGACGAGCTGCGCCGTCAGCATCCAGCCATGCGGCAGCAGCGGGCGGCTCTGGAAGACGATGACGAAGGTCAGCAGGAACAGCGCCAGCGGCACGACCCAGAGCAGCGGGACCGAGGCGACGTCGGTCGACAGATGCGCCGTCACCGCCACGAGCAGCCCAGACGGCACGAAGGCCAGCGCGACCCAGCCGAGCTTCTGGCGACCGGAGACCGGCATCGCGACGGCTGTATCCTGCGCCACGGCCGGGCGTGCTTCGCCAGCGCCGAGCGCCAGCCCCGCGCAGGCGGCGATGGCGGCGAGCAGCAGGCCGAAGCCGAAACTCCAGGCCAGGGACTGCTGCGACAGCGTCAGCACCGGCTCGATCAGGAAGGGGTAGGCGAGCAGCGCCAAAAAGCTGCCGACATTGGACGCGGCATACAGGAAATACGGATCGATCGCGCGGGGATGGCCCGAGCGGGCGAACCAGGCCTGGAGCAACGGGCCATTGGCCGCGACCGCAAAGAAGGGCAGCCCGACCGAGGCGGTGAAGAGCGCGATCAGCCAGAGCGTCTCGCCCTCCTGCGGCGGACGCTCGAAGCCGGCGGCGATGCCGATCGGCAGGCCGACCAGCAGGACGAACGCCATCAGCGCGAGATGGATCAGCGCCGCGCGGCGGAGACTAAAGCGGGCGACGAGCCAGTGGGCATAGCCGTAGCCGGCAAGCAGCGCGGACTGGAAGAAGACCATCGCCACCGACCAGACGCCGGGCGAGCCGCCGAGCTTCGGCAGCACCATCTTGGCGAACATCGGCTGGATGCCGAAAAGCAGGAAGGCCGAGAGGAAGAGCGTGATCGTGTAGACCGGCACCGTCGCGGCGATGCGGCGGGCTGTCGCCACGCTCGGTACAGGGGTCGACGAGGCATCCATCGCAGCTCTCCCAACAGTCGCGGGAAACCTGCCAGAAACAGCTTAAGGCGCCGTGACCGCGCCTCTCGCAGCGTCACCGCCATAGACGAGATCGGCCCGGCGCTCGAAGGCTTCGGCGAATTTGCGGAAGGCCTTGTCGAACATCGCCCCCATCAGCAGGCCGAGCATGCGGCTGGCAAACTCGTAGGAGATGAAGAAGCCGATCTCGCAGCCGCTCTCATGCGGCTTGAAGGTCCAGCGGTTCTCCAGATAGCGGAACGGGCCGTCGACATATTCGACGAGGATCCGCAGATTGGCGGGGTCGAGCGTGACGCGGCTGGTGAAGGTTTCGCGGATCGCCTTGTAGCCGACGGTCATGTCGGCCAGCAGCACCTCGCCACCGCCCTCCTGCGGCGTGCGGCGGCGCACGGTCAGCCCCTCGCAGAGCGGCAGGAACTGGGGGTACTTCTCAACATCGGCGACGAGCGCGAACATCTGCTCGGGGGTGTGGCGCACCCGCCGGGCGCTGTTGAACATCGGCATCGGATACGTGCCTTCTCAGCCGCGGCTGGCGGGGCCGATGCCGACCTTCGCCTCGCGAGCCGCGCGCAGCCGCGCGAAATCCTCTCCCGCATGATGCGAGGAGCGCGTCAGCGGCGTCGAGGACACCATCAGGAAGCCCTTCACATAGGCGATCGCCTCGAAGCCCTTGAACTCCTCGGGCGTGACGAAGCGGATCACCGCATGGTGCTTGCGCGAGGGCGCGAGATACTGGCCGATGGTGATGAAGTCGACATCGGCCGAGCGCAGATCGTCCATCAGCTGGAGGATCTCGTTCCGCTCCTCGCCGAGGCCGACCATGATGCCGGATTTGGTGAAGATCGTGGGATCGAGCTCCTTGACCCGCTGCAGCAGCCGCAGCGAGTGGAAATAGCGCGCGCCGGGGCGCACCGTCAGATACTTGCCCGGGACCGTTTCGAGATTGTGGTTGAAGACGTCGGGCCTGGCCGCGACCACGACCTCGAGCGCGCCCGGCTTGCGCAGGAAATCGGGCGTCAGGATCTCGATGGTGGTGCCGGGCGAAGCCTTGCGGATGGCGCGGATGACCCGCGCGAAATGCTCGGCGCCGCCATCCTTGAGGTCGTCGCGATCGACCGAGGTGATCACGACATGCTCGAGCCCGAGCTTGGCGACGGCCTGGGCGACTTTTGCCGGCTCGAGCGGGTCGAGCGCCTGGGGCACACCGGTCTTGACGTTGCAGAAGGCGCAGGCCCGCGTGCAGGTGTCGCCCATGATCATGAAGGTGGCGTGCTTCTTTTCCCAGCACTCGCCGATATTGGGGCAGCCCGCCTCCTCGCAGACCGTGACCAGCTTCTCGGCCTTCACGATCTTCTGGGTTTCGGCCCATTTTGGCGAGCCCGGTGCCTTGACGCGGATCCAGTCCGGCTTGCGCAGGATCGGGTTCTCCGGCCGCTTCTGCTTCTCCGGATGGCGCAGCTCCGCCTGGGCCGGAGCCGCCTCGGATTTGGGATTGCCGGCATTGGGGCGCGGATCGCGGTTGAGCAGGTCGAGGACGAGGGCCATCGGGACATAATCCATCGCGGCGGCCCCTGGCCGCCGCCTAGTCCCTAGCTAATCGTCCCGGCCGCGCAGGGCAACCTTTGCCGCGCTGGCTGCCCTGTCGCAGGCGCGCTCACCCTGCCAGTCAGCGGCGCCCGCGCGCAGCGTTCCAGATCACGATGACGACGACAGCACCCGCCACCGCGGCCGCGAGCGTGCGCCAGAAGCCGAAGATCGCGATGTCGAGCAGCTCAGCCAGGCGGCTGCCGAGGAAGGAACCCGCGACGCCGACGAGCATGTTCGTGAAGAGGCCATGATCCGAGGAGGTGATCTTCTCGGCGATCCAGCCGGCGAGCATGCCGATGAAGATCGTGGCGAAGAAGCCATAGCCCGGCTGGGCCATGGTGGCAGCGAAGTTTTCCATCGTGGTCTGTTCCCCAGTCCGCCCGCGGGTCTCGCGGATGCCCGGCCACAACCGTGCGGGTGAGCAAAGGTTCCCTAAGCGATGAAGCGCGCCAGCAAGACGACGAGAATGGCGCCGATCACGGCCATCGCCATGTCGTCGAGGCGGGCATAGCCCGTCCGGACGCGCCAGCCGGTCAACCGCACCAGCCCCTGCCCGACCAGCATGCCGAGGAGGCCGACGACGGCGTGGCGCAAAAGGCCGCCCCCGCCGACGACGAGGCTGGCCGCAAAGCCGGTCACGGTGCCGAGCGCGACGGTGGGCGCGATCACGCGCCAGTCGAGCACGAGGCCGCGACCGGGCGGCAGGATTTCGACCTGCTCGTCAGGCACGATCCTGCCGGGATTTTTCGATTTGCGGGTGCGGGGCGCCATGGCCGGGATATGCGGATCGGCCGGCGCGAAATCCAGAGGCCAGCGAACCGACCGTCACATGGCGCCGTCATCCCGGGCGGAGGGAAGCGGAGACCTGGGATCCAGGCCTGGAGCGTTCCGGCATGGATCACGGATCGGCGCGGCTGGCGCCGCTTGTCCGGGATGACTCCGGTCTATCGGGTCGGGCGATCTCTAAGCGTTCAGTGCCTTGCCATAGGCGTCGAGCACGCTCTCCTTCATCACCTCCGAGATCGTCGGATGCGGGAAGACGGTGTGCATCAGCTCTTCCTCGGTGGTCTCGAGATTCATCGCCACGACGAAGCCCTGGATCAGCTCGGTCACCTCGGGCCCGACCAGATGGGCGCCGAGCAGCTTGCCGGTCCTGGCATCGAAGATCGTCTTGGCGAGGCCGGAATCCTCGCCGAGCGCGACCGCCTTGCCATTGGCGACGAAGGGGAAACGGCCGACCCTGATCTCGTGGCCGGCGGCCTTGGCCTTGGCCTCGGTCAGGCCGACGCTGGCGATCTGCGGGTGGCAGTAGGTGCAGCCCGGGATCATCAGCTTGTCCATCGGGTGCGGATGGAGGCCCTTGATCGCCTCGACGCAGATCACGCCCTCATGCTCGGCCTTGTGGGCGAGCATCGGCGGGCCGGCGACGTCGCCGATGGCATAGAGCCCCTTCACATTGGTGCGGCAGAAATCGTCGATGACGATGCAGCCGCGATCGGTCTTCACGCCGAGCGCTTCCAGCCCGAGATTCTCGATGTTGCCGACGACGCCGACGGCCGAGATCATCCGGTCGGCGGTGATGGTCTGCTTGCCGCCCTTCTCGTCCTCGATATGGGCGGTGATGGAGTCCGCCCCCTTCTCGACCTTGGTGACCTTCGCCGAGGTCAGGATCTTGATGCCCTGCTTCTCGAAGGCCTTGCGGGCGAAGGCGCCGATCTCGGCATCCTCCACGGGGACGACCTGCGGCATCACCTCGACCACCGTCACCTCGACGCCCATGGTGCGGTAGAAGGAGGCGAATTCGATGCCGATGGCGCCCGAGCCCATCACGAGCAAGGACTTGGGCAGCTTGGCCGGCACCATCGCCTCGAAATAGGTCCAGATCAGCTTGCCGTCCGGCTCGATGCCGGGCAGCGCGCGCGGGCGGGCGCCGGTCGCGACGATGATGTGGTCGGCGGTGTAGGTGCCCTCGCCCTTGGCGTTCTTCGGCGGCGGCACCTGCGGCTGCATCGCCGGCTTCTTGGTCGGCGCGACCTGGATCGTGCCGGGCTTGGTCAGCACCGCCTCGCCCCAGATCACGTCGACCTTGTTCTTCTTCATCAGGAACTGGACGCCGTTGTTCATCCGCGCCGCAATGCCGCGCGAGCGCTTCACCACCGCTTCGAGATCGGCCTTGAAGCTGCCTTCCAGCACCAGCCCATAATCCTTGGCGTGCTGGCCGTAATGCAGGATCTCGGCCGAGCGCAGCAGGGCTTTCGTCGGGATGCAGCCCCAGTTCGAGCAGATGCCGGCGAGATGCTCGCGCTCGACGATCGCCGTCCTGAAGCCGAGTTGCGCCGCGCGGATCGCCGCGACATAGCCGCCGGGGCCGGAGCCGATGATGATGATGTCGTAGTCGGACATGATGATCCTCCGGCCTCACACGAGCATCGCCATCGGCTTCTCGATATAGCCCTTGAAGGCCGCCAGCAGCTCGGCGCCGAGCGCGCCGTCGACCGCGCGGTGGTCGGTCGAGAGGGTCACCGACATCACGGTGGCGACCGCGAGCTGGCCGCCCTTGACCACGGCGCGCTGTTCGCCGGCGCCCACCGCCAGGATCGTCGCATGCGGCGGGTTCACCACCGCGGCGAAGTCCTTGACGCCGAACATGCCGAGATTGGAGACCGCCGTCGTGCCGCCCTGATACTCCTCGGGCTTCAGCTTGCGGGCCTTGGCGCGCGCGGCATAGTCCTTCATCTCGTTCGAGATCTGGCTCAGCGTCTTGTGGCAGGCGTCGCGGATGATCGGGGTGATCAGCCCGCCGGGGATCGAGACCGCGACGCCGACATCGGCGTGCTTGTGCTTGAGCATCGCGTTCTCGGTCCAGGAGACGTTCGCGTCCGGCACCGCCCGCAGCGCCAGCGCCAGCGCCTTGATCACCATGTCGTTGATCGAGAGCTTGTAGGCGGGCTTGCCGTCCTTCTCGGGCGCGGCGGCGTTGAGTTCGGCCCGCAGCTTCAGCAGCGCGTCGAGCTCGCAATCGACCGTTACGTAGAAATGCGGGATGGTCTGCTTCGACTCGGTCAGGCGGCGCGCGATGGTCTTGCGCATGCCGTCATGCGGGATCTCCTCATAAGAGCCGGGCGCGAAGAGCTTCCTGACCTGCTCGTCGGAGGGGCCGGTGGCCAGCGGCGCAGCGGCGGGCTTCGGCGCGGCCGCCGGAGCAGCCGTCACCGGCGCGGCAGCCGGCGCGGCCTTGGC
>FWWL01004117.1_pt1 | contig 25177 bp, 26 predicted proteins | sample 2228331 | NCBI WGS metagenome assembly FWWL01 (sample SAMEA103939775, study PRJEB20133) | metagenome | reverse complement strand
GAGGAGGGGGTGGCGCAGGGCCAGGAAGGCCTCGGGGTGGGGGGCAAGGAGCAGGACCCCCAGGGCTAGGTCCAAGGAGGCCAGAAGGAAGAAGCCCAAGGGGAGGCTTAAAGGAACGAGGCGGGCTTGGGGGGCGGCTAGGCTCACGGAAGGCAGCCTAGCCTGGGGTTTACAGCGGGGCTATGACCCAGGTCATGGCCCAGGCCGGCCTCCTCCCTCAGGCTGGGGCCCGGGGTGAGCGAGATGACCAAGACCCTGGATGTGCGCACCATTCCCCCTAGGGAACGGCATCCCCTGATCTTTCGGCTTCTGGATGAGCTTAAGGTTGGGGAGGCCCTGGAACTCGTGAACGACCACGACCCCAAGCCCCTCCGCTACCAGCTCATGGCCGAGCGCCCAGGGGTCTTTAGCTGGACCTACCTGGAGGAAGGCCCCGGGGTCTGGCGGGTCCGGATCGCCCGTAAGGGAGGGTAGGATGGTCCGGCCGGAGATGAAGGTGGCCGAGGTCCTGGAGCGCTGGCCGGAGCTTCTGGGGGTCTTCCTGGAGGCAAGCCCTGCCTTCCAAAGGCTTAAAAACCCCCTTCTGCGCAAGACCATGCCCCGGCTCGTAACCGTGGCCCAGGCCGCTCGGATCGCCGGCCTAGCCCCGGAGGAGCTCCTGGCCCGGCTGAACCGGGCTTTGGGGCTGGAGGTCCAGGGGGAGACCCCCTTCCCAGAGGAGGTGGAAAGCCGGGTGGGCACCCCCCCGCCCCCCTGGCTTTCCGCCCCCCTAGGGGTGGGCTTGGACGTCCGGCCCATCCTCGATGCCGGGGGGGAGCCTTTCCCGGCCATTATGGCCGCAGCCCAAAGGGTACGGCCGGGGGAGAGGCTGGTCCTGGAGGTCTCCTTTGAGCCCATTCCCCTTTACCGCGTCCTGGCCAAGCAGGGCTTCCTCCCCTGGTGCGAGCGGATGGGGGAGGGGCACTACCGGGCCCATTTCTACCGCCAGGGAGCGGGGGAGGCCGGGGGCCAGGCTGCCTTCCCCCTCACCGAGGCGGACTGGGCCAGCTACCGGGCCGAGGTCACGATTGAGGAGAACCTCGAACCCCCCCTGCCTATGCTGCGGGTCCTGGAGGCCCTGGCCCAGCTTAGGCCGGGGGAGAAGCTTTTGGTCCACCATGTTCGCCGGCCCATCCACCTCCTGGCCCGGCTGGAGGAGGAGGGGCACGCCTACGCCCTTAAGGACCTGGGCCCGGGCAGGGTGGAGATCCTGATCCGCAAGGGGGGGTAGATGGGGGTCTGGCACGCCCGCTTTGTCCGGGCCGCCCTCCTTTACCTGGTCTACGCCGGCTTCCTGGGGACGCTTTTCTATTTCTTCCCGGGGATGGCGGGGCCTTTCCGCCTCTCCCACGTCCACGCTGGCTTCGTGGGGTTTCTCTTGCAGATGGTCATGGGGGTGGCCTACTGGATGATGCCCAGGCCCGGGGGGATGCGGCAGGAGGGCCTCGAGGCCTGGACCTTTTTCCTCTTAAACGCCGGGCTTCTTTTGCGCCTGGTGGCCGAACCCCTTTTCCTCATGGGGTGGGAGGGGCTTCGGCCCATTCTTCCCCTCTCCGGCCTCCTCCAGCTTGCCGCCATCCTGGTCTTCGCCTACGCCATGAGCCAGCGGGTGGTCACGGCCGAGACCTTGAGGCGGCTTAGGGAGGAGCGGGAGCGCCAGGCCTCTAACGCCAGAGGACCTCGGCCATAAGGAGGGCGAAGAGGAGAAGGGCGAGGAACTCCAGGGCGGCGAAGCTCCCCCATGCCCCAAGGGGCCAGGCCAGGGCCCAGGCTAAGGCCATGCCTAAAAGCCCCAGGTTGGCTAGGAGGACCTGGAGGAGGGCCAGGCCCTTCCGGCGGAAGACCACCCCCCGGAACCGGGGTAGGGCGTGGTAGGCTACCCCGTAGATCATCTGGCCCACAAAGCCCAGAAGGGCCAGATGGGCGTGGACCGGCCGCCAGGCGTAGGGCAGGACCCCTAGGCCCATGAAGAGGCCGAGGCCCCCTGCGGCCACCAGCCAGAAGAGAGACGCAGTCAGGGCTAGGCGGCTTGCCGGGATCATGGCCTAGGGGCGATGATCCCTAGGACCAGGAACCGCCCCGCCCCGGCCCTAGCCCCGTGGGGCTCCCCGGGCTCGGCCGGGAGGAGGGTGCCGGGGGTGGCCTGTACCGCCCGTTCCCCGGCCCAGAGCTCCCCTTCCCCTTCCAGGCAGAGGAGGTGGACCCGGGGTTCCCCCTGGCCCCGGACCTCCTGGCCCTTTTGGAGGCTAAAGAGGACCAACCGGACCTCGGGGTAGTCGGCTAAAACCTCCACCCCCCGGGTGGCCCCATACCGGACCAGGTCAAGGAGATTCACGCGTTATACTCCTTGAGGAAGGCCTCTAGGGCCTCAAGCACCGCCTCCGGTGCTTGCCCCGCCGCCCGGGCGGCCTCCCCCAGGGGCTCGCTTCCCCCGCAGCAGGTATCCAGGCCTAGGGCGTTGAGGACCCGGATCGCCTCAGGGTAGCGCCTTAGGATTTCGTTGACCGTGGTCTCGAGGGTGACCCCTTCCACGCCCCTATTCCAGCCTGGCCTGTGGCCTGGTTGCCATGACCGGGGTCATGGCTAGGGGCCGGGTTCGGGGGGGTTTTGCCCCACGGTCGCCCTCCGGCTGCCCAGGCAAAGGACGCCGGCCAGGATCTCCCAGAGGGCCAGGAAATACCCCAGGCCATCCCCCGGGAGGGGCCCAGAGAGCAGGGGTCCATAGGGGGAAGGGAGGGGGAAGCCCAGGGTGCGGGTGACCAGGTAAGCCACCCCCAGGGTCAGCATCAACCCGCCGCTGACCCGGAGGAAGGGCCGGTTTAGGGATTCCCGGTCCAGCAGGAGAACGAGGAGGAGGGCATACCCCAACCCCCCCTGGAGAATAAGTCCGGCTAGGAAGAAGAGCTGGACCCAGCCGGCCTCTGTCGTACCCCCATACCCCCCATAGAGGGCCAGGCTCCGGCTTGTGAGGAGGGAACCGCAGAACCCTTCCAACCTGAGCCCGGTCCCTAGCCCCTGGAGGTGCGGGGGGACCAGGATGAGAAGAGCCGCGAGCCAGGCCGGCATGACCTTTTCATTCTATCCCCTTGGGGTAGGACATTTGTACCTACCCAAGCGGCCTTCACCGGCCTACCCTATATCTCGGATAAGGAGGTCTGAGTATGCCGGAGATCCAAGGTCAAGGCAAGGGCAGCTGGTTGGACAACCCCTGGTTCCTCCTGGTGGCCCACGTCCTCCTCTTCGTGGTTCTCTACCTGCTCTGGGGTTGGTGGGACATTAGCCGGGTGCCGGGGCGGTAGGAGGTGAGGTATGGCCCTTTTTCCTCCTAAGGAGGGTTGGCTTGAGGAAAAGGTGGAGGCCTCGGAACGGGTCTGGTTGGTCCTGGCTACCCTCTTCGCCGTGGTCTTCCTTTCGGCTTTTATGGGGCTTTGGCACCTCACCGGGGCCCAGACCACCCATGGGGAGGCCTACCGGGTAGACCCGGCGGCCTTCCGGGCCGAGGTTATGGCCTTCGCCGAGCAGTACAAGGTAGGGGAGATGAACGGGGTCCCCGTGGTGGCCCCACCCCCAGGGGATGTTTACCTCATGGCCCAGGCCTTCTCCTGGTACCCCATTCTGAGGCTCAAGAAGGGCGAGACCTACCGGCTTAGGGTGGCCTCCGTGGACTTCCCCCACGGCTTCAGCCTCTACCCCCACCAGTGGAGCATCCAGCTCTACCCGGGGTACGAATGGGTCTACCCCTTCACCCCCGAGGAGGCGGGGGAGTTCCGGTTGGTCTGCAACGACTACTGTGGCCTAGGCCACCACACCATGGTGGGCCTCTTGATCGTGGAGGAGTGAGGTGGGATTATGGCGGTGAACCTCTTTAGGACCTGCCCAGCCACAGGCCTAAGCCTTTTCGCCGAGACGGAACGCCTGGTCAAGGCCAATGCTGTAGCGGCCGTGGTTTTCTTCCTCCTGGGGCTTCTTTGGCAGATTCCTTCCATCCTGAACCGCTGGCTTGGCCCGGAGGTGGTCTCCCCCCAGGCCTACTACCAGGCCACCTGGCTTCAAGGCTGGAACATGCTTATCTTCTGGATTTTATTCTTTGAGGTGGCCCTTCTCCATTTTGCCGCCTCGGCCATCCTTAAAACCCCCCTCCGTTGGCCGGGCCTGGCCTGGGGCGGGTTTGGCCTCATGCTCCTTGGGGCCCTGCTCCTCAACTACCTAGGGACCTTCCAGCCGGCCTCCTTCCTGCCCTTTACCCCTTATGTGCCCCTTCGGTCTGTGCCCCTCTTCTACCTGGCCGTGGTCCTCTTTGCTGTGGGGGCCATCCTGGCCGTGGTGGTCTTCTTCGCCACCCTGCACCGGGCCCTGGCGGAGGGGCGGATGGGCCCCTCCCTCCCCCTGGCCGCCTTTGGCGCCTTGACCGCGGCCATCCTGGCCGTGACCACCTTGCTTTCGGGGGCCATCGCCTTCATCCCGGCCCTGGCCTGGTCCTTGGGCCTCCTCCAAGGGCTAGACCCCCTTTGGTGGCGCCACACCTACTGGGGGTTTGGCCACGGGGCTCAGCAGGTGAACCTGGCGGCCATGGTGACCTGCTGGTACCTCCTGAGCCTCTTCACCGTGGGGGGAACGACGCCCAACGAGCGGCTTTCCCGCATCGCCTTCGTTCTCTATCTGGTGGGGATTAACCTGGGGGCGGCCCACCACCTCCTTACCGAGCCCACCGGGGCCCTTTCCTCCAGCTGGACCTGGCTCAACACCGGCTACCTCATCCACCTGGCTGTCCTTGGAAGTCTGATCCACGCCTTCTCTATCCCCGCCGCCATTGAACGGGGTCTCCGGCTTAAGGGCCTGGCCAAGGGGCTTTTGGACTGGCTTGCCAAGGCACCCTGGGCTAATCCGGGCTTCTCCAGCCTGGTCCTTTCCGTCCTCCTCTTTGGTCTCCTCGGGGGGATGAGCGGGGTAACCATGGGCTCCTACGATCAGAACCTGAAGTGGCACAACACCCTGGCCGTGGTGGGGCATTTCAAGGGCACGGTGGTGGTGGGCACTACCCTGGCCTTCATGGGCCTCACCTGGTATTTGGTTCCCCTCCTCTTCCGGCGGGGGTTGGTCCTGCCCCGGCTGGCCGCCTGGCAGCCTTGGCTTTTCGGCCTAGGGATGGCCGGGGTTTCCTTGAGCATGTTGCGCCTCGGGGTGGTCTACGGCCTGCCCCGCCGATTTGGGGACACCATGGCCTTTGGGGGCAGCCCTTTCGGGTTCCAGTACCCCCCGGAGGTCACGGGCTGGCTAGCCCTCATGGGGATAAGCGGCTTCCTGGCCCTTCTGGGGGGCCTCCTCTTTGTGGTCCTGGTGGTGGGCTCCATCCTCTCCGGCCGCCGGTTGGCCGATGAGGAGCTGGCCCTGCGCTACACGGTCAAGCCCGAGGAAGGGGAGGCCCGGCCTGTGGGAACCTATTTCCTGGCCCTGATCTTTCTGGGGCTCTTCCTGGTCTACTACCTCTACCTCCACTGGTACCTCTCCCAGGCCTGGCCCATAGGGGGGAATTAGGCTAGGGGATGGCCCCGCCGGGACCTGGCTGTCCCGGCGGGGCACCCTTTAGACCCCGGGTTGGGGGCCTGGCCTACCCCTTGTCCGGCCTTAGGCCCAGGGCCAGGCCCAGGGTGAGGAGGCCTCCTAGAAGGGCTGGGAGGCCTGAGGCCCAGCCCAGGGCCTGGGCCAGGCTTCCGGTGAGAAGGGAGCCCAGGATGACCCCCAGGGAGTAGACCGCGTAGAAAAAGCCGAAAGCCCGTCCCCGTCCCTCCCCAACCACCCGGTGGGCCACCTCGGCGGTGAGGGTGGGGAAGAGAAGGCCGAAGCCTAGGCCGAAAAGGCCTGCCCCGCTTAGGAGGGTTGGAAGGGATACCCTTTCCCAGCCCCCAGCCAGGGCCAGGCCCAGGGCCACCAGGACCAGGCCCAGCCGGGCCGCCCGGAGGTTACCCTGGCGGGCTAGCCGGGCTGGGAGGGGGCTCGCCATGACCAAGGCTGCCACCAGGCCAAAGGCGCTGAAGGCCGCCCCCCGGAGGGCGGCCGGGGCGGAAAGGGCCTGGAGCTTCCCGGGCAGATGGGTGACCAGGACCCCAAGGCTTAAGGTGAAGGCCAGGATGCCTAAGGAGGGGGCCAGGACCTGGGGGAGGATTTTCCGCCAGCCTTGGGCCTTCAGGGGGGCTTCCTGGGGCCGGCTTTGGGAGAAGGGAAGAAGGAGGAGGGCGGCAAGCCCCGCGATAAGGAGGAGGCCTGCGTTCATCAGGAAGACCCCTCTGAAGCCCACCCAGTCCTGAATGAATCCGGCGGCCGCGGGCCCGGTGATGGCGGCCAGGGCGATGAGGGCTCCGTTGAGGCTCATGACCCGGGCCCGCCCCTCCGGGGGGGTCAGGTCCCCGGCCAGGGCGAAGGCCCCCGGGGCGAAAACCGCGGCCACCAGGCCATGGAGGAGGCGCAGCAGGACGAGCCCCTCTGGCCCCTGCACCAGGGCGTACCCTGCCACCGTGACCGCTCCCACGAGGAGGCCCAGCCTAAGGGGCCCCACCCGGCCCAACCGGTCCAAAAGGGTTCCAGCCAGGAGATTCCCGGGAAGGTTGGCCAGGGAGTAGAGGGCCACAATCCCCCCCGCCAGGGCTGGGGAGGCCCCCAGGGAGGCGGCGTAGGGGGCGATCACGGGGTAATGGGCGAAGAGGTCAAAGAAAGCCGCGAAAACGATGAGCCGGAGGGCCAGGAGGCCTCGAGGCCAGGCTTGGCTTGGGGCGTGGGGTTCCATGCTTCCCACCTTAGCGCCAAAGCAGAAGGCACCCCAGGAGGATGAACCCCAGCCCTGGCCAGGGGTGGGGCCGGCGCAGGGCGAGGTGGAGAAGGACCACGCCTAAAAGGGCCAAAAAGGGATGGGGGCCAAGAGGCCCTCCCAGGGCCAGGTAGAGGAGGCCTAGGAGGGCGTTGAGGTCGTAAAGCCCGAGGAGGATCCGGCTCCAGCGCGGGGTTTCCCTTTGGAAGAGGAGAAGGACCCCGGCCCCAAAGGCCAGGCCCAAAAGGCCCAAGCCCAGGAGGCGGTGAAGGCTGGGTGCCGTCAGGAGGCCCGTGGGGACCCCCTCGAGGGTGTACCCCAGGGCGGTGGAGAGGACGATGAGGAGGCCAAACCCCATCTGGGTCCAGCCGATGACCCGGGCTGGGACAGGGGGCCTTAAGAGGGCCAGGCTTCCGTAGAGGGTTAGGAGAAGGAGGGCCAGGGCGCTGGGGTAGGGGAGGAGGCCCTGGAGGGCTAGGCCCAGGGCCAGAAGGCCTGAGGCCCAAAGGGCCAGGAAGGCCGGGTAGAGCTTAGGCCTCTCCCCCCGGGCCCTTAGGACCTGGGTGCGGGCGTAGTAAAGGGCGGCCACATCCCTTAAGGCCAAGGCCAGAAACCCGCCCAGGGCTACCTGCCAGGGAAGCCCCGCGGCCAGGGCCCCGGCCGGGGCCAAGGCGGCCATGAAGAGGGCGGCGGCGAGCTCTGGGAAGAGGTTCCGGGCCTCTCCCCTAAGGTCGGCCCAGAGCATATAGGCCCCCAACGGGAGGGCCAGGAGGAGGGGGAGGAGGAAGGGGCCTTGGGCGGTCAGGGCGGTGAGGAGGAGGCCCAGGAGGGCCAGGCCTAGGTAGAGCCTCCCCACCTTGAGGGCCAGCCCGGTCCGGGGGTAGCGCCGGTTCCGGCTAAGGTCCTGGTAGGCGAGCTTTAGGGGGTGGCGCGCCAGGAAGCCGAAAAGGCCCAGGAGAAGGAGGCCTAGGGTCTCTGGCCCGGGGCTCAGGAGGAGGGCCAGGAGGCCGGGTTCTAGGCTGAACCCCCAGCCCCCGTGCTCCGTGGGGAGGGCGATGTTCCGTAGGGGTGTGGTCCGGTTCCGGGTCACAGGTTTAGCCTAGGGGGTTTTCCTGGGGGACGGCCATGACCTGGGTCATCCCCGGGGGAAGGAGGGCCTCGAGGCTAAGCCCGGCCAGGCTTTTCCGGAACTCCAGGTTGAGCCGGGCCAGGCCCGGCTTGAGGTGGCACACCCCCCGCCTTTCCTCCGTGGGGCAGCGCTTGAGCGCCACACAGGGGTCCAGGACCACGGGTCCGGAGAGGGCCTCCATAATGGCTAAAAGATCAATCTCCCCGGGGTTTTTCTTAAGCCATACCCCCCCTTTCCGTCCCATCCGGCTCTCCACCAGGCCGGCCTTGGTCAGGCGGCTTAGGACTTTGGCCATGAAGGCTGGGGGAGCCTTGAGCTTCTGAGCGATCTCCTGGGCAGAAAGCCCAGGTTCTTCGGCCAGGAGGAGGAGGGCGTGGAGGGCGTAAGACTCTTCCCGCTTAAGCAGGGCCCGCCGGCGCATGCCTTTATGCTAACCCAAGCCCAGATGGGAGTTTTGCCCTGGGTTCTGGCAGGATGCCGGGCCTTGGGGTTATTTGTCCCTCCTTTTATTTGGAACAACATCCTCTTACCCCGGGACTTTTGTCTTAGGACACATGTCCTAGGGGGTGGGTGCCAAAACTAGGACTGAAGGGTCCGAGTTGGACCCGGGAGGTGAGAGATGATAGGCTTGAGAACGCTAGGCGTCTTGGTCGGTTTCGGGTTGGCCCTTACGGCCTTAGGGGCGGAGCGTCATTTTGTCCTTGAGACCCGCTCCAGCATTTTCCCTATTGACCAGGGGGTTTACCTGAAGGGCTTTTCCTTCAACGATAGGAGCCCAGGCCCCATGTTGGTGGTGGAAGAGGGGGATACGGTCCGCATCACCCTTAAAAATACGGACACCGTGACCCATGGCCTCTCCATCCACGCCGCCAACACCCAAACCTCCAAGTTCCTGGGCAACGTCCAGCCGGGGGAGACGCGGGAATTCACCTTTAAGGCCGATTTCCCCGGGGTCTTCATGTACCACTGCGCCCCTGGGGGGCACGGGATTATGGCCCACACCATGGGGGGGCAGTTTGGGATGATCGTGGTGGAGCCCAAGGAAAAGTACCGGATGGAGCGGGAGCTGGGCCGGGCCCCGGACCTGAAGCTTTACCTGATCCAGAGCGAGGTCTACGCTTCGGGCCGGGATTTCTACGATGGCCGGGCCCTTTATGTGATGTTTAACGGCCAGAACTTCCGCTATGTGCACGAGCCCATCCCCGTCCGTCCGGGGGATTACCTGCGCATCTACTTCCTCAACGTGGGCCCTAACCTCACCAGCACCTTCCACGTGGTGGGTGGGGTGTGGGAGTACATGTACTACCAGGGCAACCCCAAGAACCTGGTGGTGGGCTCCCAGACCGCCCTGGCCGGGCCCAGCGATTCCTGGGTGATTGAGTGGCGGGTACCCCCCGTGGAGGGGGATTATGCCCTGGTGACCCACGTCTTTGGGACGGCCATCAAGGGGGCGCTGGGCATTTTGCGGGCCAGAAAGGACGCCCCTCGCGTGGGCGAGATCCGGGCCGAGGGGCTCCCTGGTGTCTCGGAACTACCCAAGGAGGTGAAGCGGTTGGTGGACCCTTACGGCCTGGCCTCCCCCCAGCATGAGCACACCGTGCGCTTACCCCTGGATCCAGCCCTGACCGGTCCGGTCATGGTGGGGAGCCAGACCCTGGAGCCCCTGCCTGTGCAAGTGCAAATGGTGGGGAACTCTTTCCATCCCAAGGTTCTGGAGATTCCCGTGGGCACCACGGTGGAGTTTGTGAACGAGGATGTCTTTGACCTCCTGGAAGGGGAGCGGACGGGCCGCCACGATGCGGTGGTGATTGATGTCCAGGGGCCGGAGCCCTTTGTGACCCCGAAGCTCGGCCACGGGGAGCGGTACCGGGTCACCTTTACCCAGCCCGGGGAGTACACCTACATCTGCAGCATCCACCCCTACATGCGGGGGGTGATCCGGGTCTATGCCCCTGGGGAGAGACGGGCGGAACATAGCCACTGAGACCAGATCCTTCCCTGTGGTTTAGCGGCCGGTTTGGGCAAGGGGCCGGGGACCAGAAAAGCCCCGGCCCCTACTGCCCTTGGGCCTTCTGCCTTTTTAGGGAGCTAGGCAGGGGCCTTTCTCCTGGGTCTTGGGTCGAGGCGTTCAAGGTGAATTTTCGTAGGGACTTTTGTCTTAGGACACATGTCCTACCCAGATCATTCTATCCTAGTTTTGGAGGTGAAGCCATGCGGCTAGGCGTGGGCCTTATATGGGCGGTGGCCCTGGGCCTTCTTTCCTGGGCCCTAGGGCAGGCTCCCCTGAGTCCAGGGGAAAGGGAAGAGGCGGCCAAGATCTACTTTGACCGGTGCGCGGGCTGCCACGGGGTTTTGCGGAAAGGGGCCACGGGTCCGGCCTTGGACCCCAAGAAGATGGCGGAAAGGGGCCTGGAGTACCTCAAGGCGGTCACCTTCGGCGGGCTTCCTGGGGGGATGCCCGACTGGGGCCGGCAGGGGATCCTGGATGAGCGCCAGATAGAGCTCATCGCCCGCTTCCTCCTGGAGGAGCCCCCGGCCCCGCCTATCCCCAGCTTTGACGAGATTCACGCCACCTGGAAGGTCTATGTGCCCCCGGAGAAGCGCCCCACCCGGCCCATGCACGGCCGGAACTGGGAGAACTTCTTCGGCCAGGTCCTCCGGGACACCGGCCAGGTGGCCATCCTAGATGGGGATAAGAAAGAGCTTGTGACCATTGTGCCCACCGGGTTTGCCACCCATATCCTGCGCTCCTCCGCCACGGGGCGGTACTTCATGGCCATCGGTCGGGATGGGAAGGCCAGCCTGATTGACCTTTGGATGAACCCGCCCCAGGTGGTGGCCGAGTCCAAGCCCTGCCTGGATGCCCGGTCCATAGAGTCCAGCAAGTTCAAGGGGTTTGAGGATAAATACGCGGTGGTGGGGTGCTACTGGCCCCCCACCATGGTCATCCTGGATGGGCTTACCCTAGAGCCCCTCAAGATGGTCTCCACCATGTCCTACGCCAAGGGGGCGGGGGCGTTTGTCCAGGAGGCCCGGGTGGCGGCCATCGTGGCCAGCCACTTTAACCCCGAGTGGATTGTGAACCTCAAGGAGTCGGGCCAGACCTGGCTGGTGGACTATAGCCAGCTGGACAAGAAGGGCCGGCCCCTTCCCATCACCATGATCAACACCGACCTCTTCCTCCACGACGGGGGTTGGGCCTTGAAGCGGTACTTCATCGTGGCGGCCAACGCGCTGAATAAGCTCATCGTCATTGACACCAAGACCCGGGAGTTCGTGGCCGAGGTGGAGGCCGGGGTCCGGCCCCATCCGGGCCGGGGCTCCAACTGGAACCACCCCACCTACGGCCCGGTCTGGGCCACAGGGAATATCGGTAGCCCCGAGGTCACCGTGGTGGGGGTGGACCCCGAGAAGCACCCCCAGTACGCTTGGAAGGTCGTTAAGCGGGTTGAACTCCCCTATACCGGCAACCTCTTCATCAAGACCCACCCCAACAGCCCCTGGGTCATCGTGGACTTCCCCATGAGCCCGAACCCTGAGGCCGCGGCCAGCCTCTGCGCCATTGACAAGCGGAGGCTCGAGGTCACCAAGTGCTGGGTGGTCCCGGGGGCGGTGGAGGCTAAAGCCCGGATAGTCCACCCCGAGTTCAACAAGGGCGGGACGGAGATCTGGGTCTCGGCCTGGGGCAGCAAGGACACCCCCACCTTCATCGTGGTCTACGACGCCCTGACCCTCCGGGAGAAGGCCCGGATCGCTGGGGACTGGGTCCGCACCCCCACGGGTAAGTTCAACGTCTACAACACGGCCTACGACATCTACTAGCCCCTAGGACCAGGGGGAGGGGGTTTGCCCTCTCCCCCTTGACCTGGGTCATGGCCCAGGCCGACCCAAAGCGCAAGGATTAACCCCATGGAACGCCCGAATTTTGCCCAATACCCCTACCTGGTGGCCTGGGAGGTCACCAACGCCTGCCTTTTGGCCTGCCGGCACTGCCGGGCCTCGGCCGAGCCCCATCCCCTTCCTGGGGAGCTTAGCACCGAGGAGGGCCTAAGGCTGATAGAGGAAATCGCCACCTACCGGCCCAAGCCCCTCCTTCTCCTCACCGGGGGGGATCCCCTGGCCCGGTCTGACCTCCTCACCCTTATCCGCCGGGCCCGGGACCTGGGCCTTAAAGTAGGCCTCACCCCGGCTGCTACGCCTCTCCTCACTTGGGAAAAAATCCGGGAGCTTAAGGAGGCCGGGGTAAGCCGGCTCGCCCTCTCCCTGGACGGGGCCAGCCCCGGGACCCACGACGCCTTCCGCGGGGAAAGGGGGACCTTCGCCCGCTCCTTGGCCGCCTTGGACTGGGCCCGGGAGGTGGGCCTTCCCACCCAGGTCAACACCACCGTGACCGCGGAGAACTGGCCTGAGATCCAGGCCCTCCCCGACCTTCTGGCCGAGAAGGGGGTGGTCCTCTGGAGCCTCTTCTTCCTGGTTCCCGTGGGCCGGGGGGCCCTCTTAAAGCAGCTTTCCGCCCGGGGGTTCGAGGAGGTCCTCCACTGGCTCTACGAGGTGGCCCAGGCCTACCCCTTCCACGTGAAGACCACCGAGGCCCACCACTTCCGCCGGGTGGTCCTGGAGAGGCGGCGGGCCGGTGGGAAGGACCGGGCTTTAGCCGCGGGGGAGAGCCTCCACCGGGAGTTCTTCCAGGACGGGATGGAGCACTCCCGGCTTGGGGTCACGGACGGGAACGGCTTCATCTTCGTCTCGGCCCGGGGGGAGGTGGCCCCCTCGGGTTTCCTGCCCCTATACGCTGGGAATATCCGGGAAAAAAGGCTCCTAGAGATATACCGGGATAGCCCCCTCTTCCAAGAGCTTCGCAACAAGGACCTCCTCAAGGGGAAGTGCGGGGTCTGCGAGTACCGGTACGTCTGCGGGGGAAGCCGGGCCCGGGCCTGGGCCGAGACCGGGGATTACCTGGCAAGCGAGCCCCGGTGCAGCTACATTCCCCCCGCTTGGCGGGCGCGGTTTAAGGAGGCGGAGCGCGCTTAAGGGGCCTTCCCGCTCCTTAAGGGCCTCCCGCCTCGGCTTGGGTTTAAAGCCACTCCCCCTCCGGCACCACGCACTCCGGGCACTGGTAGAGCAGAAACCGGGCCCATTCTAGGACCTCCTCGGGCCCTGCCACCGGCCCCAGGTGGTAGACCTCCTGGAATGGGTCCGTTACCAGGGCTCCCCCCTCGGGGATGGCCCGTAGGAGCCTCCCTTCCGGGTCCAGGAGGAGGGGGAGGGGGGCCTCCTTGGGGCTTTCCGCCAGGAGGAAGGCCTGGGCCTCGAGGGCTTCTAGGTCCTCCTTATAGGCGCCAAGCCCCCGGGCCAAGGCCTCGCTCCGCACCAGGACCAGGCTCTTTCCCTTGAGGTCCGGCAGAAAGACCCGCCCGCCCTCCGGGGTGAGGAGGATGTAGGGGGGTAGGGGTTTTCTGAGCTGGACCATACCCCAGGTTAAGCCCTTTTGGCCTGACCCTACAAGGCGGCCTTGACCCCGGTCATGGATCTACCGGGCTCCTTCCCGGAAGCTAGGCCTTGGAGGTGAGCATGCCCCACGTGATCTGCGAACCCTGCATCGGCGTGAAGGACCGGTCCTGCCAGGAGGTCTGCCCGGTGGAGTGCATCTACGACGCCGGGGAGCAGCTTTACATCCACCCTGACGAGTGTATCGACTGCGGGGCCTGTGTCCCCGCCTGCCCGGTGAACGCCATCTTCCCCGAGGAGGACGTACCGGAGGTCTGGCAGGCCTTCATTGAGAAGAACCGGACCTGGGCCAAGACCCTGCCCAACGTCCACGTTCTGGAGGGCAGAGCCTAAGCGGCCTAGGGGGGCTCCAGCTCGGCCTGGGCGTGGGCCTCGAGGGCCAGCCTAAGCCTTTGGGCGATGCCTTCCGTAGGGCGGCCTTTCCGAACGGCCCGCAGGAGTTCCCCCAGGAGCTCCCGTAGGAGGCGGTGCTCCAAAAGCCGTTCCTTGAGCGCCCCAGGGGGAAGGGTGGGGTAGTAGAGGGCCTCCTCCAAAGCGGCGTGGGTCTCGAAGCCCTGGGCCAAGGCCAGGGCGGCTTCCCGGTCCGGCAGGGCCTCCAGAAGGGCCAGAAGGCGCTCGTGGTCCTGGACCAAGGCCTTGGGAGAAAGGCCGAAGACTACAAGAAGCCCTCTTCCCCCTTCTGGGGCTTTAAGCCGGAACCGGCCCCGGCCCATCCGGGCTATCTCCCCTGGCGAGAGGTTTAGGGCACGCCAACCCTCCAGGACCAGCCGCCCCTTAAGGCTTACGAGAAGGGCGTCCTCGCTCCTTTGGACCTCTAACTCCCTTTCCTCCCATGGGGCTAGGTCCAGGACCTGAACCCGGCCCCCGGGGTGGGCCAGGGTTTGACCGCGGAACTTCTTGAGCATGCTCCTTCCCTCCCTGGGGAGGATTCCCGCCCTTAGGCTACCCCTTTCCGGGGCTGGCCGGGCTATGACCTGGGTCATGGTTTTACCCCAAGGCCTCTTCCAGGGCCAAGGGGTTTGGAATCGTGACCTTTCTGCCCGCAAGCCGGATGAGCCCCTGGCGGTATAGCCGGCCTAGGTTGCGGGAAACCGCCTCGGGGACGGTGCCCAAAAGGGCGGCAAGCTCAGGGTTGGTAGGTAGGAGGAAGCCCTGCCCTTCCTCCTTTAAGCGCTCCAGGAGGTACTCGGCCAAGCGCTGGCGCACCTCTCGGAAGACCAGGTTCTCCAAAAGGTGCAGAAGCTGCCCCTGCCGCCGGGCTAGGTGCCGGATCAGGGCCCGGGCCAGGGGGGGCCGGGCCTCCACCAGGGCGAAGAAGGCTTCCTTGGGAACGACGAGGACCCGGCTCTCCTCGAGGGCCTCGGCGCTCGCCGGGTAGGTGGGCCGGTCCAGGAAAAGCGCCACCTCGGCCAGAACCTTATAGGGCCCCTCCAGGTGGAGGACCACCTCCTTCCGCCCCAAGGGGTCCAGCTTATAGACCTTGATGAGCCCCTCCACCACGGCGAAAAGGGCCCGGACCGGTTCCCCTTCCAGGAAGAGGACCTCCCGCTTTTTGAGCCGCCGCACCTGGGCCACCTGGGCCAGGGCCTTCAGGTCCTCCTCTGGCAGGTTCTGGAAAAGGGGGATGAGCTTTAGGAGGCTTTCCATTGCGCTTTAAGCTCTTTGAGCCGCTCTTTGGCCTCTTCGAGGAAGGGTTCCAGGCGGAGGGCCCGGGCGTAAGCCTCCCGGGCGGCCTCGAGGTGGCCTAAGGCCTCGGCCAGTTCCCCAAGCCGCAAAAGCCCCCTAAGGGCCCGGTCCTGCAGGTAGGCCCTTTCCGCCTCGGCCCACTCCCCGTAGGGGTCGTCCCCGAAAAGCGGACCTTTGTAGAGCTCTAAGGCGGCCCTTAGGGTTCGGAAGGCCTGGGGGCCCTCCTCCAGGTCGGCCTGGCGCATTAGGGTCTCAAAGCGCTCAAAGTCCAGGAAGCGGTTCTCGGGTAGCCGGACCCGGTAGTAGGCCCCTTCCCGTTCCAATAGGCCGGGCAGGACCCGGCGCAGGTGGTAGGCCGCGGAGTAGAGTTCCTGCCGGGCCTTTTCTGGGTCCATCTCGGGGAAGAGGAGTTCGGCCACCTCCTCCAGGTAAAGGGCCCGGTCCTTGTTGGCCAGGAGGAGCTTTAAAAGCCGCCAGGCTGAGCGGCGGCGGAAGGCCTCGGGGCTAAGCTCCTGGCCCTGGTACCGGATCCGGAAACCCCCAAGGGCGTAGACCTCGAGGTCATACCCCTCCTTAGGCCCGGCCTCAGGGGGAAGGAGGAGGGGAAGGGCCAGGCGGGTCAGCCAAAGGGCCAGGGCTGCGGGGGCGGTGGCCGGCCGGGGGGGATGGGCATGGAAGAGGGTCCCCACCCCCACCACCCGGCCATGGGCCCAGAAGGGAAGGCAGATCCGGGGCCGGCCCTGGGCCAGGGGGCAGGGGGGAAGGCCATGCCCCTGCCCCAGGATCCTGCCCGACCAGGCCGGGCAGGCCCTGGGGTCGCAAGGGGGAACAAACCCCAGCTCCAGGGTCTCCCCGCCTTGGGTCCAAAGCCTCAGGCCCGTGGCCTGGGTTCTCTGGCGTACCCCCTGGAGGAGGGCCTTAAGGGCTTCCGCCCTTTGCCCCTGGGCCAGATGGGGGGTGAGGGCCTCGAGGCCTACCTCCCCGAGCCGGGTGAGGAGGGTGTAGAGGGCGCTGGCCAGAAGGGGGGCGAGCTGGCCCAGGGTTTCCAGCGCCTTCTCGTGATCGGCCTCGGGGTCGCGGGAGGCCAGGTTCAGGACCCCAATCAGGCCCTGGGGGAGGCTTAGGGGCTGGCAGATATAGGTCTGGTAGCCCAGGCGCTTCACCTTCTGGCGCAGGTACCGGGGATCCTCGGGGAGGCTATGGGTGAAGAAGGGGGTGCGGTTTAGGGCCACCAGGCCCGGATAACCTTCCCCAAGGCGGAACCAGGGGCGTTCCAGGAAGGCCTCCCGGTGGAGGCCCTCGTAGGCCGTGAGGATGAGGTACTGCCCCTCGGGGTCCAGGAGGAAAAGCTCGGCCGCCTCCATCCCCAAGGCCTCCCGGAGGGCCTTGAGGTAGGCCTCGAGGTCCTCCAGGAACCGGTCCGGATGATCCAGGAGGTGGTGGGTGAACCGGGCAAGCTCCAAAAGGGGGTTGGGGGCCTCCTTTTCCGGGTAGAGCTCCACCAAGGCCCCCGGCCCCTGGGTGTAGCCCAGGCAGCGGAGGCGTTTCCCATTCCGCCTTAGGACGGTCCCGGCCCGCCAGACCCGTTTGAGCCGGGGCAGGACCGGGCAGCGCCGGCACAGGGGACGGCCAAAGGGGTCCTCCCCCTGGACCAAAAGGGCGCAAGGGAGGCCCGGGCCCTCCAGGCCCAGGCTGGGGTCGGCCTCCACCCGGAGGGCCAGGCCCTTCTCGTCCAGGGTGAGGCGGGCCAGGGGAGGCATCCCCCTTAGGGTATCCCCCTTCTTCTAGGACAGATGTCCCAGCCTGGGCCAGGCCTGGCCAGACCCCCCAGGTAGACCTAAGGGCGGGAGGTGATGGATGCTTAGAGGCTTGTTTCCCTTCCTCCTGGCCCTAGGCCTGGCCTGGGCCCAGGACGGCGGGGCCCTGTATCAAAAGCACTGCGCCGCCTGTCATGGGTCTGAGGCCCAAGGGGTTCCCGGGGCCATCCCCGCTTTGGCCGGGAACCCCCAGGTCCAGGACGAGGCCTATGTCGTCCGGGTCGTCCGCGAGGGCCTTAGGGGAATGCCCGCCCTGCCCCAGGTCTCGGAGGCTGAGGCCCGGGCCATCGCCCAGTACCTCCAGGCCCTGGGCGGGTCTGCTCCTACACCCACCCCGGCCCCTGAGGCCAAAGGGGATCCGGCCCTGGGCCGGGCCCTCTATCTGGGCCAGAGGGCCTTCCAAAAGGGAGGGGCCCCTTGCGCCGCCTGCCACACCGTGGCTGGCCTCGGGGCCCTGGGCGGGGGGTCCTTGGGCCGGGACCTTACGGACGCGGCCCAGCGGCTTGGGGGAGAGGCGGGGCTTAGGGCTCTTCTCCAGAACCCGGCCTTCCCGGTGATGCGGGCCGCCTACGCAGACAGACCCCTTACGCCGGAAGAAGCTGCAGCCCTGGCCGCCTTTTTGGCCCAGGTTGTCCAGGAGGCCCCGAGGCCCCCTTCCCTGTACCTAGGCCGGTTCTTGGTGGCGGGGCTTCTGGTCTTAGGGGTCTTGCTCGTCTATCAGGTCGCGCTCTGGCAGACCCGGCCTAGGAGTTTGGCGGAAAGAATCCGTGCCCAGCTTAGGAGGAGAGCATGAAGGACTGGATCAAGGAGATTGAAAGCCCAGCGGAAAGGAAATGGGAGGAGTTTTACCGGAACCGCTTCGCCCACGATAAAAGGGTCCGGACCACCCACGGGGTGAACTGCACGGGGTCCTGTTCCTGGGAGGTCTTCGTTAAGGACGGGATTGTGACCTGGGAGCTCCAGGCCACGGACTACCCGAGCCTCGAGGCCGGCCTCCCCCCCTACGAGCCCCGGGGGTGCCAGCGGGGGATCAGCTTCAGCTGGTACCTCTATAGCCCCATCCGGGTCAAGTACCCCTACGCCCGGGGGGCCCTTCTGGACCTCTGGCGGGAGGCCCGCAAAGCCCACCCCGACCCCGTGGCCGCCTGGGAGAGTATCCAGAATGACCCTGTAAAACGCCGCCGCTACCAGAAGGCCCGGGGCAAGGGGGGCTTCCGCCGGGTGAGCTGGGACGAGGCCCTAGAGCTCATCGCCGCGGCCTTGGTCTCCACCATTAAGCGCTACGGCCCGGACCGGATCATCGGCTTCAGCCCCATCCCTGCCATGAGCCAGATCTCCTACGCTGCGGGGAGCCGCTTCCTCTCCCTCATCGGGGGGGTCCCCATGAGCTTTTACGACTGGTACTGCGACCTCCCCAACGCCTCCCCGGAGATCTGGGGCGAGCAGACCGACGTTCACGAGTCTGCGGACTGGTACAACGCCCGGTTCATCGCCGTCATGGGCTCCAACCTCAACATGACCCGGACCCCCGACACCCACTTCGTCGCCGAGGTCCGGCACGCTGGGGCCAAGCTCACTGTCTTTAGCCCAGACTTTTCCCAGGTCTCCAAGTACGCCGACTGGTGGATCCCCATCCACCCGGGGCAGGACGGGGCCTTCTGGATGGCCGTGAACCACGTCCTCCTCAAGGAGTTCTACCTGGAGCGCCCGGTGCCTTACTTCCTGGATTACCTCAGGCGCTACACCGATGCTCCCTTCCTGGTGGAGATCCAGGATGGCCGCCCAGGCCGTTACCTCCGGGCCGGGGAACTCCCCCTTTACGCCGAGGAGGAGAACAAAGAGTGGAAATTCCTGGTCTGGGACCAGGAGAAGGGCCCCAGGATGCCCGGGGGAAGCATTGGCTTCCGCTGGCAGAAGGCCAAGGGCCACTGGAACCTGAAGCTCCAAGACCCCAAGACCGGGGAGGAACTCCATCCCCTCCTCACCCTCCTGGGCCAGGAGGACGAGGTGGCCCTGGTGGAGTTCGACGATTTCAGCCAGGACCGGAAACTGAAGCGGGGTGTCCCGGTGAAGCGCCTCACCCTGGGGGATGGCCGGGAGGTCCGGGTGGCCACGGTCTTTGACCTCCTCCTGGCCCAGTTTGGGGTGGGCCGGGGCCTGCCCGGGGACTACCCCAGGGGCTACGAGGACGACCTTCCCTATACCCCGGCCTGGCAGGAAAAGTGGACCGGGATCCACCGGGATACCCTCCTCCGCTACGCCCGGGCCTGGGGGGAAAACGGGGCCAAGACCAAGGGGAAAAACCTCATCATCATCGGGGCCGGGATCAACCACTGGTATCACAACAACCTGATCTACCGGGCAGGGATTGTGGCCCTGATGCTCACGGGGAGCGTGGGGGTGAACGGCGGGGGCCTGGCCCACTATGTAGGCCAGGAGAAGCTCGCCAACCAGGCCTCCTGGGGTCCCATCGCCTTCGCCGGGGACTGGGGCTACCCGCCTAGGCAGCAGAACACCCCGAGCTTCCACTACGTCCACTCAGACCAGTGGCGGTACGAAAGGGGGTTTGCCGCTTACGACAAGACGGCCAAGCCCCTCTCCGACCACACCATAGACCACCAGGTCCGGGCGGTGCGCAAGGGTTGGCTTCCCTTCTTCCCCCAGTTCAACAAGAGCCCCCTCGAGGTGGTCCGGGAGGCCGAGGCCCAAGGGGCCAAGACCGAGGCCGAGGTGGTCCAGTATGTGGTGGAGGCCTTGAAGCGAGGGGAGCTCCGCTTCGCCGTGGAGGACCCGGACGCCCCTGAGAACTGGCCTAGGGTCTGGTTCATCTGGCGGGGGAACGCCATCGGCACCAGCGCCAAGGGGCACGAGTACTTCCTCAAGCACTACCTCGGAACCCACACGAGCGCCATCGCCGAGGAACAGGCTGAGGGGCATGTCTCTGAGGTGGTCTACCGCAAGCCCGCTCCCGAGGGGAAGTTAGATCTGGTGGTGGACCTGAATTTCCGCATGGATACGAGCGCCCTTTACTCGGATATCGTCCTCCCCGCCGCCACCTGGTACGAAAAGGATGACCTGAACACCACCGACCTCCACACCTTCATCAACCCCCTCCAGGCCGCGGTGCCCCCAAGCTGGGAGTCTAGAAGCGACTGGGAGATCTTCAAGGCCATCGCCCAGAAATTCTCTGAGCTTGCCAAGCTCCACCTGCCCAAGCCCGTTAAGGACCTGGTCATGATCCCCCTCCAGCACGACACCCCGGACGAGCTCGCCCAGCCCGAGGACCGGGACTGGAAGAAGGGGGAGGTGGAGCCCATCCCGGGCCGGACTATGCCCAAGTTCCGCCTGGTGGAGCGGGACTACACCCTGGTCTACGAGAAGATGGTCACCCTAGGCCCCGCGGTGGAAAAGAACGGGGTGGGGATGCATGGCCTCCAGATCCCCGTGGCCGATTTCTACCAGGAACTGGCCAAGCGCCAGCCCCGCCGCTTTGGGGATGAGGTCCGGCCCAGCCTCGAGGAGGCCCGGGAGGTAGCCGAGGCCATCCTCCTCCTAGACCCGGTCTCTAATGGGGAGCTCGCCTACCGCGCCTTCCAGGACGAGGAGAAGAAGACCGGTGTCCCCCTCACCGACCTGGCCGAGGGGAACCGGAACGTGCGCATTGCCTTCAAGGACATCGTGGCCCAGCCCCGCCGCCAGCTCACCACCCCCACCTGGAGCGCCATCATCAACCAAGGCCGGGCCTATAGCCCCTACACCCTGAACGTGGAGCGCCTTATCCCCTGGCGGACCCTCACGGGTCGGCAGCACTTCTACCTGGACCACCCCAACTACCTCCGCTGGGGGGAGCACCTTCCCACCTACAAGCCGAGGCCCGAGGTGGCCATGCTCCAGGAGACGGAAAGGAGCGCCAAGGAGGCCCAGGGGCTCCTCCTCAACTACATCACCCCCCACGGCAAATGGTCCATCCACTCCACCTACTCCGAGAACCACCGGATGATGACCCTCTCCCGGGGTGGCTACCCGGTCTGGCTCAACGACAAGGACGCGGAGGCCCTGGGGATCAAGGACAACGACTGGGTGGAGGTTTTCAACGACAACGGGGTCTTCGTCCAGCGGGCCATCGTCTCGAGCCGGATCCCCCGGGGGACGGTCTTTGTCTATCACGCCACGGAGCGCACCGTGAGCATTCCCAAAAGCCCCTTAAGAGGGAAGCGGGCCGGGATGAACAACTCCCTCACCCGGGCCCGGCTCAAGCCCGTCCTCATGTCCGGCGGGTACGCCCAGTTCACCTATGCCTTCAACTACTGGGGGCCAGTGGGGGTGAACCGGGACACCTGGGTCTTTGTGCGCAAGGTGGAGAACCCCGAATGGTAGGAGGAAGCCATGAAGGTTAGAGCCCACATGTCCATGCTCTTCCACCTGGATAAGTGCATCGGTTGCCACACCTGCTCCATCGCCTGCAAAAACCTTTGGACCGACCGCAAGGGCGCGGAGTACATGTGGTGGAACAACGTGGAGACTAGGCCCGGGGCCGGCTACCCCACGGGCTGGGAGGACCAGGAGCGGTTCCAGGGGGGATGGCGGTATAAGCCCGGCTACCTGGAGCTCCGCCTCCACTCCCGGGCCCAGGGCCTGGCCCGACTCTTCTTCAACCCCGCCCTGCCTTCCTTAGAGGACTACTACGAGCCCTACACCTTCCGCTACTCCGATCTCTTCACCGCCCCGGAAGGCCCCGACCAGCCCACGGCCATCCCCGTCTCCATGATCACCGGGGAGCCCATGATCCCCGAGACCGGGCCCAACTGGGACGACGACCTCGGGGGTAGCCCCCTCTACGCCCAGAACGACCCCAACCTCAAGGCCCTGGACCCGGCCCTCAGGGCCCAGCTTGCGGAGATCGAGGGCGTGGTTTTCCAGTACCTCCCTAGGATCTGCAACCACTGCCTGAACCCCTCCTGCGTGGCCGCCTGCCCCAGCGGGGCCATTTACAAGCGGGCTGAGGACGGGGTGGTCCTGGTCAACGAGAACAAGTGCAAGGCCTGGCGGATGTGCGTGGCCGCCTGCCCCTACAAGAAGGTCTACTACAACTGGGCTACGGGCAAAAGCGAGAAGTGCATCCTCTGCTTCCCCCGCCTCGAGACCGGCCAGGCCCCGGCCTGCGCCCATTCCTGCGTGGGCCGGATCCGGTATATGGGGGTCCTCCTCTACGACGCCGACCGTATCCCCGAGGCGGCCATGGTTCCCGACCACGAGCTTGTCGAGTCCCAGCTTTCCGTCATCCTGGACCCCTTTGACCCCAAGGTCATCGCCGAGGCCAAAGCCCAGGGTCTGGACGAGGGCTGGATCAAGGCCGCCCAGAACTCCCCCATTTACAAGTTCGTCAAGCTCTGGCGCCTGGCCCTTCCCCTCCACCCCGAGTACCGGACCCTGGCCATGATGTTCTACGTCCCCCCCCTCTCCCCGGTGGTGGCCACGGTGGAACGGGCCCTTAAGGGTGGGGACGGGGTGGTCCGGTTGGACCTTCCGGAGACGGACCTGGAGTTTGAACTCTTCCAGAACCTGGACAAGGCCCGTCTCCCTGTCCAATACCTGGCCAACCTTTTTGCCGCCGGGAACACTGGGGTCATCGCCCCTATCCTCAAGCGCCTCCTGGCGGTGCGCATCTATAAGCGCGAGGAGAGCCTGGAAGGGGGGCTTACCCCCAGGGCTGAGGCCGCCCTTAAGGCGGTGGGCCTCACCCCCGAGGAGGCCGAGGCCATCTACCGCCTCACCACCCTGCCCACCCTGGAGGAGCGGTTTGTCCTCCCTCCTTACCACCGGGAGATGGCCGCCGAGGTCTGGAAAGACCCCCTGGCCCACAAGGGGGAGGTGGGGCTCGGCTACATCCAGCCCCCCTTGCGCGGGGAGTAGGAGGTGAGGCATGCCCCTGGACCCCAGGGTTAAACCCCTCCTCGAGGCCTACGCCCTGGCCCTGGAATACCCCGTCCCGGGCCGGCTGGAGGAGCTCTGGCGGCTTTGGATTGAATCCCCTAGAGGCCGGGCCAAGTCCAGGCTGGAACACTTCCTTAGGGCGGTGGAGGACCTGAACCAGGAGGCCTGGGAGGAGCTTTACACCCGCACCCTGGACCTCACCCCTTCCACCGCCCCTTATGTGGGCTACGCCGTCTACGGGGAAAGCTACGCCCGGGGAGAGTTCATGGCCCTTTTAAACCGGGCCTACCAGGAGCTCGGCCTGGACCCCAAGGGGGAGCTCCCTGACCATCTTTTTAACATCCTCCGCTACCTGGCCCAGGCGGAAGCCCCCCTCCCCCAGGTCCTGGAACTCCTTCCTCAAGCGGTGGAAAGGATGCGCCAGACCCTAAAGACCCTGGACGCCAAAAACCCTTATCTCATCCTCCTGGAAGGGGTTTTGGACCTTTTCCAAGAGGTTCCGGTTCGGAGGTGAAGCATGTGGATTCACCTTCTCTTCGGGATTTTCCCCTACATCGCCCTCACCCTTTTCGTGGCCATAACGGCTTACCGGATGGTCTATAGGCCCTTCTCGGTCTCGGCCCAGTCCAGCCAGCTTTTAGAGCAGACGCGCCTTTTCTTCGGTTCTACAGCCATGCACTGGGGCCTGGTCCTGGTGCTCTTGGGGCACCTCCTGGCCCTCTTGGTGCCTAAGGGGCTTCTCCTTTGGAATAGCGTGCCCTTGAGGCTCTATCTCCTGGAGATCACCGGGCTTGGCCTAGGGCTTTGGGCCCTTTTTGGGACGTATATCCTCCTCGCCCGCCGGATCTCCGTCCCCCGGGTCCGGGCCGCTTCCACCCCTATGGACTACCTGGTCCTCCTCCTGGTCTTCGTCTCGGCCCTCACGGGGGTCCTCACCGCCCTCCTCTACCGCTACGGGAGCTTCTGGTTCCCTGCGGTCATGACCCCTTACCTCTGGTCTATTTTTAGCTTCAACCCCAGGCCCGAGCTCATCCAGGACCTACCCTTCTGGGCGAAGCTCCACGTCTTTAACTTCTGGCTTCTCCTTGCGTTCTTTCCCTTCTCTCGCCTCGTCCACATCATCACCGTACCCTTGGGCTATCTCTTCCGCCCCTGGCAGATCGTGGTCTGGGTGCGGGGGATGGCTAGGAGGTAACCATGCAACAGGTTTACGATTCCGATCGGTCTGAACGGATCCGGGTTCTAACGCTTTCCACGGCGGCTTTCACCCTCATGTTCGCCGTCTGGCTCATGTTCGGGGTCCTGGGGGTGCCCATCCGGAAGGAGTTCAACCTTACGGATGTCCAGCTCTCCTGGCTCTCCGCCGTGGCCATTCTGAACGGCTCCCTTTGGCGGCTTCTTACGGGGATCCTCGCCGACCGGTACGGGGGCAAACTGGTGACCACCGTCATGCTCTTCTTCACTGCCATCCCCGCTTACCTGGTCTCCCGGGCCGGAAGCTACGAGGAACTCCTCCTCTACGCCTTCCTGGTGGGGTTCGCCGGCAATCTCTTCAGCGTGGGCATCGCCTGGAACTCGGCCTGGTTCCCCAAGGAGCAGCAGGGGTTTGCCCTGGGGGTCTTTGGGGCAGGGAACGTGGGGGCCAGCCTGACTAAGTTCATCGGTCCGGCCCTCATCGCCTCTGTTCCGGCCGCGGGGTACCTTGGGGGGCTCATCCCTGGGGGGTGGCGGTTCATCCCCTTCCTCTATGCCGTTCTTCTGATCCTCATGGGCTTTTTGGTCTGGTTCGGGGCCCCTAGGCGGGATAAAAAACCAGGTCAGGGCCGCCCCCTCTTGGAGATGCTCAGGCCCTTGAGGGAAATCCGGGTCTGGCGGTTCAGCTACTACTACGTCATCGTCTTTGGGGCGTATGTGGCCCTCTCGGCCTGGCTTCCCAAGTACTACGTGGATGTTTTTGGCCTTCCTCTTCATGAAGCCGCCTTGCTCACCGCCCTTTTCATCTTCCCCGCCAGCCTCCTCCGCCCGGTGGGAGGGTGGTTCTCCGACCGGTTCGGCGCCCGGAGGGTCATGTACTGGACCTTCTGGTCCATCCTCCTGCCTTCTGCGGTCCTGATGATGCCCGAGGGGCATATCGTCCTTTACACCAAGGAAGGCACCCGGGAGGTCATGCACTTCACCATGAGCGTTTGGCTCTTTACCCTTTTGGTCTTCCTGGTGGGGGTGGGGATGGGCATTGGCAAGGCCGCGGTCTACAAGCACATC
>FWWL01004116.1_pt1 | contig 25179 bp, 20 predicted proteins | sample 2228331 | NCBI WGS metagenome assembly FWWL01 (sample SAMEA103939775, study PRJEB20133) | metagenome | reverse complement strand
CGTCGACCAGAAAGTCGACCGTCTCCGGGAAGAATTGACGGCCCAGATTCAAGCCGTCGACCAAAGGCTGACGGCCCAGATTCAGGCCGTCGACCAGAAAGTCGACCGAGTCCGAGAAGAATTGACGGCTCAGATTCGGGCCGTCGACCAGAAAGTCGACCGTTTTCGGGAAGAACTGACGGCCCAGATTCGGGCCGTCGACCAGAAGGTTGACCGAGTCCGGGAAGAATTGACGGCTCAAATCCAGGCCCTGGACCAGAAGCTGACCCGGTACTTCATCTGGCTGGTGGGTCTGGACTTTGCCGTCCTGCTGGCCGTCCTCGCGGCCCTGCTGGGCCGATAACCGGCCATCCAGGAGTTCGGCAAGGTGGGTTTTCATAGTGCTTCACCGGGGTGATGATTGGGGGTAAATGCGGTGGAACCTGTCAGGGACATCTGGGGTCGTAAAATGCCATTTCACCGTAAGCTTCTGTGGTCAAGTAGTAGGGAGATCAGTCTGACCCCTCCCCCCGAGCTCCCGGACTGCCGGACTCCCGAATCGCCGGACTGCCCAACTGCCCCATCCTCTGATATTCCTGGAGGTACCGGTGGTTACCACGCTGGAGGAACGGGTCGCCTACTTGGAAGGCCGGGTCGAGGAGCAGTCCCGCCTGGGCGGTGAGCTTCGCGAGATGGTCGCTCACTTAGACCAGAAGGTCGACCGTTTTCGGGAAGAACTGACGGCTCAGATTCGGGCCGTCGACCAGAAAGTCGACCGTCTCCGGGAAGAACTGACGGCCCAGATTCGGGCCGTCGACCAGAAGGTCGACCGTTTCCGGGAAGAACTGACGGCGGAGGTCCGGGCCGTCGACCAGAGAGTCGACCGTCTCCGGGAAGAACTGACGGCCCAGATTCGGGACGTCGACCAGCGGTTATCGGCTCAAATCCAGGCCCTGGACCAGAAACTGACCCGATACTTCATCTGGCTGGTGGGTCTGGACTTTGCCGTCCTGCTGGCCGTCCTCGCGGCCCTGCTGGGCCGATAACCGGAAATAGGTCCCATGCGTCGGAAACATCCGACCCGAGCTCGCGTCCTACTGGCCGTCCTGGGTCTGACCTTCGCCCTCCAGGTGGCCTGGAACTACCGAACGGAGCGCCGCTTCGGGGAGGCCTTTCCGACCGTCTACTCGGTCCTCTACCTCCCCCGGGGCACGCTGTTGGACCTGATCTCGGTGGGCTTCCGCCAGGCCCTGGCCGACGTCGTCTACCTCTGGTCCATCCAGTTTTACGGGAGCTACGAGAACCCCCTCCGCTACCAGTACATCCACAAGATCTACACGCTCATCGCCGAGCTCGACCCCCTGTACCGGGACCCCTACCGCCTGGCGGGCCTCATCTGCGTCTACGAGGAGCGCCGCCTCTACGACTGCGCCCTCCCGATCCTCGACCTCGGCCTCCAAAACAACCCCGACGCCTGGGAAATCGCCGTCGACGCCGGCTACTACAGCTGGTACCTGGGTCGTGACAGCGAACGGGCTTACCACTATTTTGACGTCGCCTCCCGAGTCCCCGGGGCCCCCCCTTGGACGATCTCCTGGAAGGCCCGCTTGAAGGGTGAACTCGGTCGATTGGAAGATGCCCTAGCCCTCTGGCGCTCCGTGGCCGAGACGGCGCCCGACAGCTTCACGGGTCGGGTCGCCCGGTCCCACATCCACGACCTACAGTTGTGGATCCAAGCCCGGGAGATTCAGCGCTGGGTCGAGCGCTTCTACGCCCTCCGGGGCTACATCCCGTCGGACCTGCGCGAGCTCCGGGCCATCGGCTACCCGGGGCCGCTGACCGACCCCGAGGGCCGCCCCTTCCGCTACAATCCCGCCATGGCCCGTGTCGAACCCCATCCGGATTCCCTGATCTTTAAAACCCACCTTCTCCGAGAGCGGGTGTGGTAATGATTCGGCAGTCCGGGAGCGCTGTCTCCAGCCACGGATGGGGGGAGCCGATGCGACCGACGCGGGGGCTTACTTCTGGGTGCCCTCGGGAAAAGCGATGAACTGGCCGCCGGCGAAGGTGATGTCACAATCAAAGCTCGTATAGCCCTGACACGTGGGCCCACCTGCCTTGCAGGGCGAGCCCCCGGGCTGATAAATGTTCAAAGCCGGATCCCACTGGGCGTGGTCACAGTCCGGGACTCCATCCCGGCCCAGGCTGAGCAGACTATAGTGCGTCGCCCAGGGATTGCTCCAAATGGTCAGGCAGACGGGATCGCCGATGTTGACCGTTCCTCCGCCGGTTACACTATTGCCCCGATAATCGAGGGCCCGACGCCAGCCATCGCAGATGAGGGGGGCCTGGAACCACCAGCCGCCTTTCTGCAAACCCGGCATAATCCCCGCCGGGTTCACACACCCCGTCCCTAAGTTGCCGTCTACCGGCGGGTAAGCTGAGCAATCGGTATGGACGGACTCGATCGCACTGCCCAGGGACTTCATGTCGTTCATCGTCCGCTTCTGACGGGCCTTGTGCATCGCGCTCAGGAGGTTCGGGATGGCGATGGCGGCGATGATGCCGATGATCGCCACGACGATCAGGAGCTCGATGAGGGAAAAACCGGACCGGCCCTTAGTTCGGGAGTTCGGGAATCCGGGAGCTCGGGAGTTCGGCGATCCGGGAATTCGGGGGGAGGGGTCGGACCGATCCCTCCTACTTGACCCCAAAGGCCTACGGTGAAATGGCGTTTGACGACCCCAGATGTCCCCGACAGGTTCCACCGCATCTACCCCCCATCATCACCTTGGTGAAGCACTATAAAAACCCAACTTGCCGAATTCCCGAGCTCCCGAACTCCCGGCGGGACGGTGGGACGGGCCCGCCCCGCCCCACCGCCAGGGTATGGATTCTTGGCTACTTCTGCATGCCCTCGGGGAAGGCGACAAATTGGCCACCCGCAAAAGAAATGTCGCAGTCAAACCGGTTGTGACCGGCACAGGTCGTCGCACCCGTGCAAGGATTACCTGACGACTTGTAGGTCCCTGCATTCGCATCAAATGTGGGCATGCCACAGTCGGGCGTAGCATCCCGACCGTTACTCAGCAGGCCATACGTCGTTCCCATCTGAGTACCCCATATAGCCGTGCAGTTCACGTCGCTAATGGTGATAGTGGTCCCATTCGTGGCAGCAGCATTACCGTATTGAAACAACGCTCGCCAGCCGTCGCACAAGATGGGGTTCTGGAGCCATCCGCCCTTGAGCAGGCCCTCGGCTAACGTACCGGTACCAGCGGTAGCACAGTCCTGACCCACCGCAGTCACATTCGGATAACCCGCGCAGTCCGTCTGGACCGTTTCGACGGCCGTACCGAGGGACTTCATGTCCCCCATCGTCCGCTTCTGGCGGCCCTTCTGGATGGCCGACAGGAGGTTCGGGATGGCGATGGCGGCGATGATGCCGATGATCGCCACGACGATGAGCAGTTCAATGAGGGAAAACCCCTTGCCCTTTTTACGCTTTAGCATCAGAAACCTCCGGAGGTGAATTGTTGGAAGGCAAATCGGCAGTGAGCAGGTCGGTCTTCGGTGTCGGGTCTTGGGTCCTTCGGCGCATCCCTTTCCCCCGATACCGAAGACCTCCCACCGATATCAGCAACCTTCGTGCCGGATCGGGGAGGGGTCGTAGCCGCAAGCCTCCGAATCAGGATGGGACCAAGGATTCCGACCCGTCCTTCGGCCGACCCGCCCCGGCCGGCCGACCCCCGAGGGGCCAAAAACTGGACCCTCGGGCCGGCCACGGAATGGACCCATCGGCAGGATTCCTAAACAGCCGGGAGGGTCACGGTGAACTCCGTCCCGGCGCCGAGGGTCGAGCGGACCTGGACCTGGCCGCCGTGGCGGAGGACGACATGCTTGACGATACTGAGGCCCAGACCCGAGCCGGGCACCCCCATCTGGACGGCCCAGCGGCCCCGGAAGAATCGGTCGAAGACGCGGGCCTGCTCGTCGGGCGGGATGCCGGGCCCCTCGTCCCGGACGGTCAGGACGGCCTGGCCGTCCTGGCGGGCGAGCCGGACCCACACCCGCCGACCGTGCATGGAAAATTTGAGGGCGTTGTCCAGGAGGTTCACGCAGAGGGTCTCGACCCACTGGGGCCATCCCCGGACGCAGACGCCCGGGGCGATATCCGCCTGGACGGTGATGTGCTTGGACTGATAGGCGGCCTCGAGGTCCCGGACGACCCGCCGGAGGACCTCCGAGAGAGACACGACTTGGGGGGGCTCGACCGGCTCGGGCCGTTCGGTTTGGTAGAGGGCCTCGACCCGTTCGACGAACTGCTGGAGGCGCCGGACCTGACGTTCCATGATGTCCATGACCTCGGCCCACTCGGGCGGGCCCGGCGCCTGGCGGAGGAGCTCAACGGCCTGGGTCAGGGTCGTCACGGGCGTCCGCAAGTCGTGGGTCAGCTGGGCGATGACCTCGGCCTTGTATTGCGAGAGGCGAATTTCGATCGATCGGTTCACGATCAAGAGGGCGACCTGCAGGGGATTCGTCTGGAGGACCCGGGCCGTGACCTCGTAGGTATTTCGGTCCCCGGAGCGGTCCCACAGCCATTGGACGTCCTCGGGGTGCTTCAAGAGGCGTTGGAGGCGTTCCTGCATGAAGGCGTCGAAGTCGGCCATCCAGTAGTAGACGGGGCCGGTCGTGTCCCTGGGCACCGGGAGGCTCAAGACTTGTTGAGCGGCCGGGTTCCAGAACATCAAGCGGCCTTCTCCGTCGATGACCAAGAAGGGCGTCCCGAGGTGGTGGAAGATCGCCTGAGTCGCTTGCAGGGCATCGGCCAGTTGTCGGGCCCGGCCCTGGAGGGAAGCGACCTGGTCCCGCATGGCGTGGTAGAGGGAGTGGAGGGTCGGAAACAGGGGACCCAGGCGCTGGGGGACGGGCCGGACCTTCCGGAGGAGGTCCCGCAGGATCCAGCGGGCGTAGTACCGATACAGGAGGACGCCCAGGGCGATGCCGACCAAGAGCCCGACCCACGCCGTCATGGGGACCGCTCCGCCATCCCGTCTTGCATCCTCCATCCTGCATCTTGTATCTTGCTATCTTCCGAGGTCCGGCGCAATGGTCGACATCGCCCGAGTCCGACGGAAGGCGCGAGCCCAGAAGGCGGCTCCTCGACCGGAGCCCCAGGGTCCGGCGCAGGTCCCGCCGGGCGCTGCCGAAGGCCCGTCTCCACCGCCGTCGGAGACGCCGCCGACGAGCCCGTCGACGGCCTTGGCCGAGGTCCCGGCACCCCCGGTCACCGAACCCGTGGCCCGGCCCGAATCCCCGGGGGTCCCGCCGGCGCCGATAGAGGGTCCGCCGGCCTCACCGGTTCAGATTTTGGCCCGTCTGCTGAGGGGTCGGCCGGCCTGGGCGGGTCGGCCGGCTCGGCCGACGGCGGAGACGGCCGAACGGGCGGAGCTCCTCTTGGTGTTCCCCCTGGCCGGGGAATGGTACGCCGTTCCCCTGGAGAAGGTCCGGTATATATGGTCCGTCCGATGGGTCCAGTCGGTCGAAGAGAAGGCCGCCCGTCTGGCGGAACCCGTCGAGGTGTTCACTCGGGTCCCGGGGGCCCCGCCGGAGGTCCGGGGGGTCATGAGCCTGCGGGGGCACATGGTCGTGGTTTATGACGCCTACCGCCGATTGGGTCTCCCGGCGCCGGACACGACGCGTCTGTGGGTCTTGGTCCTCCAGGACGGGGACGACCGGGCCGGACTCCTCATCGAACGGCAGGCTTACGTCCACCGGGTACCGCCCGAGGCCATCCTGCCGCCGCCCTTCCATCTCCCGCCGGAGCGGTCGGACTTCCTGCGGGGCGTCGTGCACCACGGCGACCGGGTCGTCGGTGTGCTGGACCTGGAGCGTTTTTTACAGGTGTAGGGCCCGGGTCGGTCCCGGACGGGACCGGCGCCTTACTTGGCCCAACCGATGACGCCGCAGGCGACTCGGCCGCCGGCCGCCCCGGCCGGTTGGGACGTATAGTCGTCGGCCTTCTCATGGATGATAAGGGCCCGCCCGATGACGGACGTCGGCGACGTATCCAGCGTGAAGGCCTGGGTCGTGAAATCCAGACGGGCGACGCCCTGGTCGTCCGTCTCCAGGTTGGGGAGGTCGCCGGCGTGATGGGAGCCGACGGGGTCGTTGGGGTGCCCGTGCTTGCCGCTCTTGTGGGGGTCGAAGTGGGCACCCGGGGCGTCGGGATTCCGGCAGTCGCCCCACTCATGGACGTGGATGGCCAGCGTCGTCTTCGGCGGTAGGCCCCTCACCTCCCCCGTGACCCGGACCGACTTGCCCTCTCCGACCAGGGTGAAGACCCCCTGGATGTCAGGGTTCGTAAAGCCCCGGACGATGGCGACGGCCCGGGTGCCGCCGGCCGGGGCCTGGGCCGGGACCCGCAGGGGCCCGAGGGTCCAGACGATCAGCCCCGGCAGGGCGAGTCTCGCCAGCAAGCGACGGCTCCGCATGGCCACTCCCTCGGTAGGACGGTCGTGCTATGATGCAGGATGCAAGATATAAGATGCGGGATGCGGCATGCAAGTCGAGCGCCTGGGTACACGCCCGACACCTAACACCCAAGGTCCAACACCGGACGTGTTGCATCTTGTATCCTGCATCCTCGTTATCGTGGGCGTCCTGAGCGGGCCGGACGGCGCCGAGGCGTCCCCGCCGGGCCGGTGGAGCCTGCGGGTCGTCCAGGCATGGCCGGCCCACCCGAGCTGGGTCTACGGGGTCGCCTGGTTCCCCGGAGGCCGGCGGTTGGTTTCTATCGGAGCCGACGACAGCGTCCGTCTCTGGCAGTGGACGGCCGGTGCAAAGCCCTCCTTGGTCGGTCAATGGAACCCCGGGATGGGTTCCATGTTCGCCGTGGCCGTCTTGGACGGGGAACGCTTCGTGACGGCGGGCCGGGAGGACCAGGTCCTGCTATGGCGGCTCCCGGCGGGGGAGTTCACGGTCCTCGGGCGACATACGAGTGACGTCGAGGCCTTGGCCGTGGTCCCGGAGCGGGGTTGGATATTCAGTGGGGGCCGAGACCGGACGGTCCGGGTATGGTCCCTGCAGGGGGACGTCCCGACTTCCCCCTGGGAGGGCCACGGGGGCGCCGTCGTCGGCCTGGCCGTCTCGCCAGACCGCCGCCGGCTGGCTTCCGCCGGGGAAGACGGGACGGTCATCGTCTGGTCGGTCGCCGACGGCCAGCCGGAGACGGTTTATCGGGGGCACGGTCATCCGGTCCGGACTGTCGCCTTCGTGACCGACGAGGTCGTCGCCTCGGGGGATATGGCCGGCATGCTTCATCTATGGCGGCGGGCCGACGGCCAGACCCTCGGGAAGGAAGCCGCTCACCGGGGGTGGGTCACGCAGGTCGTCGCCTGCGGAGTCGAACCGTCCGGGCCGGTCAGGGTCGCGACCGCCGGGACGGACCGGTGGGTCCGCCTCTGGCATTGGGACGGGGAGCGGCTCACGGTCCTCGACGAACGACGGGAGCACACCCAGGCCGTCCTCACCCTGGCCTTCTCGGACCGATGCGAGCTGGCCAGCGGCGGCATGGACGGGTGGGTCCGGGTCTGGGACATCACGCCCGGTGTCGGGCCTCAGGAAGCAAGGTTGCCAATCATGTTTCTTAGGCGACGGGAAGGCAGCGCACCGCCAGCACCGTTGCGGCCAGCCAACCGTCCACCAGCAAGGACTGCAGACCATGGGCCATAGACCCCGGCTCAGGACGAGGCGGACGGGGCCTCCGAGACCCGGGACCCGTCGTTCATCGGAAGAAGACGAGGGTTACCAGGACCCATAGGGGGAACAGGAAGGAGACGGACCACCGCAGGTAGCCCAGAAAGGAGGGCATCCGGATGCGTTGCTCCTCGGCAACGGCGCGGACCATGAAGTTGGGGGCATTGCCGATATACGTATTGGCCCCCATGAAGACGGCGCCGCATGAGATGGCCCGGAGCAAGGAGTCCCCGTCGAACGTGCGGATCAGCTCGGCCAGGTTCATCGGGTCCGTATGCAGGAGGCCGCTGGCCAGGCTCGCAAAGGTCAGGTACGTCGGGGCGTTGTCCAGAACGCTCGACAGCAGGCCCGTCATCCAGAAGAACTGCCAGGGATGGACGACGCCCAGACGGTCGCCCCAGTGGGCCAGGAGTTGCAAGACGGGGGTCATCGTGGCGAAGATCCCCGCAAAGACGACGGCGACCTCGACGGGGGGATGGAACGTGAAGTGGTTCTGCTCATAGATGCGTCGGGGCGTCGTCCACCAGGCCAGGAGGGCCAGCCCCGCCATGACGGCGGTCTGGACGAGCTTCCGCTGAATGTCGGACCACCCGGCGACCTTCCCCATGAAACCGACCAACAGGATGGTCCCCATCACGCCGGCCAGATAGACGAGGTTGTGACGGCCCTCGACGGCGATCGGGCGTTCGGCCCGTTCGATCTCCTCCAGCAGGGCCCGGCGGTCTTCCAGCTCCTCCCGGTTCAGCCAATACTGGTCCAGGAAGTTATACACGACCAGGAGCACGCCGTTGACGAGGGCCCATTCGGCCAAGAGCCGGAGCGTCCAGTGGAAGGGCACGCCCCGCAGGAACCCCAGGAAGAGGGGCGGGTCCCCGAGAGGCGTCAGGAGCCCCCCGCTGTTGGACACGATGAAGATGAAAAAGATGACCGTATGGACCTTATGACGGCGTAAGCGGTTGGCCCGCAGGAGGGGCCGGATCAGGACCATCGAGGCACCCGTCGTCCCGATGAAGCTGGCCACTACGGCCCCGATCCCCAGCAGGACGGTATTCGTCAGGGGCGTCCCGGCCAGGGCCCCCCGGACGTAAATCCCGCCGGAGATGACAAACAGGGCCGTCAGGAGGGTGACGAAGGCGAGGTAATCGACGGCCGTGTGGAAGACCAGCTCCGGGCCTTCGGGGACGAAGCTCAGCAGGTAGGCCAGGGTCGGGGCCCCCAGGGCCAGGCTGACCCACGCCTTGTTGCGGTTAGACTCCCACCAGTGGGGGAAGGCCAGGGGCAGGATGGCGATGGCCCCCAGGAGCAGGACAAAGGGCATGCTCACGGTGATGCCCATCGGAAGAGACATACTCTCCCAGTACAGGTCGGCCGCCCCGGAGGCGGGAGGGGCCAGAAGCCCCCAAAAGTCTCGTGCGCTCATCCCCCAGTCCATCGGAGGCCTTTCCCCGGCAGGCTTTACGAAGGATGCAAGATACAAGATACGAGATGCGGGATGCAAGCATCGGTGCCGGATGTGGGGGTTCGCCGGTCCCCCGGGACCCTTTGATCGGAGTCCCGACGGGTTTTATACTTGTATGAGTCCTCCCCATTGCGGAAGTGGCGGAATGGCAGACGCGTTGGACTCAGGATCCAATGGGGGTTACCCCGTGGGGGTTCAAGTCCCCCCTTCCGCACCAATGAGGCAGGATGACGGCGACCTTTGAGCCCCAGCCGCGGGTGCGGCTCGTCCGTGCCTTTCCCCGCCCCTTCGAAAGCGTCCTGACCAGCGCCCGGACCTGCTATTCGGGCCGGGGCGTCGTCCTCGAAAGCCCCCTCGACGAGAAGGACCGCCGGCTGGCCCAGAGCCTCTACGAGGCCGGCCACCACACGACCTTCCAGCACGCTTACTTTCAGTTCGCCCTCGAGGACGTCTCCCGCCTCCTGGCCTGGTCGTTCCTCCACAGCCATCCCTTTTACAACAGCGAGCAGGTCAGCCAGCGTTACGTCGCCGTCCGGCGAGAGAACTTCCTCGTCCCGCCCCTGACGGGTCCCCTCCGGGACCGCTACGTCGCCACCGTCGAGGGATTGATGGCCGCCTACGAGCGCCTGACGGCCCTCCTGTGGCCGGTCGCCGAGGCCGCCTACTACCGGCGCTTCCCAGGCCGCCGCTACCGGCCCGAAAAATACGGGAAGGCCGTCCACAAAAAAGCCCAGGAGGTCGCCCGCTACGTCCTCCCCCTGGCGACGACGACGTACCTGTACCACACCGTCAGCGCTCTGACGCTCCTCCGGTACTGGAAGACCTGCCGCCTGGGCGACGTCCCCTCCGAGCAGGAGTTCGTCGTCCAGCAGATGGTCCGGGCCGTCCTCGAGTACGACCCCCACTACGAGTGGGTCCTCGAGGCCCCGACGGAGCCGTCGGCCTTCGGCCCCTGGCCGATCGACGGGCGGACCTGGCCGCCGCCGTCAGAGGCCCGGGCCTTCGTCCGGGAGTTCGACGCCACCCTCGACGGTCGCATCAGCCGGCTCGTGACGACCGTCCCCGACGCCGAGGCCGTCATGGCCGCCGCCGTCCGGTCCGTCTTGGGACTCCCGGCCTCGGCCCTGAGCGACGCCGAGGCCATCGCCCTCGTCCTCGACCCGGCCCGCAACCCGACCCTCGGCGAGTCCCTCAACGTGACGACCCACCTGAAGCTGACCCGGGCCCTCTACCACGTTCAGTACACCTTCCAAAAAAAGCTCAGCCACGCCGCCGACGCCCAGGACCAGCGGCACCGCATGACGCCGGCCTCCCGGCCCGTCGTCGGGTCGGCCTGGACGGGCGAGCCCGACTACGTCGTCCCCGTCCTCGTCGAACAAGACGAGGCGGCCCGGCGGTTTTACGAGGACACGATGGCCTGGCTGTTCGAGCGCATCGTCGACTTCCTCCGGCGGGGCGGGCCCCCCGAGTATGGGGCCTACCTCCTTCCGAACGCCTACCCCGTCCGGTTCTACGAGTCGGGGGACCTCCTGAACATGCACCACAAGCTGGCCATGCGGCTGTGCTACAACGCCCAAGAGGAGATCTGGCGGGCGTCCCTCGAAGAGTGGCGCCAGATCACGGAAGTCCACCCCCGCATCGGCCGCTACCTCGGGCCGCCGTGTCTCCTCCGGTGGATGGCCCGGACGAGGCCCTTCTGCCCCGAGGGCGAGCGCTTCTGCGGGGTCCGGGTCTGGGAACTGACGCCGGCCGAGTACGAGCGGGTCATCTGAGGGGACGCCGGGGCCGTCGGGCCCTTCGGTCAGGACGTCGGGGCCCCGCCGTCGGTCTGGACGGGTTTCCGCCCATAGGCCACAAAGATGGGTGAGTTACGTGCCGACTCGCCGGGACGAGCGTAAAGGTATACCGATGAGTACAGCCGCCGTGATGATGAAAACCATCAGGCCGAGCCCGTTCATCGCCACCGGGGGGAGGTGGGGTCGAGGTAATTTTCCTTCTCCGGTCAAAATGAGTATGCCTGCAAGGACGATCGAGGTAATCGATTCGCCCGCGATGAGGCCGGATGCTAAGAGTATCCCCGTATTTTCCGTTTTCTCAGCGGTTTTTGCGTCAAGCCCTCGTTTTTTTACGATAAAATCCGTGATCGCCCGGATGATGCCCCCGACGAAGATCGCCGCCGTCGAGTAGAAAGGTAGATACATCCCCACGGCGATCAACATGACGGAATGAACGCCCAGTAGAATCAGGGCTAAAGCGAACAGAGCCCCGATCATGACCAGAGGCCACGCCAGTTCCCCTCCCATGATGCCCTGAGACATCAGGGCCATAAGACTCGCCTGGGGTGCAGGAAGATTTTCCCCTCCGATCCCATAGGCCCGATGGAGCAGAATCATGGGAAAAGTAAGGAAGAGTCCAGCGACCAGAACGCCGATGAGCTCGGCAATCTCCATACGCCGTGGGGTCCCCCCGAGGAAGTGGCCGACCTTGAGGTCTTGCATCATGTCGCCGGCAATTCCCATGGCGCAACAGATGACAGCGGCGATCCCGAGGACCGCCAGAATCCCCCGATCCCCCGTAATCCCCAAGGCCACGAGGATGACGGCCGCGATGATCAATGTCGAAAGCGTCAGTCCCGATATCGGATTGTTCGAACTCCCGATCAGCCCCACGAGATACCCGGCGACCGAAGCGAACAACATCCCAGCGACGACCATGAGGACCGTCGCCACGACCGTTCCTACCAGGTCTCGCATGAAATAGTAATAAAGCACTCCTACCGGCAGTGCCAGGAGAAGGATGGCGACGAGGACCATCCCCAAGGGTAAATCTCTTTCCGTACGGAGCGTCGTTTCTTCGTGCTCGCCCCGCCTGCCTTGGAAGATTCGGATCAGGTCGGTAACGGCGTTCTTGAAAGCCGCTCGCAGGGGTCCACTCATCCGATAGAGGGTATAAATAGCGGCGACGATCATGGCGCCCACCGCCAGCGGTCGCACTTGCATCCGCCACACCGTAGAGGCGATTTGTTGCCAGGGCATGTCACGGGTCGGCTCCAGATGAGGGCCGGAAAACAGGATTAAAGGGACGAGCAGTCCCCAAGCCAGTACACCCCCGGAAAAAACGAGGGCGGCTAAGCGCCAACCGATGATGTAACCTACGCCCATGAGCATGGGGGATGCGGAGGGCGTCATCCATGCGATACCGCCGCCATGTCGGACGGTGTTCGATATAGGTGATGGGAATTTCTTGAATGGAATGAACCCACCGACGTATTCGGCAATAGCCTTTATTCCTATCTCGTTCTTGAACAGTTCGATCAAGGCACTCAACCCCAGGGCGCCAAATACATACTTCGCCCCCGTTTCGCCCGCTTGCCCGGCTTTTGTCAATTCCGCACAAGCTACACTCTCGGGAAACGGTAAACCCGATTCTTGGACCAGGACCCGGCGCAGAAACGTAATGAACAAAACCCCCAGGGTCCCGCCGACCAGCATGATAAGTGTGCTCTCCCAATAGTTGAACTCCTTCCATACGCCGGTAATCAGAAAGGCGGGGATGGTGAAAATCGCCCCAGCCACCAACGCTTCACCGACCGATGCGGTCGTTCGCGCAATGTTCTGTTCCAGAACGCCACCGCCCAAGGGCCGGAGAAACGCCAAGGCCAATACCGTGGCCGGAAAGGTCGCCGCCACCGTAAGACCCGCTTTCATCCCTACGTAGGCGTTGGCCGCTCCCAGGATTAAAGCCATCCCCGCACCCAAAATGAGGGCCCGTCCCGTAAGCTCTGGCATATCTTGTTCGGGGGGAACATAAGGTCGGAATCGCTCGTCAGCCATCGTCGCACTCCTTTAAAAATATATCATGTATTTTAAAAGATCATGCCAAGAAACCTCATTCGGGCCGGGGCGCCAGAGCCATCCCGTCCGGCTCGTCGCCCGTCGGGATCGTATCGACGACCTGCCAGGCCTGCAAGTCGAGGACGCCGACCCGGTCGTCGCCCGAAAAGGCGACGAAGGCCCGCTGGCCCGACGGCTCGACGACGATACCGATGGGCGTGTGCCCGACGTCCAGCGTGCGAAGCAGTCCGAGGGTCGCCGCGTCGTGGAGGGCGACCCGATTCGCCCGGGCGCAGGAGACGAGGAGAGACCGACCGTCGGGCAGGGCCTGAATGCGGATCGGGAATGAGCAGGTCGGGGCCTTCCGGAGGACTCGGAAGGACTCGGCGTCGATGACGGCGATCGTGTCGGCGGCCCGGTTGGCCACGTACACGAAGCGGCCGTCCGGCGACAGAGCGATGCCCTCGGTCCCGGCATCGACGGGGACGGTCGCCCGTCGGGTCCGCTTCTTCAGGTCGATGACCGTGACGGAGCCGTCCCCGATGTTCGCCACGAAGGCCCGGTCCCCGTCGGGCGTCACGACGACCATATGGGACACCCGCTGGTCTGTCCGGACGGAGAAGGCGACCCGGCCGGCCTTGGGGTCCACGACGACGAGGGCCTGGTCCTCCTCGCAGGTCACGGCGACCCGTCCGTCGGGCAAGACGGCCAGGCCGTGGGGCCGTCGGAACGGCGATAGGTCGACCGTCCGATGGACCTTCCGACCGACCAAGTCCAGGACCGTCAGGGTGTGGCCCGGTGCGTCCCGGGTCCCGTAATCGGCGACGTAGGCCCATCGGCCGTCGGGGGAGACGGCCGCCTCGTGGGGGCCCCGGCCCGTCGGGAGCGTGGCGAGGACTTCCTTCGTGTCGGGCCGGATCAGCATGGCCGTGTGGGCCGACTTGTTGAGGACGACCAGGAGCGGCCCGGTCGAGTCCGCCGAGACGGCTCCGGGGGGCGTTCGGAGAAGGACCCCCAGGAGCAGGAGGGCGACCGCTCGGGATGCCAGCCACGTCTGCATCGGGACCCCGTTGGATCGCATATCGGCCCTTGGGGCCGGAATCCGGTGTGTCCCATTATACGGAATCATGCCGGGCAAGACGATACCGGCGGACCCGCCGCCTCGGGTCGGCGGACCGTCGCCTCGCTTGCCGTCTCCCCTCAAAGCGGGTAGGATCCGTCCGACTGCTTCTTTCCCATTCCGGCGGAGGGGGGTCATGCGGAAGTTCCGGATTGCCCTGTGGATGGGCCTGTTCGGGGGACTCCTCGGATGGCTCGGGACGGCCGCTCGGGCCCAAAACCAGCCGGTCGAGTTTCCCCGCCTGAGCCCCAAGGCTACGGTATCCCAGACGGTCGGCCTCACGACGATCACCATCACCTACAGTCGGCCCGGCGTCCGGGGCCGGACCGTCTGGGGCGACCTCGTCCCCTACGGCCAGGTCTGGCGCACGGGGGCGAACGAGGCGACGACCATCGAGTTCACCGACGACGTCCTCGTCGAGGGCCACCGGCTCCCGGCCGGCAAGTACTCCCTGTTCACGGTCCCGGGCGAAAAGGAGTGGACCGTCATCTTCAACCGGGAGTGGAACCTGTGGGGCGCCTTCACTTACGACCAGGTCAAGGACAAGGAGGTCCTACGCATCCAGGTCCGGCCCCAGCCGGCCGAATATACCGAATGGCTCCGCTTCAGCTTCGAGGACATGACACCGGCCTCCCTGCAAGCCCCGCCGAACGCCGCCCGGGTCGTGCTCCAGTGGGAGCGGCTCCGCATCGGCTTTACCGTGCAGGTCGAGCCCCAGACGACCCACGCCAAGGTCCTGGCCCGGTGCCGGTCGGCCATCGCCGCCCTGAAGGCAGACGATTGGCAAACCCCCGTCCGGTGCGCGAACTACTGCCTCCAGAATGACCTGTCGACCGACGAGGCGGCCCAGTGGATCGAGAAGTCCATCGCCGTCCAGGAGAACGCCAGCAACCTGGGCCTGAAGGCCCGGTGGCTGGCCCGGGCCGGTCGGACGGACGAGGCCATCCGGGTCGCCGAGAAGGCGATTCGGCTCGGGAAGGCCCAGAATCAAGACGTCTCGGCCCTCGAGAAGCTCGTCGCCGAGTGGAAGTCCAAGCGGGGCTCGCAGTAGACGGCGGAGACCGACGGGTCTAAGCCCCGGTCCCTCGGGAGAAGAGGCGCAGGAGTTGGTGGACGGCCGAGTAGTCGTCCTCTCCGAGGCCGTGGTTTTGGGCCGCCTGGTAGAGGGCCGTCATCGTATGGGCCACCGGCGTGTAAGCCCCGAACTGACGGGCCGCCTCCAGGACGTTCCACAGGTCCTTGGCCATCCACTGGAGGGCAAAGCTGGGCTGGAAATTCTCCTCCAGCATGGCCGGAAACTTCGCCTCAAAGACGGGATTGTATAGCTTCGAGTTCTTGACGACCTCCCACAGACGGAGGGGGTCGAGGCCGACCTGCTGACCGAAGCTCAGCCACTCGGCGAGGCCCACGACCATGTGGGCCAGCAGGAGGTTACAGGCGAGTTTGGCCAGCGTGCCGCTCCCGACGGGGCCCATCGGGACGACCCGACCGCTGAGGGCGTCTAAGACGGGTCGGGCGACCGCCAGGACCTCTTCGTCGCCCCCCACCATGACGATGAGGCGGCCCGGCGGGATGTCCATGGGCCCGCCGAGGACGGGTGCGTCCAGAAACCGGAGGCCCCGCTGACGGGCTTCGTGGGCCAGGGCCAGCGTCGTCGGGTAGTCGACCGAGCCCATCTGGAGCCAGACCTTGTCGGGTGCCGCGTGCTCGGCCAGACCGCCCGGCATGGACCACACGGTCCGGGTCGCCGGCCCGTCGCCGAGGACCGTCAGCCAGACGGGATGGGCCTCCAGGAGGGCCGACAAGTCCGACGTGACGGGAATCCCCTCGGCCGCCAGGTCCCGGAGGCGCTCGGCCGTGCGGTTCCAGACCTGGACGGCGATGCCCTGAGCGTGGAGCCGCCGGGCCATCGCCTGGCCCATCCGACCCCCGCCGACGATGCCTACGGAAGAGACCGCCGCCATGGCGCAAGCTCCCAAGAGAAGCCTTTATCCTGCATCCTGGAGCGCCGCCATCAACGCCTGCACGTCGGCGTCGGCCGGGGTCAGGGCCTGGGCGCCCCGGCGGGTTACATCCTCGAGCTGGGCCGGCGTCCATCGTAGAGCGCCGACGAGGGGGATCGCGTGTTCGACGGGCACGGGCCACAGGGCCCCGGCCTCCGGCCACCGCCGCTGAAAGTGTTCGACGACCTCCAAGACGCGAGGCGTGACCTCCGGGACGACCCAGACCGGAAACAGCGTGCGGCGCCCGCGATCGTCGTATCCCAGGCCGACGGCGTCGGGAATGGTCCCCAGGGCCGCATAGGCCGCCCGCGGCAGGACCGACCCGAGGTGCCAGCCCCGATGCGCGAACCAAGGTCGTAGGACGTGGACCACTTCTTGCATGCCCATGCGGCCTCCGGCCCTTCCCCGGACGCACCCCCGGGCTATGCAAACTGCAACCCGCGGAATACGATAATCCCATGAGTCCCCTTTTGACAAGAAGCGGATCAAGCGGGTCAGGGATTCGGGGATAGGGTAGCTGTAGGGAGTAGGGCCCACCCCTTCGCCGGGACCTGGGACTCGGGTCCCCATTCTCTCGCTACTCTACATCTCGGAACAGGAGTCGGTGATGGAGCGACGAACCCGGTCGTTTCATAAGTGGAGCCTGGGGGCATCGCTCCTGGGCCTGGCCGGTTGTGTCCTCCTCGCTCGGGCGGCCGAACGGCCGGCCCCGAAGCGATGGACCGTTCCCCCGGCCTATCAGCAGGCCGTCCAGGCCGTTCAAGACCAGCGATGGTCGGAGGCCATCGGCTATCTCGAGGAGAGCCTTTTGCAGGCGCCGCCGCGACCCGGGGATGCGGGACAGGCGGCCGCCGGCTACGTCCCGTACCTGTACATGGCCTACGTCTATGCCCGCCTGGGCCGTACCGATGCGGCCGAGGCGTTCTACCGGCTGGCCCAGCGGCTCGGCGGCTACGAACACCGACCCGAACTCCGGGCTTACGCCGCATCTATCGAGCAGGCCCTGAAACGGCCTCCGGAGACCCGGGAAGACGAGTCGGCACCGTCCGTCTTTTACAGGGACCAAGCGGCCGAGGAACCGGCCGGCTGTGAAGTCCCGCCGGCCCGGGACCCCTACAACCTTCCCTGGTACTTCCACTACGCGCTGGGGAAGGAACTCTTCGAGCGGGGCCAGTACCGGGAGGCCCTCCGGAGTCTCCGGCGGGCCCTGCTGTTGAATCCCCGCCCCGAAACCCAGGCCCGGACATACGGCATGTGGCATACGGAATACCGGCCCTACTACTACATGACGCAAGCCTTCCTCAAGGTGGGCCAGCGGGACTGCGCCGTCGAGGCGGCCCGGGAGTCCCTCCGATTTCGGGAAATCGCCCCGACCGACAGCCTGTACCCCGGATGGCAACAGGTCCTGAAGTCCCTGGGCCTGGGACGGTAGGACGGGGACGGCCGACCGGGAGAATGGGTCATCGGCTTCTCAGCTGGCGGTACTTTTCCCGGTACTTCTCGTACAGCCGCTGATGGCGGTTATACAGGTCGACGGGTCGGCCCTGGATGAAGGCCCGGGTGACCTGGGTCCGGATGTCCAGGGGGTCGCCCGTCGCCACAAAGAGCGTGGCGTCCTTGCCGACCTCGAGGGAGCCGACCCGGTCGTCGATCCCCAGGATGCGGGCGCAATAGAGCGTGATGGCCTTCAGGGCCTCATCCCGGGGCAGGCCATAGGCCGTCGCCATCGCCGCATGGTAGGGCAGGTTCCGTTCGTTCCAGGCCCCGCCGTCGCCGGCGATGCAGTACCGGAGGCCCGCCCGGGCCAAGCGGGCCGGGAGCGTGAAGGCCGTATCGTAGGGCTCCCACTCCCGGGTCGGGAGCTTCAGGATCGGCCCCGTGATGACGGGGATGTCCTTCTGTCGGAGCAGGTCGGCCGCCATCGGGGCGTCGGCCCCCCCGACGAGGACGATGCGGACCCCCTCGGTCTCGGCCCAGGCGACGGCCGCCTGGATCTGGTCGAGCGTGTCGGCATGGACGAACACGGGGAGCCGCCCCTCGAAGACGGGTATCATCGCCTCCCAACGGACGTCGACGTCATGATACGGGACCCCGGGAGACCCGCCCTCGGCCTTCTTCGCCCGCCAGTAAGCCCGAGCCTCCCGGAAGGCCTCCTTCAGCTTCCGGAGGGCCTCCTCGGCCCGCCGCCGCTGTTCCTCCTCGCTGACCGACACAAAGAAGGCCCGGACCGGTGTCATCCGAGGCCAGTAGACGTGCAGGCCGACGGGCGCCTTCAGGGTCATGGCCTCCCACGTCCATCCGTCTAAGACGATGGCCGCCGACCGACCGGCGACGACCCCGCCCCGGGGGACGGCCAGGGCGACGAGCACGCCGTTGGCCCGCGTGACGGCGAGGATCTCGCTGTCGGGATTCACGGCGACCTCGGCCCGGACGTTAGGGTTGACGTCGCCGACCTCGGCGAAGTCCCGGGTCGCCCGGATGGAGTCGATCTCCGTCAGGCCGATGATGCTGTTGGCGTCGATGAGGCCCGGGTAGACGTGCTGGCCCGAGACGTCGATGACCTCGGCGTCCGGCGGGACGGGGACGTCCGGACCGACGGCCGTGATCTTGCCCCGGTCAAAGACGAGGACGCCCCGCTCGATGGCCGGCCCCGTCATCGGATGGACCGTCCCGCCGACGAGGGCGACGGGCCGATTCTGGGGCGGCGCCGGCGGCGGCACCTGGGACCACGCCGACACCGCCAGGAGGAGAGACAGGAGGCAGAAGGAGGTCGCCAACTTCGGGGTCGGGTGTGCACCCAAACTTCCGCCTCGCATCCCGCATCTTGGACCTTGCATCTTGGACGGCCCCCTCATGGCTCGACCTCCGTCTCATGGCAACTCTCGGAACGACGGACTTCCAGGACCGGTCGGGGCCCGGCCGGGCGCCCAAAGTCGGGCCGCTCCCGACGGGCCTGCAGGGCCTTCTCGATGAGCCGGGCCCGAAGCTGGCGGACGGCCTCCCGGGCCTTCCAGTCCTCGGCCCGGTCAAAGTACTTGCGGCCGTCGATCCAGGTCTGCTCGGCGTGCGTATCTGGGGCAAAGGGATGGCCGCTCCAAATGACGAAGTCGGCGTCCTTGCCGGGCTCCAGCGACCCGACCCACCGGTCGACCCGGAGTTGTTTCGCCGGATTCAGCGTCACGAACCGGATGGCCTCCTCCTCGGGGACGCCGCCGTACTTGACGGCCTTGGCGGCCTCCCAATTCAGGCGCCGGGCGAGCTCGTCGCTGTCGCTGTTGAAGGACACGACGACGCCCTGGCTCCACATGAGGGCCCCGTTGAAGGGGATGGCGTCGTAGACCTCGACCTTGTAGGCCCACCAGTCGCTAAACGATGAAGCGCCGGCCCCGTGCCGGGCCAGGGCCTCGGCGACCTTATAGCCCTCCAGGACGTGCTGGAAGCACTGGACCCGGAAGCCCAACTCCTCGGCCAGGCGGACGAGCATCAGGATCTCGTCTTGCCGGTAAGAATGGGCATGGACGAAACGCCGGCCGTCCAGGACCTCGACCAAGGCCTCGAGCTCGAGGTCCCGCCGCGGCGGGACGAGCCGGGACTTGTCCTTCGCCTTTTGGTAGGCCTCCCAGGCCCGCTTGTAGTCGAGGGCCGCCTTGAAGCGGTCCCGGAGGATCTGCTCGACGCCCATCCGGCTCTGGGGATACCGCGTCGACGGCGCCGGCAGGTTGCTCTGCTTGACGTTCTCCCCGAGGGCGAACTTGATCGTCGGCGGCGCTTCCCGAAAGACGAGGGCCTCGGGGTCGCCGCCCCAACGGAGTTTGATGACCTGGCTCTGACCCCCGATGGGGTTCGCCGAGCCGTGGAGGAGATGGGCCGTCGTCAAGCCCCCGGCGAGCTCCCGGTAGAGGTTGATGTCGTCGGGGTCGATGACGTCCCGGATGCGGACCTCGGCCGTGATCGTCTTCCCGAATTCGTTGACGCCGCCGGCGATGGCCGTATGGGAGTGGGCGTCGATCAGGCCCGGCGTGACGTGCTTGCCCGTCCCGTCGATGACGACGGCGCCGGGCGGGGCCGTCAGGTTCGGCCCGACGGCCTTGACCTTGCCCCGTTCGACGAGCAGGTCGGCGTTCTTCAGCGTCCCCTGGGGCCCGACCGTCCAGACGGTGGCGTTCTTGACGAGGACATACTCCGGCTGGGGCGGGACCGGCTCGGGCCGGCCGTAGGCCTCAAAGGGGTAGACGACGGTCGCCGTCGCCGGTCGGTCCTCGACGGCCTCCTCCTCGGGCTTCTTGGGGGAGGGACCGGCCGGCGTCTGGGAAGCGTCGGCTGACTCCCCTTCCGGCTTATAGGGGGCCGTGCGGGTCGCCTGCCAGGTAAAGGCCGTCCCGTCGGACCAGAAGCCCGTCCCGTCCATCCGGTCGCCCAAGACGACGCCCGTCATCTGGACGAGGCCCCGGTCGTCGAGGGCCTCGCCGGGCACGACGAGGGTGAGTCGGTCCAGGGCATAGGCCACCCGGCGGGCCGGGGTCTTCTGGGCGTCGTGCCGGACCTCGGCCTGAAGCTGGTCTGGCGTGCCCCGGACGACGAGCGTACGCGTGACCCTTGCGTCGCCCTTGGAGACCTCCAGCCGCCACTCGCCCCGGGGCTCCTGCTCGGGCAGGTGCTTGACGTCGTAGCGCCGACCCTCGACCCAGACCTCTTGAATCGTCGTCTTCGGGTCGAGGGGGTCGCCGTCGCTGACGATGAAGTTGGCGATCTTGCCGGGCTCCAGGCTCCCGAGACGGTCGGCGACGCCGAGGACCTGGGCCGGGACGGTCGTCAGGGCCGCCAGGGCCCGGTCCTTCGAGAGACCCCGCCGGACGGCCCGATGGAGGGCGCTTCGGAAGTCCTCGACCCGACGGAGGCCGTGGGCCGTCAGGGCGAAAGTCACGCCGGCGTCGGCCAGGCGCTTGGGGTTGTCCGGCGCCAGGTCCCAGTGCATAAGCTCCCGCAAGGAGACGTTCAGGGCGACGGCCGGGTCCTCGACGGCCGGGGGCTCCGGAAAGGCGACGGGGACGATGACGGGTAGGCCCGTCGCCCGGACGAGGTCGACCCGCCGGTACTCGGCACCGCTCCCCTTGATGACGGCCCGGAGGCCGAATTCCTGCACGATGCGGGCCGCCCGGAGGAAGTTCCATTCGTCGGAGACCTCCCAGACGACGGGCTGACGCTTCTGGAGGACGGCTTCGAGGACCGCCAGGGCCGGGGCCTCCTGGGGACGGGGAGCCTGGGGATTCCGCTGGGCGACGGCCCGAGCCTGGGCATACCACTGGGCGTCATAGAACGTCTGCCGGATCAGGGCGATGGCCCCCATCAGGGACGTGGGGTAGCGAATCTGCTGGAACTCCTCGGGCCGCTGGGGAAAGCGGGTTAAGTACTCGAAGGCCAGGTGCTGGGCGACGTCCCGGACGAGGACGCGGTCCCGGGCGTCCCCGTCGCCTAGGAGGACGAGGGCGCTCTGACCCCGGAAGACCCCGTCGGACGGGCCGACGAGGGCCGCCGTGAAACCGACGGAGCGGTACTTCTTGACCAGCTCGGCGTCGAACAGGGGCCGTTCGGCGACGGACCGCTCCGGCAAGACCCGGGCATTCCAGTGGGTCGGCTTCCAGTCTCGAAAGGCGTCCTTCTGGAGGACCGACGGGGCGTAGGCGTCGATCCAACCCGGCGTGACGGTCCGGCCCCGGAGGTCGTAGACGACGGCGTCCGGGGGGACGGTCGCCTGGGGACCGACGGCCTCGACCCGGCCGTCCCGGACGACGAGGATGGCGTCGTCGAACGTGCGGCCCGGAGCGACCGTGATGCGGGCATGGGTCAGGGCGACGACGTTCGGCGTCTTCTCATGCAGGGCGACCGTCGGGGTCGTCGAGACGACCGACTGGGCCGGGGCCCGGGGCACGCCCCCGAGGCCCGCCAGGACAGCAACCATCAACCCCCAGGATAGGGTCAGGACCGAGAAGTGCCTTTCGTTCATCATGAACTCTCCTATGACAGAACGGCTCGGTTCCAGGAAGAGGGTTCTGGTAGACTAACAACGTCCCGACGGCCGACCGGGTTCGGGTCCCATCGGCGGCTCAACGCGGGCGCAAAGCCCTGAGTGGACCACCCTACCATGACCCCCTACCGGACCCCTAAGGCGGAATCCCGAACGTGCATTCTGTGTCAGTCTCGATGCGATGGCCCCCTGGCCGACCACATCCGGGGAGTCCACGGCGAAGACGCCCTGAAGCGGGTCCTCCTCGAAGAAAAGCGACGGGGCGTCCCGGACGCCCAAATCGGCGCTAAGTACGGCGTCTCCTTCCGCTACCTGGAACGGGTCATCACGGAGGCGACCGGCGCCAACGTCAGTGACCTGTCCCGAAAGCGGCGGGTCACCCACTGGGCGCCCCAAAACTTCCGGCCCGAGACGACGACCGTCTGGAGTTTCAAACAGCGGGGCCGTTGGGCGACCCACGACGGCCGCTACCGGGGCAACTGGTCGCCCTATATCCCCCGCAACCTCATCCTACGGTATTCCCGACCGGGCGAGGTCGTCCTGGACCCCTTCGTCGGGGGCGGGACGACGGCCGTCGAGGCGAAACTCCTGGGACGGCGTTGCGTCGCCCTCGACGTCAACCCGGAAGCCGTCCGGATGACCCTGGAAAACCTCGACTTCGTCCCGGCGGCACCCCTCCTGCCGGCCTGGGACGGGCCCGCCTACGAGCCTGAAGTGCGGGTCGGAGACGCCCGGGACCTGGCCGACGTCCCCGACGCCAGCGTCGACCTCATCTGTACTCATCCCCCCTACGCCGGTATCGTCGACTACTCGACGGCCGTCGCCGGGGACCTCTCGCGACTGCCCCATGCCGCATATCTGGAGGCCATGCGGGCGGTCGCCGCCGAGTGCTTCCGGGTCCTCAAGCCGGGTCGTCACTGCGCCGTCCTCATCGGAGACGCCCGCCAAAAGAAGCGGGTCGTCCCGATCGGCTTTCAGGTCATCCGACTGTTTCTGGACGCCGGCTTCCGCCTCCGGGAGCTCATCATCAAGCGACAGCACAACTGCAAGACGACGGGCTTCTGGTACGAGCAGAGCCTCCGCCGCAACTTCCTGCTCCTGGCCCACGAATACCTCCCCGTCTTCGAGAAACCCGCCATAGGGAGTCCCGCAAGCCGGGTCCCGGGTCCCGGGCCGACGGATGAGGTGAGCGCGGCGTTCTACCGTTTTACGGTCTGTCCGGAGGCCGACGAGTCCTTCGGGCGGTCCTTGAAAGCCGGCACCCGGCACCGGGCGCCCGGGACGCATCCCTTCGAGACGACGACCGTGTGGGTCCTGCCGCCGGAGCGGATGGACGCCGAAATCCGTCGGAACCTGAGGCGGCGCTATGCGGCCGACGGGGCCCCGATGGTCGAGGTCCGGATCCGCTGGACGGACCCGAGGGTGGCGTCTTCCGGGAGGAGGACGGGGGAGGTAGGCCCGATTCCCAACACCCCCGGGGAAGGTGCACTCGGGCCGGATTCCTCACTGTCGGGGGCAGGAGACCTGGGGTCGCTGGTCCGAGCCTCTCCGGGCGCCGTCGTGTTCGTGCGGTACCCCCCGGAGCTTCGGGCGGGGGCCGAGACGGCCGTCCGGGCATACGTCCGGGCGGTCCGCCGCATGGCGGCGGACGTCGGGGCCGCAGGCCGTGCGGTCCTGGTCGTCGAGACGCGGGACGTGCGTGTCGGGGGGTACGTGGAGCCTTTCGCCCTATGGATTTATGAATCCCTTCAGGCCGACGGGGCGTGGGGCTTGCGGGACGTCGTCATCGTCGTCCCGGCCGAGCCGTCGGCTCCCCCGACTCCGGGGCCCGAGCTCGAAATCATACATAAGTATTTATTAGTTTTTTCTGGAGGTTGAAACTGCGTCGTCGGGGGCCGCCTCGAATCTTCGGCCCTTCGGGGCCCCTCGGGACCCCATCGCCGAACTCCCGAATCATCGGTCCCCGAGTCCCGAACCCCGAAGACCGACCCACGGAAGCCCCTCATTCCATCGGGTCGGACACGACTTGGGTTATAATAACGGCCTCCCTCGAGGGAAGGACTTCATGCCGCAAGTCTCGGAGGTACCGATGACCCTGAGGTGGATTCGCCAGGTCGGAATCCTCGGGATCGGTGCAGTCTTGGTCGCCCCGGCCTCGGCCTGTCGGAAGGCCCAGCAAGAATACAAGGAATCCCACGTCCAGGCGATCCGGACGCTCCGGGCGGCCGACCGTCTGGCCGTCCAGGCCGACTTGCAGAGGGTCCGAGACGCCGTCCTCCAGTACATGGCCGACACGGGCCGGCTGCCGCCGGGCAACATCGAGGCCCTCATGCAGGTCCTCGTCCCCCGGTACCTTCCCCAGGCCGTCACGGAAACCCACGGGATGCCGGTCCAGTTCTTCGTCGAGGGGAACCGCTTCGAGCTTCGGGCCGCCGGCCCGGACGGTCAGTTCCGGACGGACGACGACATCGTCGTGGCGGGACCGTAGCATGCGTCCGGAGACTTTCCTGCAGGTCCTGCGAACGCTCCGACGGTCGCCGGTCCTCCGGCAGGCGCCCATCTTTCGGATGCAGGTCAGCCGGAGCGAGTCGCCGTTCGCTATCTTGGTGGCGACGCTCCTTTCGGCCCGGACCCAGGACACGGTGACCGTCCCGGCCGTCGAGCGGCTTCTCAAGGTCGCCCCGACGCCGGACGAACTGGCCGCCCTCGACGAGGACGGCATCGCCCGCCTCATTTACCCTGTCGGCTTCTACCGAACGAAAGCCCGGCATCTCAAGGAGCTGGCCCGGGTCCTCGTCGAACGATACGGCGGACGGGTGCCCGGCACGTTGGAAGAGCTGACGAGACTCCCCGGGGTCGGGCGCAAGACGGCCAACCTCGTCCTCAGCGAGGCCTTCGGGAAGCCGGCCATCTGCGTCGATACCCATGTCCATCGGGTCAGTAATCGGCTCGGGATCGTCCGTTCCCGGACGCCCCTGGAGACGGAGGCCCAACTCATGGAG
>FWWL01004111.1_pt1 | contig 25199 bp, 22 predicted proteins | sample 2228331 | NCBI WGS metagenome assembly FWWL01 (sample SAMEA103939775, study PRJEB20133) | metagenome | reverse complement strand
TTCTTAAAATCGGAAGTAAAAATATAAATAAAACAAGTATTCCACCTATATAAAGAAAAATTATTAATAATCCAAAAAAGGGATTTTTTATGAAAAAATATAATATTCCTGTTATCATTAAATTTAAAAAGAAATAAAAAAGCGCAAGAGAAATTCTATTTGAAAAAAGTATTAAAAACGCTGAGAGGGGCAAAAGTAAAAAAATTATTTTCATTTCTGAGGGGTCTCCTCTTTCGGTAATACAATAGGTGTACCCTTTGGGTCTCCCTCTCTTACAAAGGAAAGCCACGCCCTTTTTGCAGGTGTCCCTGGCATATCAAGAAGCTCCTCTTTTGTTAAAACCATTTCCCTCCTTGAATATTTTGCAAGTTCAAAAAATTTATCCATAACAAGAGCTTCTGTGGGACAGGCTTCCACACAGTATCCACATAAAATACACCTTCCATAATCAATTTCATATACCCTTGCATACCTTTCACCATGAGAAACAGGGTTTTGAGGGTCATTTTCTGCTGCCTCAATATAAATTGCATCTGTTGGACATGCACCAGCACATAACATACAACCTATACACCTTTCAAGCCCATTTTCCCACCTCTGTAGCCTATGCCTCCACCTCGCTCTATAAGAAAGCTCCTTCTTTACCTCAGGATAAGAAATTGTGCTTTTTTTCATAAAAAAGTGTTTGATAGTAATAAAAAGTGATTTTAACATATTTTTACCGGTAAACAACTATTTTCCCTTTTTTTCTTATTATATCTTCCTTTTCAACATCCTTTGCTTCAATTACAAAAAAGTAAAGCCCATTTGCAATTTTCTTATCAATTTTCCACTTTATTGAATTAAAACCAGAAGAAAAAATTGAATAAGGCGTTTCAAATATCTTTATTCCTCTCATGGTATATATTTTAACTCTTACAAGCGCCCTTTTTGAAAGCTCAAAGCCTATAAATAAAAAATCAGAAGCAGGATTTGGATAAGGGAGAATCTCACCAAAGGAAAGTTCTTTTTCCTCCTCTTCTTGAATATAAATCTTTTTTGATACTACCCTTCTATTACCAAAGATATCATATGCTGAAACACTCATTGTATATAAACCCGGGCTTAGATTATCTATTTTATAATTTATAAAACCTTCCCTATAACTTTCTGGTTTATAATAAAAAAATTCATTTAAATTTTCCTTTAAATTACCTATCTGTATAGTTATACTATCTGTTGCAATATTTATACCTGATTCATCTTTTATTTCAATAAAAAGATTAAAAGAAGAGGGTAGTGTATCACCCTCTTTAAGAATTTTACCATCTACACTTAAATTAATATAAGGTGGATTTAAATCAAAACTTTCCTTATTTGATAATTTTACTGGCATAGAATCTATAAAGGCTATCTCTCCCTGTGGAGTAAGATTAAAGGAAATAATTTTTATGAGATTTGAATTTACTCTGGGAAGTGAAAATTTAAATTCTACTTCTTTATCTTTGGGTATAGAAAATCCCCTGAAAAGAGTAAATCCTTTTCTATATAGAGGATAAGGTATATAATTACGAACATAAAGAGTTTCTACCCTTGCCGAGGTCTCAATTTTCAAAATACTTAAATCAGAATCTTCTAAATATTTTACCTTAAGGGAATCAACTGTTTTATAAAATTTATAGAGAGAATCTGAAAAATAAGAGTACTCAAAGGTATCAGGCATATATATAAAATTCCCTGTCTTTGAGGGAAAAGAGTAAACGGTTGATGGGTCCCCAAGATATACATAATCTTTATTTCCAAACCTTGCAATATAAGAAGCATAACCAAGGGTATGTTTTTTAAAATCCTTAAATACATCAAAAAAATTATCTATTACATATTCATTTTCACTTGGAAAGGTAAGATAGGTGGAACCAAGAGCTCCTATTCCATTTTTTATTAGCCATTTTTCCCCTATTGCTCCCTCGGGTCTATCAAAATTCATTGTTTTGCAGGAACCAAGCAATATAAAGGAAGGTTTTTTGTTATAACTTACAAATTCAAGGTCACTTTTTTTCAGTAATTCCTCATGGGCAAGCTGCTCAGGATTTCCGTGAATAAAAAAATATATAAACCCCATTCCTTTATTTATAAATCTTAAAAGCTCCCTTGTTGCCTCAGGTTTTTTATCCCCAAAATAAGGGTAATCCATCATATATAAGGTATATTTATCAAGAGAATTTGGAAGATTAAGAAGTATCCTTGTCACCTGCTTTGTATGATTTATTCCATCAAATCCGCCTCCTGCACCTGTTGTATCATCAGCAACCCCAAGGAGTGTATTTTTAAACATATCCTCATCTTTTCCCTCTTCATAATATATAACTCTTTCTAAGAAACTATAAATTTCAGAAGAGTTTTTTGCAGGAATCCTTCCTATTATCATATCAGGGTCAAAAGCTCCTCCGTCAAATTCAACAAAGAAATCATCATAGGTATAAGGAGGATTATTTATATCAACTCCATAACCCCATTCATAAGGTGGAACAAGATTTATATTTTCTTTCCCCTCATAATTTTTAAAATCGTATGTTCCTTTTCCTGCAAGTAAAACATAATAGGGAGTAGGACTATAATTTAAAAAGGCATATTTCAGATAATTTCTTATTGCCACAGGGTCCTTTATTCCATATCCAAATTCCTCAAAAATATCCTCTATATTTACATATTCTATATAAGGATTATGAATTTTTAAAGTATCAATATAGAAATTGTTTTTTCTCTTATAAATATATCTTACAAATAAATTTTTGAAAGTTTTTGGTCCTATTATTAGCATATCCGCACCCTCTATATTTTTGAGAGATGTTTTATCTTGGGTTTTCAAAACAGGATGAATAGGTTTTTCAGAATACATAATCATAAAGGTATCATTCTCCTCCCCAGGATTAAATACAATTGAATCAGAAGTATAAATAAAATTTTCTATTTCATAATATTCAAAGGGACTTAAAATTTTAAATAGTTTTCCCCTTTTTGTAAAATTTCCCTTTAACAAAATGTCTTCCCCAGAAATTGGTTCTAAATAAAAGTTTATGCTATCCCTTATATTTTTAAGTTCTGATTTATATATAACTTCTAAAAAATCTATGTTTATATATCCACGAACCCCAAGTTTTAAAAGAGGACTTATATTTAGAGGTTTTTCGAATTTTATAAATCTTTCAAAAGGGGCTCCAGGGGGATAGTAAGATTCCTGAAATATGGGATTATTGTTTAAATATAAGGTTATGATATAGTTAGGCTCATTTGGTCTTTCCCTTTCCCTTATAATAAAATTAAATGTAAAAAGAGCACTTTCACTCAAAGGATTTTTAAACTTTAACATATCAAAATAAAAGGTATCATCTTTTATCCCTTCCCCAACCCATCTAAGCCCTGCTTTTGCAAGATTTACAGAATTTTTTTCATGTCTTGTAACTTTTATTCCCCTATTTATTTTTATAGAACTTACTGGATATCCATTTATTTTTGAAACATGAATTCCAGAATCACCCTCAAAGGAAAAATAGTATATTGAAAAATCTGTATAAGGATGAAAGTAATACATAATTTTTCCATTTTCTATTCTATAACCTGTTCCTGAAAAACCTACAAAAATTATGGTGTCATTCTCATCAAAAATATTTTCTTCTCCCCTATCAATAAAAAGAAAGGGAACTTTTTTTGGAGTAATAAAAGAGGAATCGGGTGATGGAGCAAGTGCCTTTAATCTTGTATAAAGGGATATCTTTTTTATATCAAGATTTTCAGGTGAAATATTAAGATGCTCCTTTACATCTTCATAAGTTATATAATAGATTCCATTTTCTGGAACATAAATTTTTAAAAAAAAGGGCGTATTTTCAAAAAAAGGGGTAATCTCTTTTTTAAAAGGCAGATACTCCCTTTCTGTTTTGTTAATTAAAATTTTATTATAAAAACTTTTTAATCTTTCATCCTCTGGTTTTGTTTTAAGATTTATATTTTTCTCTCCCTCTTTTATTAACACTATTTCAATTTCCCTTATAAGTTCTATTCCATAATCAGTTATTCTGACGGGAAAAAGAACAAGATAAAGAAGAGGTTTAAATCTTAAAAAGGAAGTTCCCTCATTTAATATTATCTCCTTAGGGAAAGGAATATTGAAATTTTTTTTGATTTCTTCAAGGGATAAACCGTCTTCTTTTACCCCGGGAACCCTATAAACTTCAAGATTATCTTTAATTATTTCTTTTTTATTTATTTTGTATTCCACCTTATATTCATATTCAGGGTCTATTTCAAGGGGTATAAGGAAAGAGGGGAGGTCAGGAAGTCCTGGTTCAAAATTTATATATCTTTCTCCATAAAAGTATAATAGGTTTTCCTTTCTTTCAAATTTTATTTCAGGTTTTATATTTAAGATTATTTTATCCTCAGATGTGGAAAGGACTGTATAATTTTTGATTATTAAAAAAAGAAAGGGAATTATCATTCTTCAAGGGGTTCAGCCTCTTCAATGAGGAGCACGGGTATATCATCCTCTATTTTATATTTAAGCTTACAGTTTTTGCATACAAGAACATTTTCCTTTTCCCTGTATTCAAGGTCTCCCTTGCATTTCGGGCAGGCTATTATATCAAGTAATTCTTTATCAATTGCCATAGATTAAATTGTAAATTATTTTTAAAATAAAATACAATAAATATATGTTCAATGTTGATTATTATGTTTTTTTTGATAAGATAAAAAATTTTAAGGGAAAAAATCTTTTCTTTTTTTCCTATGATGAACCCTTTCTTTTATTGAAAGGAATAGAATCTATAATGAAATTAGAAAATATTAATAGAAAAAGAATATTTTTTGGAAAAGAATTCAATATTGAGGATATAAAAAATGAAAGTATAAATATTTCAATTTTTGGGGAAGAAAAAAATATAAATCTTGTTTTTGATGCAGATAAGGTCAAATTTACTCTTTCTTTTAAAAATTTTAATCCTTTATCCCCCTTTATTTTTGTATTCAATGATAGAAAAAACTTTGAAAGAAACAGGGTTTTAAATGAAATAGAATCCGGGGTATATGTCCATTTTCCAAGGGTTGATTATAATACAGCTTTTAAGTGGTTTAAAAAAGAACTGAAAAATATTAACAAAGATTTTCCTGACTCACATATAATGAGTGTGGTAGCAGATAATGAGGGTTCACTTATTAAATTAAAGAATATACTTGAGCTTATAAAACTTGGTGCGGATTTTGAAGGTTTTATTAAAAAAGAAAATTTAAGGGAAAAAGAGATGGATGTTGAGGGTATTATAAACTTTATGATTTTTTTAATGAGAAAAAAAGTAATTTCTCCTGATTTAATATGGAAAATATATGAGCCTATGCTTTATAATAGAAGGGTAAACTACGACTATGAAATGGAGATAAAACAAATTTTAAGGAGGTATTATGAAAGGAGAAACAAATATTGATGAAATAAAAAAACTGGAAAGAGAAAGGAGGGAACTTATTGAAAAAATTGAGAAGCTTAAGGAAAAGGAGAAGGAGACAAAGCCTCATATTTTCAAAAAGGTTTTTTCTGAATATGAGGAAAAGCTGAAAAAAATTCAGACAGAGCTTGATAAAAGAAGGGATGGAATAAGAGAATATCTGGATATATTAAATAATAAGAAAAGATTTTTCAAAGAACTTGAAAAAAATAAACTGAGAATTGAAGATGAAATTGAAGAGGTTAAACTGAGATTTTCCATAGGAGAATTTGATGAGGCTGTTTACAGGTCAATAGTTGAGGAAAAGGGAAGGGAGATAAGAAAGATTCTGGAAAAGATAAAGGTTCTTGAAAAAGAAATTAGTGAGATGGAAGGTTTGCTTGGAGAGTGGAGGGTTCGGGAAATTGCGGCAGAGGAGATGGAAGAAGCTATTGAAGTTGAAGAAGCCGAAGAGATTATAGAGATAGAGGAAAAAGGTGAACTTAAAGAGATAAGAAAAGAAGCCGCAACTCGTGAAGAAGTGGAAGAAGAGTTGATGGAAATAGAGGGGCTTCTTGAAGAGGTTGGAGGTGAAGAAAAAGAGGAAGCTGAGGAGGTAAGTGTAAATGAGAAGCTCCTGGAAGGACTCGGTAAGGAAAGCAAAACAGGGGAAAGGGGAGAAGTTCTCTGTAAAAAATGTGGACATAAGAACTCTCCCGATGCCTGGTTCTGTGAAAATTGCGGAGCAGAACTCATAATTGAACTGGAATAGAAAAATTTACCTCATATGAAAAAAAAATTTATTTTATCTATTTTTTTAACTTTTTCCTCCTGTTATTTTCACAAAGAGGAAAAGGACCCTCTTTATTTATACCTTCTCTATTCAAGGGCTTATAATCAAGGAGAGTATGAAAAGGCAAGAAGGTATATTGAAGATATTTTAAAAATAAGTAAAAAAGAGGAGTATTACAGGGATTACATTTTTTTTCTTTATAAAATAAGGGAATATGAAAAATTAAAAAGGGTCTTTTTTGAGTATGAGAAAAATTTTGAAATTGATTCCACCCTTATATATCCCTTTCTCTCAGCATGCATTTTTGCAGGTGATTATAAAACCTTTGAAAGATATGAAAGGAAATTCAGAGAAAAATTCAGTAAAGACAGAAATCTGCTTTATCTTTCTTCTTTTTTATATCAGACAAGGGGAGAATACGATAAAGCCCTTGAACTCATTAAAAAACTTATGGAAATTGACTCCCTGAATATAAATAAATATAGGATTGATGAGATAAGAATATTTTCGCAGAAAAAAGATTATAAAAGGGCTCTTGAACTTATAGAATTTATGGAAAAGGAGATGGAAGATAATATAGAGCTTCTTTTTGAAAAGGCAGCTATTCTTGAAGGTTTAAATAGATATAAGGAAGCCCTTTCTGTTTATAAAAAGATATTTTTTATGAGAGAGGAAAACAAAGAAAAGCTTTTAAAGAAAATTCTGAATCTTGCAATAATGGTTGAGGATTATAATTTTGCGGATTCAATTCTTTCAAAATATATAGATAAATTCTTTTATGATATGGATTTGATTCACAAGTGCGGATTTATAAAATATATGAAAGAGGAGTACAAAAAATCCCTTGAATACTTTTCAATTGCTCTTGCATTAAATCCAAGAGATGACCTTGCCCATTATTATATATCAAGAATTTTTTACAGGGAAAAAATGATTGATAAGGCTTTCTATCATATAAAAAGGGCAATTGAGATAAATCCAAGAAGTCATGAATATTATGCTTATTATGCTTTTTTATTAATAACCGAAAGAAAAATAGAGGAAGCTGAATATGTTTTAAGGGAAATGCCTGATAAAAAAAATGCAACTTATTATTATCTCCGTGCTTTTCTTGAAAAACAGAAGGAAAGATTTAAAAGGTCTATTTATTTTTATAAAAAATCCCTTGAATATGATTCCCTTGATGCAAGAAAATGGTTTGAACTTGGTGCCCTTTATGAAAAAACAGATGATATTAAGAGTGCTCAGAGGGCTTTCAGAAAAGCAGTTAATATAGATTCAGCCCTTTCAGAGGCTTACAACTACTGGGGTTATATGTTGGCAGAAAGGGGTATTAAGCTGGATACAGCAAAAATTTTAATAGAAAAGGCACTTAAATATGAGCCTCAAAATGGTTATTATCTTGATTCAATGGGATGGGTCTATTATATGATGGGTAAGTATGATTCTGCCTTTTTGTATTTAAGACAGGCTGCAAGCTTTGTCTCAGATGACCCTGTCATAATAGAACATTTAGGAGATGTTTATTTAAAACTGAATGATATTGAAAGAGCAATTTTTTACTGGACAGAAGCACTTAAATTGAACCCAAATAATAAGGATTTGAAAAATAAAATAGAAAAATATAGAAAAAAGGGTATTTGAAAATAATAAGCGGTGTAACCGGTAATATTTCCTCAGGCAAAACTAAATTATGTGAGTTTTTTAAGGAACTCGGGGGTTTTTTTATAGATGCTGATAAGATAGGGCATAAGATAATTGAGGAAAATAAGGAAAAAATAAAGGAAATCTTCGGAAATTACCTTTCAAGAAAAGAAATTAGAGAGGTTATTTTTTCAGATATAAAGAAAAAAATCAAATATGAAAGATGGATTCATAAAGAGATAATGAGAGAAATAAAAAAAATTATAGAGGAGGGAGAAGAAGGATATTATTTTGTTGAGGGAGCACTCATATTTGAAGCAAAGGCTGATAGGATAATGGATTATGTTATATATGTTAAGGCAGATGAAAGTGTTTTAATAGAGAGAACAAAACAAAAAGGCTATGAAGAAAACCTTATTAAAGCAATTATAGAATCTCAAAAAAAGTTTAAAGAAAAGGAAAAAAAAGCAGATTTTATTATTGAAAATGACGGGAGCCTTTATGATTTGAAAAAAAAAGCAGAAGAGATTTTTAAGGTTATAAAAGATAAAAAACCTTCCTTTGTATGTGATTCTACCTGTGTTCGTGAAAGCAGATGGCTTATACTTCTTGGTTTTGACGCAGTCCACGCGAGATTTATAAAGGAAATTGAAAGAAGAGTTTATGAAGAAAAAAGATTTTTAATCACAAGGAAAAAATCCGGCTATTTTTATCCTGGATGGAAAATATTTAAGGTTCCGGAAGGTACCTTTAAATTAAGAATAAAAAGAATAATAGAGCACTTTAATTTAAAGGACAAAATAAGCCTATTTTCAAGATGTTCTGAATGTAATTCTGAGGTTGAGGAAATTGAAAAGGAAAAGATAAAGGAAAGGGTTCCCTATTATACCTTCAAAACCCAGGAAAAATTCTATATCTGCAGAAATTGTAAAAAAATTTACTGGAAGGGTTCCCATTATTTTTACTTTGAAGAACATATAAAAAAGCTTCTTGAATGAAAAAGTTAATTTTACTAACTCTTCTATTTTTATTTTTCTGCACCAGGTATGAAGTTAAAAGGTATTATATAAAGTCCGGGGTCAAAAAGCATTATATAAAAAAGGAGGAGAAGATAAAAGAGCCTGTAATAAGAGTTTTGCTTTTTGAAAATGAAAATCCAATTTATGTAAGTGGAACGAGTATTTATTATGCAGTTAACGAAAATAATGAGAGATTTAAATTTTTTTCAAACAATATTATAAAGATAGAAAGGGATATAAATGGTCCTTTAATTTATTTGGATGGTAAAAAGGTAAATTTGAGTTTGCCCCTTTTGTTTTATACAAAGGATGGGTATATAAAAATTCAGGGGAAAAGATACAGGGGAGAAATTGAAATAGACCCCTTTTTGAGGGTTATAAATAGGGTCAAACTTGAGGATTATTTAAGGTCAGTTGTTATTCTTGAAATGGGTAGTCCCTTTCTTTCAAATTTTGAAGCACTTAAAGCACAGACAGTTTGTGCAAGAAGTTATGCTTTAAGAAAATACCTTGAGAAAAAAGAAAATTTCTTTCATTTATATTCAGATATAAGGGACCAGGTTTATGGGGGAAGGGATAAGGAAAATGAAATAATAGATTTTGCAATTAAAATGACAAGGGGTGAGGTTCTTTTATATGAAAAGGAAATAGCACTTACTCTTTTTCATTCAACTTGTGGAGGAAAAACAGCTTTTTTTGACGAAGTATTTCCTGAAAGAAAATATTTGCCTTATTTAAAGTCAGTAAGATGCAATTTTCACGGAAAGGATTTATGTAGAAATTCTCCTTATTACAGATGGGAAAGAAAGTTTACAATTTATAGATTTAAAGAAATTTTAAGCAAAAATATTTCAAATTTAACTGGCTTTTCTTTAACGCCAAGGGATATAATTGATTTTAGAATTTCTGATAGAGGGGTTTCAGGAAGGGTAAAGGAAATAGAAATAAAAACAAGAAAAGGAAAATTAAGTTTTAAGGGTTTTGATGTGAGAAAGGTTTTAGAAGAAAAAAGCCCCCTTCCCTCAAATTTATTCTTTTTAAAAAATAGTGGTAAAGAGGTTATAATATTAGGCAGGGGTTTTGGGCACGGAGCAGGCTTATGCCAATATGGTGCCCTTTCCCTTGCAAGAAAAGGAGTGAGTTATGAATATATTCTTAGATTTTACTATAAGGGTACAAAGATTAAAAAGATTTATTAAAGAGAATAAAAGGGAATCTTTAATAATTTTGATTTCTATTACTTTTCTTCTTTCATCAATTTTTACCTCAGCTTTTAAAGTAGAACTTCCGAATTCTCTCTCTTTTATATTAATAATAATACTTACTCTTTTTTTAATTTCTGGTTTTTTCCTTAAATTATCTTATAAACTTTTAATTTTTTCAGCTTTCAATTTATTTTCCTTTCTTTATCTTTCTCTTTTTTATTTTTATTCCTTTTTATTTTTACTTTTATTTTTTGATTTCCCGTATATTTTAATTCTTTTGTCCCTTTTTCCCTTTTATATAATTTTTAAAAGTTTTACCCATATTTGTTTTGTTTATGTAATTTATACAGTTTTTCTTTTTGTAATATCTTATCTTGAAAGAAAGAAAAGGGATAAATTAAAAGAGGAGCTGGAGAAAATTTCTTCAAAACTTAGGCTTTTTGAAATAGAAAAGGTTCCAAAGGAAAAGCTATTAAAGGAACTTAAATCACCCTTATACCCGGAAAGACCTGCTCCTTTATTTAAGTTTGCTTTAAATCATCTTAAAGAGGTTTATAAAAATATAATTTTCCCCCATTCTCTTGCTTTTATTTTCTATGACCCTGTATCAGAAGGCTTCAGAATTGAATCTTCCTTTTCAAAAAGAAAAAATTTTAAAGAAAAGGGAACTATACCCCTCTATTCGCCTATTATAAGGCTTGCCACTCAAAGGAATGAAAAGATTTATTTCCCTGAGTTTACAGGTTCTTCCTATGATACAGGATTTTATGAATCGGATATAAAACTTGGTTCTCTTTGTCTTGTTCCCATTTATTCTGATGGGGAGCTTTATGGATTTATATATGCGGATAAAGAAGAAATAAGGGGTTTTTCTGAAAATGATCTTAAATTCTTGGATTATCTTTCAAGGGAAATAAGTTTATATTTAAAATTTTTCATAAGTTTAAAGGAGGAAAATTTACTTGCTTCCAGATTCAGGGCATTATTTGAACTTACTAAGGAAACCTCGGGAAAATTGAGATTAAAAGAGGTTGCAGAAAGAATAATTCATATCGCAGAAGTTTTAAAATCAAGTGATATTATATGTTTATTTGAAAAAAAATCAGAGGAGATAAGATGTATTGGTATAAATAAGGAAACAGAATGGATAAAAGAAGGTTCAAGATTTGTTCATTCAGAGGATTCAATAATTTCTATTCTTTTTAAAAGCGGTTTTCCTGTTTTTACAGGTAGAATAAAGAGTTCTGTTCCTGTTATAGGTAGAATAAATCCTGATATAAAATCAATACTTGCCTTTCCCCTTAGAATTGAAGGGAAAATTAGTTTTGCTCTTGCTCTTTTTTCAAAATATCCTGAATTTTATGATGAAAGGGACAGGGAAATTTTTGGTTTTCTTACACAGCAGGCACAGGTTTCAATTGAAAAAGCTCTTCTTTTTGAAAGAACCCTTGAAATGGCTGTAAGAGACTCTCTTACAGGACTTTACAACCACAGGACCTTTCAGGAAAAACTCTCAGAATATATTAAAAGAGGTCTTCCCTTTACGCTCCTTCTGATAGATGTTGACCATTTTAAAAAAATAAATGATACCTACGGTCATCCCTTTGGTGATAAGGTTCTTATAAGGATATCGGAAATTTTAAAGGAGGAATCAGAAAAAGGAGGTGTTTCTGCAAGATATGGTGGTGAGGAGTTTTCGCTTATAATAGAGGGTTCAAGGGAATATGCCCAGTATAAGGCTGAGGAGATAAGGAGAAGGGTTGAGAAAGAAGAGTTTTATACGGATGAGGGAGAAAGGGTTTATGTTACAATGAGTATAGGGCTTGCCTCTTTTCCAAATGATGCAAAAGAAAGAAGTGTTTTGATTGAAAGAGCAGATAGAGCTTTATATATAGCAAAAAAAAGTGGAAGAAATAAGGTTATTTCCTGGGCACAGGAAGAAATGGGATTATTTTAGCAAAAATACATTCCCTATTCTTACATTTTTAAGTCCCTTATCTTTTGCTATTTCATAGAATTTTTCAGCTTCTTTTCTATAGGTTGTTCTTAAATCATTCATTTCAAAATGTGGAGCAAAGGCAAGCAAAGCATAGGGAATTTCAGGATTTAAATTTGCTATAAATTCTGTAATTTTTGATATCTCATACTCATCTATATAACCTGGAACCATTAAGGTTGAGACACATAAATGTTTGGAAGAGGACTTCCCAAGATAGTTAAAGGCAAATTCAAAATTTTCAAAAACTTTTTTACCTTCATATCCTGTTAAAGCATAATAAACAGGAGGAGAAAAGGCTTTAATATCAAATTTCAGAATTCCCCCACTTTCTTTTACAATATCAAGAACTCTTTTTAATATTCCCTTATTCCACATTCCATTACTTTCGTAACATACGGTAATATTTCTTTTTATGGCTTCTTCCGCAATATATAAAGAATTGACAGCCTGAGTCGTAGGGTCTCCACCAAAAAAACAGATACAATAAACTAAAGGATTTAAAGCTTTTATAACCTCTATTACATTAGAGGGTTTATCCCTCCAAGGTCTTCTATATCTAAAATGATAGTTCTGACAGAAAAGACAGTTTAAAGAGCAGGTTTCATAGAATAAGGCAAGGTTGTATTTACCATAGGCTGCGTGTCCTGAACAAACCCAGTCTGCTACACAATTTGTGGGTAAGGGGTCATAATAAAATTGGAAAAAACCATATTCTTTTTTTGAAAGATTATAGAGTTTATTATTTTTATTTATTCTTAACCCGCAAAAACCTTTCTCACCTTCTTTTATCAAACATTCCCTTGCGCATAAATTGCATTTTATTCCTTCTTTACTATCAGGAAAGGAAAGTTCAAATTTTTTTCTTGAAAAAATATGTATATCTCTTATTTTTTCCTTTAATATATCAAAATTTTTTATTAAACAGGATTTACAAAAGGGTAAAATATAAGATATATAATCAAATTCTTTTTCACAAAGGGTGCACCTCATATAAATTTTTCAACCTTTTCTATATCTTCTTTTCTATCTACGGGGATTGTATTTTTTTCCGCTAAAACACAATAAATAGGTATTCCATTTTCAAGAAGTCTTAACTGTTCAAGTTTTTCTATTTTCTCAAGTTCACTTTCTTTAAGAGTTACAAATTTTTCTATAATATCTCTTCTCATAAAATAAATTCCTATATGTTTGTAAAAAAAGGGGGGCTCTTCTTCTCTTCCATAAGGAATCGGAGCTCTTGAAAAATATAAAGCTTTTAAATCTTTATCAAAAACAACTTTTACAATGTCAGGATCCTTGTACCCAGAAGAGGTTTTATATACAAGGGTAGAGGAGGGATAATTATTTTTTATGCTTTTTTCTATCAAATTCTTTAAATCCTTTTCATAAATTAAGGGTTCATCACCTTGAAGGTTCAAAATAAAATCATACTCAAGATTTTTTGTTGCATAATAAATTCTATCTGTTCCAGAAGGTAAATCTGATGGGGTCATTATTGTTTCTGCTCCAAATTCCTCTGCTACCTTTTTTATTCTCTCATCATCTGTTGCAATTAAAACCCTTACTTTAAAATTTTTATCTAAGATTTCTGAAACTCTTTTCCCCTTTTCATATACCCATTTTATCATAGGTTTTCCCTTTATAAGGGCAAGCGGCTTGCCTTTAAATCTTTTTGAACCATACCTTACAGGAATTGCAATTATTATTTTCATTAAATATTCACATAAGAGCCATCATGACAGGCATAACATATATCTTCTCCAAGAACACTTTTTAAACCTTCAAGGGTCATATATGTTAAACTATCTGCGCCTATTTCCCTTGCAACCTCTTCTACGCTTTTAAAAGAAGCTATAAGTTCTTCTCTTGTTGGTGTATCTATTCCGTAAAAGCAGGAATATCTTATTGGAGGAAAAGTGATTGCAAGATGAATCTCCTTTGCTCCCTTTTCCTTTAAAAGTTTCACAATTTTTCTTGAGGTTGTTCCCCTTACTATGCTATCATCAATCAAAATAATTTTTTTATCCTTAATATTTTTATCAATTGGTGTTAGGGTATAAAAGACCTCTCTTTTTCTTATTTCTTCGGAGGGTTTTATGAAGTTTCTTCCACCATATCTATGTTTTTCAAGGACATCTAAAAGAGGAATTTCAATACCTTTTTCTTTTAGTCTCTTAAAAAAGCCTTCTGCCGCAGCTCTTGAGGTTTCAGGTACAGGTGCTACCACTGTTTCCTTAAAATCAAAATCTTTATGATTTTCTATAAATATGTCACAGAGTGTTTTACCCAGATTTTCTCTGTAATCAAAAATCTGTTTTCCCTTATATCTTGATGTGGTTCTTGAAAAATAAACTACTTCAAAGGAACAGAATTTATTTTCCCTTTTTAAAAGTTTAAACTTTTTAATATCAAGGTTTTCATCAATAATAATTAATTCTCCTCTTTCAATCTCGTAGAATTCATTAAATCCTATTTTTTCAAGGGTAATTGTTTCTGAGGCGATACCTATTCTTTCTTTATCTTTTGAATAAAAGAGGGGTCTTATTCCATAAGGGTCTCTTAAGGCAAATAGAAATTTATTTTTTACTATCCCAAGTAGAGAAAAAGCTCCTTTTAAATCGTAAAGAGCTTTTTTTGCAAACTCTTTTAAATTTTCTATATCCTCTCCCTTATGAATGTTTTCAAAAATTGAAAAAAAGGCGATCAAATCTATACCTGTTTTTAAATCTGGGTTCCCGTATTTACTCAAAATATGAGAAACATTTACAATATGACCGTTATGAACCATTCCTAAATTACCGTTTTCAAGGGGTTGAGCTTCTTCCTTATTTTTTGTTGTTGGATATCTTGTTTGACCTATAAATCCTTTCCCTTCTATACTTTTTATAACATCCCTTATAAAGACCTGTTCAACAGAACCCTGTCCTTTAATCAGTTTTCCTTCAAAGGTGTAAATTCCAGCTGCATCCTGTCCCCTGTGCTGAAGCATTTCAAGGGAAATATAAATAATTTCTCCTAGGTCCTTTCTGTAATTCTTATCCAGGTATCCAATTATTCCGCACATTTTAAAAATAATAAGATATTTTTTTATTATAAATAAATGAGAATAATATTCCTTGGAACAGGGACAGGTGTTCCAGAAAAAAATAATTTCCCAAGTTCAGTTTTAATTGAAACACAAAATAAAAAGCTCATCTTTGATTTTGGTGAAGGGCTTATGAAAAGCCTTTTAAAGAAAAAAATAAGCATAAAGGATATTGATGCCCTTTTCTTAACCCATTTCCATATTGACCATATCTCTGGAATACTTCCTCTTCTTTTTGCTTTTAGATATCCCGGAGATTTAAGAAAAAAAGAGTTTTATATCTTTGGACCTTATGGAACTAAAAAGCTTTTTGAAAAAATATTTAAAATTTTTAAGGAACAGATAAAACCTGAAAGTTATAAACTTTTTGTTAAAGAGCTTAAACCTGACAGAACTTTTTATTTTAAAAAAATAAAGATAAAAACCTTTAAAACAAAACACAAAAGCGAAAGTATTGGTTATATAATTTATGAAGGAGATAAAAGAGTTATATATACAGGGGATACAGATTATAAGGAGGGTTATAAAAAAATTTTTAAAGATTCTGAACTTGTTATAACAGAGTGTTCTCTTCCCTTTGATGTGGAGGGTCATATGAGTCCTGATAAGATTATAAAACTTTTTAAGGATGTTAATATAGAAAAAATTTTTCTTATTCATCTTTATCCTGTTTTCAATAAGAATAAATTAAGGAAGTTTTTTAGGGAAAATTTAAAAGCCCAATTTGAAATACCTCCTCCCTTTTATGAGATAATAATTTGATTTTTAAAAGTTTTTTTTCATATTCTTTTAAATATGGAAAAGGCACTTGAGTGCAACTTAAGATATTTTTCCTTAAGCGAGATTCTTCTTTTAATGGAAAAATTTAAGAAAACAGGGAAATTAGAGATAACATATAAAGATAAAAGGGGAGAAATTTATATAGAGGAAGGAAAGTGTGTTCATTCCTTTTATCATGGTAAAGAGGGGATTGATGCGGTTTATGAAATGGCACAGATGATTGAAGGAAATTTGACATTTATTCCTTCTCTTATTTCTGATAAAAGAACGATTTCAGTTCCCTTTACTGTTCTTCAGGAGGAAATTGAAAAAAGGAGTTATGAGATAAGGGGATTAAAGGAAAAGCTTCCTTCCCTTGATACTGTTATGGTGAAAAGTGATAAGCCTCCTTCTCCGGAGCTTACCTTGAGAAAGAGTGATTGGAAACTTTTAACCTTAATAAATGGAAAGAGAAATTTAAGGGAGGTAATAGAGGAAAGTGGTCTTGGTTTGCTTGAGAGTTATAAGAGTTTAGTTTATCTTAAGGAAAAAGGGCTTATTGTTGACCCTGAGGAAAGTAAGAAGGCGAAAGGTAAATTTCTTAAATTTTTAAATGTATGGGTTTACGAACTTTCCGGAGAACTTGAAGGTGAAATAAGAAAAAATGCAGAATTTATAATTGAAAATATTAAAGAATTAAATCCTCAGATGGGTAAAATTATGAGTTTTGAAAGAGAGTTTAAATTTAATTCAGAAATAAATCTTTCCTTTAAGGATGTGGAGGAAATAGAGAAAGAGCTTGAAAAAGTTTTAAAATCAAGACTTGAGGAAAACTTTGGTAAGGTTCTTGCAGATAGGAAATTTGAAACAATTAAGAAGAAAATTGAGTTATGAAGGAATTTATTGAGAAAATAAAAGGTGAGGTTAAGGGAATTAAGGGGATAGTTATATTTGACCTTGGGGAGGAGAAAATTGTGGAAAAGGAAGGGGAAACAAGGCTTTTTGAGGAGGGTATAATTGTTATAGGTTCTACCTCTTTACTTGCCTTAAAAAAGAATATTTCACAGGAGAGTTTTGATTTAATTGATATTGAACTTAAAACAGGGGAAATAATAAATATTTTAATGAAAGACAATATTCTTTTAGGAGTGATTGGTGAGGAAATTGATAGTGAAAAATTGAAAAATGTAATTTCTGAATTTGAGCCTGAAAAGCTAAAAAGAATAAAAGAAGAGGTGGTGGAAAAAGAAGTTGAAGAAAAAATAGAGGAAGAAAAGCCCTATGAGCCCTCGGAGGAGGAAAAGCTTGTTTTAAACAAGGTGAATCAGGTGAACGAGCTTATAAGGGAATTTGCACCAGGTGATGAGCTCAGGTGGTATAAGGTGGTAATGGCGAAAATTAAGGATACTTCTCCCCCGCTTGCAGAAAATATAATGGTTGGTGAAAGGGAGCTTTTAGTTAAACTTCCTTTTGAGAAAAAGATAGAGGAAGAGGAAATAAACAAGGCATTCAGGGCGGCAATAGATATAATATGGAAAATGGCTGTTTCAAAATATGGTGTTGAGGAATCAAGAAAGAGGGTAAAAAGGGTTGCTGAAAGGTTAAAATTAATTTAATGGAAAATATTAATTTTGTTTCAGTTTTTGAAGCAGGTTCTTTGAAAATTCTTGAGGGTGAGTTAAAGGAGGAATATAAGGGAATTTTACTTGCCTTAAAGGAGGCAATTGATTTTTCTGGTCTTTCTATAAGAACCCTTAAACTTTTTGTGAGAGAAAAGCTTCTTATTTTTGATGAGTTTGAAACAGGGAAAATTTTGGCTATCATGGGGGGGAGGGGAGTTGATTTGGAGAAAATAAAAGATAGTATTTTCAAAAAAATAGAGCTTGAAAAGCCTTCTGAAAAGGTTATAGAAAAGAAAATAGAGGAGGAGATTTTTGATAAGGCTTTTGAAATAACCATAAAATATCTTTCTGCTTTTGGAGAGATGGTATTTGAAAATGTTTTAAAGGAAATGAAGATAAATAAGAAAGATTGTAAGGAAAAGGTTTTCAGAAAATTTGTCAGAAATCTTGAAAATTCAGCCCAGATGATTGTGGGTCCCTCAAAGGCAAAGGAGATGGCAAGGGAGATAGCTGATTTAATAAAATGAAGATTTTAAATCCTATTCTTATTCCGGAAGATATATCCTTAAATGAACTTTTAAGACCAAAAAGGCTTAATGAATTTATAGGTAAGGAAAAGATAAAGGAAAATTTGGCAGTTTTTATTCAGGCAGCAAAGAAAAGGGGAGAAGCCCTTGACCATGTGATATTTACAGGTCCTCCCGGGCTTGGAAAAACGACCCTTGCTTATATAATAGCAAATGAAATGGGAACAAAAATAAAAGCAATTTCGGGCCCTGTTATTGAAAGACCCTTTGACCTTGTGGGAGTTCTCACGAATCTATCTGAGGGAGATATTTTATTTATTGATGAAATACACAGATTACCCAGGAGTGTGGAGGAATATCTTTATTCAGCAATGGAGAGTTATGAAATAGAAATAATGGTTGATAAGGGAGCAAATGCAAGACCAATTAAATTAAACTTAAAACCTTTTACACTAATTGGAGCTACTACAAGAATGGGGCTTTTAACAGGACCTCTTCAATCCAGGTTCGGGATTTTATTCAGAATTGATTATTATGAAACAGAGGAGTTAAAGGAGATAGTTAAAAGGTCTGCAAGAATTTTAAACATAAAAATAGATGAGGATGCAGCCTTTGAAATAGCAAAAAGGGGAAGGGGGACACCAAGGATAGTAAATAGGTTATTAAAAAGGGTGAGAGATTTTGCTGATTATAAAGATAAGGAAAAGATTGACCTTGAAATAACTAAATTTGCCCTTGAAAAACTTGAGGTTGATGAACTCGGATTGAATGAGATGGATAAAAAGATACTCTCCTGTATATATGAAAAATTTAACGGTGGACCTGTGGGACTTAAGACACTTTCTTCAGCTGTGGGAGAGGATATAGGAACAATTGAGGAGGTTTATGAACCTTTTCTTTTAAGGGAAGGGCTTATTGAAAGAACCTTAAGGGGAAGAAAGATTACAAAAAAGGCTTTAAAACATTTAAAAATTAAAGAAAAAGAAATATTTGACCTTTTATGAGAAAAATTTCTTTAAAAAATTTTTTTTACGGTTTTAGAACAAAACTTTTCCTTTCCTTTCTCCCTTATACCCTTTTAATAATTCTTTCCTTTTCTATCTTCTTTCTTTTTTATATGAGAAATAACGCAAGAAAAAATATTATCAATTTTTCAAAAATTTTATCAGGCATAACAATTGATAGAATATCTCTAGCTCTTTTGTTTGAGGATACAATCCTTATAAGAAATACTCTTAGTGAACTTATAAAATATAAAGATATAATACATATAGCAGTTTATTCATATGTAGGGGATACTTTAAAGAAATTCTATGGGGTTGGGAAAGGAATAAAAGAGGCACATTTTGAAGGGGAAAGGATAGAGAAAAAATGTGAGGATTGTCATATGAAAAAGGAAAGAGAGGTATTTTTTGAAGAGGAAAAATATATGGATTTAATTTATCCTATTACAAGTTTAGAGAATAAAAAAATAGTTGGATTTTTAAGAATAGCGATAAGCAAAAGGGAAATTGCGAAGGCAACAAGGGATGCAAGCATTGCGGCAGTTATATTTTCTCTTATTTTTCTTTTTATAGGAGGTGTAATTTCCTTCTTACTTTCAACTTTTCTTATAAATCCTTTAAATATATTTAAAAACAAATTGAGGGAAATAGCAAAAGGGGAGGCGGATTTAAGAGTTAAAATAAAATTTGATGGCAAAGATGAATTTTCTGAGATGGCTGTTTTCTTAAATGAGTTTATTGATAAGCTCAGGGTGAATGTGGAAAAAACCCTTGAGACTTCTGAGAAGGTGAGGGAATTTTCTGAAAATATTTCAAGTGCAACAGAGGAATTAACTGCTTCTTCAAATGAGGTAGCGGATACAGTTCAGAAGATGGCAGGACTTGCAGGAGAGACAGCCTCACGTGTAATAGATGCTTCAAAATCTGTAAAGGAAATTCTTGAGCTTTCCCTTTCAACCTTTGAAGAGTCAAGAGAAATGGAGGAGCTGGAAAATGAGGCACTTAAATTTGCAAAAAGAGGAAGGGAAGTATCAGAGGAGGCAATGAATAAGTTGTCGGAGATGCAGGAGGATATAAAAGCATTAAGGGAAAAGATTGAGAGTCTTTCTCAGATGTTAAGAGGTATAACTGAAATAACAGAGGCTATTCAGGGATTTATGAAGAGGACAAATCTTTTATCTTTAAATGCGTATATTGAAGCCGCAAGGGCTGGTGAATATGGAAAGGGATTTGCAATAGTTGCACAGGAGATAAGAAAGCTTGCGGAGGATTCAAGGGTTTCCTCAATGAAGATTCAGGAAATAGTTGAAAGTATAAATCAGGCAATGCAGAGTACCCTTTCTGCTATGAAAAAGGTAAATGAAACGCTCTTTTCTTCAAGGGAAATCATACTTGAAGCAGTTTCCCAGCTTAAAAGAATTGCTGACCAGACAGAGGAAACAATGGAAAGGACAAGTAAGGTTGCAAAACTTTCAGAAAAAGGAAGGGAGGAGATAGAAAAACTTGCAAGATTTATGGACACAGTAGGTGAAATGGCTGAAAGTGTGTCTGTATCCTCTCAGGAAATTGCAGCCTCTATGGAAGAACAACTTGCCTCAATGGAAGAAATAACGGCAACAGTTGATGAACTTTCTAAAATGGGAGATGAACTCAAATTTTTGCTCGGGAAGTTTAAGGTTTAAGATATTATTTCTTTTATTTTGTTTTTTCTTTATAAAGTGTAAGAGGGGGGTATTGGAGAATTTTTATTTTGAATATTTTAACTTGGGAGAAAGGGCAGTTTATTTGAATAGTGTAGGGGAAGAGGGGATTATTGGTTCCCTTAATGATACTCTTCTTAAAGAAGGGACTTTCAAAAAATTTATTTTTCTGGATGAAATAAAATTTTTTAAAAGAGAAAAGGCTTTTCTATATGAATTAAAAAAAGTCAAATTTCCTTTACAAGATATTCAGCTTGATGAATTTATTGTGCCTTTTCTTTCCTTTTTTCCTCTTGATGGGGAAAGAATTGAATTTGAATATGAGAAATTTTACATACTTGGTTCTGATACCTTGCACTTTATCTTTAAAAGAAGAATAAAGTTTAAAAAAGAGGGTAAAAATTATGGAGTTAAGATGAATAATTCTGAGATGATGGAATTTTTAAATTTAAGGGAGGAAAAAAGGGAAAGCACTTATATGCTTCTTGAGGTTCAGAGATTGCCCCTTATTATTAAAAAGGGTGAAAAAATATGGAAAAGGAAAAATTAAAAAGGACCCCTTTTTATGATTTTCATGTAGAGGAAAGGTCTAAAATGGTTTCTTTTGCAGGTTATGAGATGCCCTTACAGTATGAAGGAATATTAAAGGAGGTGCTTCATACAAGAAGAAGTCTATCAATATTTGATGTTTCTCATATGGGAAGAATTGAGGTAAAAGGTAAGGATGCTCTTTTATTTTTATCCTTTATAACATCAAATGACCCTTCAAGGCTTACTTATGGTAAGGTTCAGTATTCTCTTTTGCTTACAGAAAAAGGTACATGTGTGGATGATATTTTAATTTACAGATTAAAGGATAGTTTTCTGTGTGTAGTAAATGCTGTAAACAGGTTTAAGGATTTGGAATATATGAAAAGGATGTCTGAGGATTTTGGGGAGGTTGAAGTGATTGACAGGACTGATAAAATTTTTCAGCTTGCCATTCAGGGTCCAAGGTCACAGCCCTTTATGGAGGAATTTTTTGACAGGTCCTTTTCCGCTCTTAAATTTTACCATTTTTTAGATATAAAATTTATGAATAATAACCTTTTAATTTCAAGAACAGGTTATACAGGTGAGGATGGTTTTGAAATATACGGAGATGTAGGTTTTGCCATGGATTTTTTAGATTTAATCATAAAAAGGGGCTCAAAATTCAATATTAAACCTGCGGGACTTGGTGCAAGGGATATATTGCGTCTTGAAATGGGTTATCCTTTATATGGGAATGAGTTAACAGAGGAAATTACACCTATTGAAGCAGGACTTACAAGATTTGTGAGGATGGAAAAGGGAAAATTCTTAGGTAAGGAGATACTTGAAAGTCAGCTAAAAAATGGAACAGAGAAACAACTTACAGGTCTTGTTTCGGAGGATATAAAAGGGGTTCCAAGGAATGGAAATGAAATTTTTCTAAAAGAAGAAAAGGTGGGTTTTGTAACCTCAGGGGCATATTCTCCTTTTCTTTGGAAAAATATAGCCCTTTGTTATATTAAGACTTCTTTTTTAAAAAATGAGGAGTTTGAGGTTTTGATAAGAAAAAATAAGGTTAAGTTTAAAAAGGAAGTGCTTCCCTTTGTGAAAGATACTTCTCTTAAGAGATGAAGTTTTTCAAAAAAAGTGGGGATATAAAATCTCTTGAGGTTTCAATTATTGGTGGTCCTCTTGCAAGGTATATGGTTTCAAAGGATTTTAATATTGATAAGAATATGAAGTTTGCATGCATTAAAGTGGAGGGGAATGAGAGGCCCTTAATTGTTAAGATAAGAAAAATATCAAATAAGCCTTCAAAATTAAGGCTTTTAGATATTACTCCCTGTGAGGACAAAGAAATAATAAGATTGCTTAAAAATATGACATACGGAATTTTATTTGAGGAAAAATTAAGAGATATTAAGATTGTTGAAGTTTTTCTTGATAAGGAAAGGGGTGCTGTAAAGTTCACCTTTATTGGTGATAAGAGATATGACTTATCAAGACTTACTCCTTTAATAGCAAAGAAGCTGCATTTGCATGTTGAGTTTCAGCAAAAGGGGGCAAGGGATTATGCGAAGGAGCTTGGAGGTATAGGAAGATGTGGGAGAATATTGTGTTGTGAGACATGGTTAAAAGAAATACCCCCAATAACGATTGATATGGCAAGAAAACAATACCTTTTTTCTGCACCTGAAAATTTAACAGGAATATGTGGAAGACTTTTATGCTGTTTGAGGTTTGAGCTTGAGGTTTATGAGGAATTATCAAAGGGCTTACCCGAGATAGGAAGGGAGATTGTTACAGAAAAGGGAAAAGGTAAGGTATGTGATATAAATGTTTTTAAGAGAGAATATAAGGTTATTTATGAGGAGGATGATTCAGAAGAATGGATAAAGGTTGAAGATAGTATCTAAACACATATTTGAGAGTTTTGATAGTAAAATATCCCTTTTAAAGTAGCGGTGCGATTTATCGCACATTAAAAGGTAGTGACCAATTTGTTTTTAAAATGCTTAATTTTCAAGCACTCCAGAACATAATTGTCAAACATGGATAAACATTTATGAGGTTAAATCAGTCCAGTTTTTTAAATCTATTTCTTTTAATATTGCAATATTTAACTCCTTCATAAATTTTTTTATTTTTTCCAAAATTTTTATTATTAAAATTATATTTCCTTTTTTATCAACAAGCCCAAAATCTTCACCAATTTTTATAAATGCAAAACCCTTTTGAAAATTAAAAGCAAAATCAAATTGTGGTTCAATAACTATATTTCCCTTTTTATCAATATAGCCAAACTTTTCACCGATTTTTACAGCTGCAAGCCCTTCACAAAACTCAAAGGCAAAATCAAATTGTGGTTTGATGATAACATTTCCCTTTTTGTCAATAAAACCCCACTTATTATCAATTACTATACGCGCAAAGCCTCTGTGAAAATATGAGGCTTTATCAAATAAAGGTTTAATGACTGTATTTCCTTTTTTATCAATATACCCAAACTTTTCACCAATTTTTACAGGTGCCAGACCCTCAGAAAAATATAAAGCTTTATCAAATTGTGGTTTAATGATTAGTTCTCCCTTTTTATTAATATAACCCCACTTATCGCCAATCTTCACAGCTGCTAACTTATTACAAAATTCAAGAACATCATCAAATTGTGGTTTAATGACTATATTTCCTTTTCTATTGATGAATCCGAACTTTTCATCAATTTTTATAGGCGCAAGTCCCTCAGAAAACGCAAGAGCAAGTTCAAATTGTGGTTTAATAACTATATTTCCCTTCTTGTTAATAAATCCCCATTTGTTACCAATTTTAACAGCTGCAAGTCCTTCGGAAAAATATAGGGCATCATCAAATTGTGGTTTTATGAATATATTTCCTTTTATATCCGTGTAGCCGAATTTATCACCAATTTTTTCCGGGTAAAGTTCAAATTCTATTTCAATATCTTCTATTTCTATGTCTTCTGCTCCCTTTTCTTTAAGGTATTCAACAATTTCTTTATGTCCATTTTTTTTAGCCCACATTAAGGGGGTCCATCCCTTTTCATCCTTTACATTTATATTTGCTCCCTTTTCAAGAGCTGTTTTCACCGCCACCATATTTCCTTCTTTTGCGGCTTCAATTAAAATTTCATCCCAATCCATAATTTTTCTCCTTTCAATTATAAAAGCTTTGCCCAGGATACCCAAGAATTTTATTTTAACTCAAAATCTTATTTCAACTCCAACCCTTAAAAGAACTAAATCCGATAAACTCCTTTCCGCAATTTCTGAAATTCTTCCATACCTTAAATAGGAATCTTTTATAAGAACTAAACTTGCCCCCCTTTCCTCAAGAAATAACCTCCTCTGCCACTCATCCTCATCCAAAGTAAAAGGATCAAGACCATAAGAAATAAAAATAAAACTTCCACTAAGTATATTCCTCCTTAACTCAATATAAGGCACAAAAAAAGAATTTTTTATCCTAAGATGAGGCGCATCAAGTATAAAATATCTAATATCCATATATATTTCATAACTTTCTAAAAACTTAGACACAAACTTAAAAATAAATTCCTGTGCACTCGGTAAATAATTAATTCCAGAAGAAGAGAATCTATAAAGAATAAATAAAGGAATCCTCGGCAACTTAAACTCAATTGTTGAAGAAAAAAGATTTTTAAACCCAAGGGAAAAACTCTCAAAATACATTAATTGACCCAAACGATGAAAATAAAAAAGATTTGAAAAACTCTTATCAGAGGAAACATGAAAAGTGTAATTTTTGAAATTTAACCTTAAATTCCCTTTTTCAAATAAAAAACCTCTTATAGAAAGTCCCTCTCCGTAATTTCCAAAATGCCTTTTTAAATCA
>FWWL01003287.1_pt1 | contig 25202 bp, 23 predicted proteins | sample 2228331 | NCBI WGS metagenome assembly FWWL01 (sample SAMEA103939775, study PRJEB20133) | metagenome | reverse complement strand
CAATCGGCCGATACCCTGAAAAAAAAACTCGTAAATGCTGCTTGTTTAGGCGAAAAGTATCCGGTTCCGGCTAATTTTACTTTAGGTTCGGTAGGAGGATATTATTCGTACACCGAAATAGTTAAGGAATTAGATAGTTTACAAACCCGTTTTCCGAATCTTATATCTTCCAAACAACCGCTTTCGCCTCAAACTATTGAAGGTAGAACTACCTGGTATGTAAAAATATCAGACAATCCATCTGTAAACGAAAATGAGCCTAAAATACTTTATGTTGCTTTGAATCATGCCCGTGAGCCTATGGGAATGCAGCAATTGTTTTTCTTTATCTATTATCTGCTTGAAAATTATGAAACCGATACGTCAATACAATATCTGGTAAACAATCTGGAAATGTATTTTATACCTTGTGCCAATCCCGATGGATATGTGTACAACAATACCAATAATCCCAACGGTGGGGGAATGCATCGAAAAAATCGTCGTCCAGTAGGAATGTGGAATCAGGGAGTTGATCTGAACAGAAATTATGGCTACATGTGGGGTTACGACAACGTTGGTTCATCAAATAACCCCGATGCAGAAACTTATAGAGGTTCATCGGCTTTTTCAGAACCAGAAACACAGGCCATTAAAAATTTTACAGAGGATAAACAATTCGATTTAGTGATTGATTATCATTGCTATAGCAATGTTTTGTTGTATCCGTGGGGTTATAATGGTCAACCAACGCCCGACAATCAGATATTCAGGGAATGGTCTTCATTGATGACCCAGTCTAACGGCTTTTTCTATGGTACTCCAATGGAGGGTATCGGTTATAATGCCAATGGAGGCTCTTTCGATTGGTATTATGGCGAACAAACTACAAAGCCTAAAATTTTTGCTTGGTCGCCCGAGGCTGGAAATGCAAATGACGGCTTTTATCCTGCTTCTAATAGAATTACGCATATCGCTCAATCGTTTATGGATATGAATCTATATTTTGCACGTTTTGCTTTACAATACTTTTATGTTGAAGATAATAGCTCGAGATTTGTGGTTAATGGTTCTAAGTTAAAATATTCTATAAAAAATTATGGAAAACAAAGTCCGGCTAATGCTCTGGTGTCGTTTGTGCCAATTAGTGCTGAACTGCAAAATATTTCTTATCAGAAAACATATTCTAATGTAAATTTCTTACAATCATTTACCGATTCTTTTTCAATTTCAATAAACGAGCAACAATGCTGGGGTAAAGTATTGAAATATTGTTATCGTATTGAAACATCGCTTGGTGTTTATTTTACCGATACTTTTTCAGTTGTTGGTGGAACTCCCGTCGTCTTATTATCGGATAATTGCAGTAGTATGGCAAACTGGATTAGTACAACATGGAATACCACCAGCAGTGAATATCATTCTCCTACGTCTTGCATTACAGATTCTCCCAATGGTTATTATACCGAAAATTCAACTCGAATCATAACGCTGAATAATAGTTTTTCTACGCTTAATGCAGTTTATGCCGAGCTTTCTTTCTGGGCAAAATGGGACATAGAACCTTTAGCCGATTATGTTCAGCTACAAATATCTACCAATAATGGAAACACATGGTATCCGTTGTGTGGAATACATACTCAGCGTTCTTTTTTGTCAAGCACATTACATCAGCCAATTTATGAAGGTCAAAGAGATTCATGGGTGCACGAACGAATTGAATTAACAGATTATCTTCATCAACCCAATCTGAAACTACGTTTTGTTCTACAGGCAGGCAATTCACAAACCATGCAAAACGATGGTTTTTATATTGATGATATTAAGCTGGAACTGATTCAACCTTTTCAGTTACTAAAAGAAAATCCGGAACCAATGTACGAAATCAGAATCTATCCCAATCCAACAGAAAGCGAAAAGGTAAATGTGTTTTACTATATACCTCAATATGAACATGATGCAAGGTTAGTTATAATCAATTCATTAGGAATGATTGTTGATGAGACAATTCTTACTTCCGATGAGCATGTAATTTCCATAACCCTTCCACTGCCAGGCGTATACTGGTGCAGAATTATTGGAAGCGGTAGGTCAATATCAAAACCCTATTTGTTTATAGTGAAGTAAGTTATGAAGATATTCTTGTTTTTTATTTTAGTTGCTTTTAGTCAGTTAATGTTCTCGCAGTCATCGGTAAAGATTGCTCTCTTGAAATATGGTGGTGGCGGCGATTGGTATGCCAATCCAACCTCTTTACCTAATTTAATAAAGTTTTGCAATAAGGAACTTGGGACAACTATTCATACTGAGCCTGCAACTGTTGAGGTCGGAAGTACAGATATTTTCAATTATCCTTTTGTTCACATGACAGGGCATGGAAATGTGGTTTTTACTCCTCAGGAAGTACAAAATTTGCGAGCTTATTTAATCGGAGGGGGATTTTTGCACATTGATGATAATTATGGATTGAAAGAATACGCTGTTCGTGAGATGAAGAAAGTTTTTCCTGAACTTGATTTTGTTGAATTACCCTTTTCACATCCCATTTATCATCAAAAATACAAATTTCCTAAAGGCTTGCCTAAAATACATGAGCATGATGGAAAGCCACCGCAGGGTTTTGGTTTAATCTATCAAGGGCGATTGGTGTGTTTTTTTTCTTATGAAACAGACCTGGGAGATGGATGGGAAGACCCTGATGTGCATAATGATCCTATAGAAAAGCATATTGAAGCTTTACAAATGGGAGCTAATATTATTAGTTTTGTTTTTAGTCAGTAATTTTTTTTTAAAAAACATCTGTATATATTTGCAGCAAAATATTTTGTTTATGCGCTTATTGGTTTTTCTTGTCCTGTCAATTTTTTTATGGATGTTAACTTCTTGTAAATCTGAAAATAAAGAAGATTTCTTTGGATATAGACAGCAGGATTCTACTACATGCGATACTCTATATGTTACCTATTCAAAGCAAATGAAGAACATACTGGATGTTGAATGTGCCTATTGTCACATGAATGAGATGGTTCCTGGTTGCGATTTAGATAATTATGAACATACACTTGATTATGTAAGTCGAACAGGCACACTGCTTTACGACTACGTTAAAAATGACGATCATCAGGGTGTTGTACTCGATACGTGTGAAAAAATTCAATTAAAAAAATGGGTTTTAAATCCAGCACCTTAAATGTTTATTTTATGAAAAAGTTTATTGTAACAGGCTTTTTTATCTGTGTTAGTACATTATTATTTGGTCAGGATGATATTCCTGTAGATAATACGTTGGGAGTGGATGATATTAAAAAAGTTGATAAAGTTTTTCCAACTATAATAGTTTATAATCTACCTACATCTACCGTTCTTCAAAGAGGGGAGATGAAATTGTATCTAGCTCATCGAATGGGGGTGTTGGGTACAGGAGTTGATGGTGCTTTTGGATTATATCAGGCCAATTCTCGTATCGGTGCAGATTTAGGATTAATAAAAAAATTAACCATAGGAATTGGTTCGACCAGCCAGAAAAAATTGTACGATGCTTATGCAAAATACCAAATAACACAGCAAAGTGATAAATTTCCATTCGAAACAGCATTATTTACCTCAATTAATTATTCGAATCAGAAACTTGATGTTCCAGACGAAAAGCAAGCGGCCTGGCAACGAGTTGTATATTATAATCAATTTATGTTAAGTCGTTTGTTCAACGGAAAATACGGTGTTCAAATTCAAATTGCCCATATTCATAAAAACCTTGTAGAAATTGCTGCAGATAAAAACGATATCGTTGCTTTTGGCGGCATAGTTAATATAAAGCTAAACCGAATGTTTTATTTTGCTACTGAATATATGTATATGCCCAAAAAATTTGTTCAATCATTTTCTGTTCAGCCACACAACCTATCTTTAGGAATTCAGATACACACCGGTCCTCGCCACGTGTTTCAAATTTGCTTTTCTAATTCTGCGGGCATATTACCAAATAATGTAATAACTGAAACAACTACGAAATTTGGATTGAAAAATTTAAGGTTAAGTTTTAATATACCAACAACGTTTCATTTGTATAATTAAATGTTTGAGAATATGATAAATAGAGTTTTTTATTTGGCATTGTTGCTTCCATTTTTGATGGCTTTTGATTCCTCTTATGTAAAAACAGGAGGAGAACCAGAAGTTGTATCAATTAAAGCAACCGATACAGCAATGATTTTTACGGTTACAACGCAAAGTTATGGTGGAGATTATGCTCCAAAACATTGTTTAGCGATTTGGATAACAGACAACAATAATGTTTTCAAACGTACCTTAAAACTGGCAGCTCAGACATATAAAATGCATCTGGTAAAATGGAATCAAATGTCGGGGGGCAATGTAACAGATGCAATTACCGGTGCATCATTAACTTCACATACTACGCACACAATAGTTTGGGATGGAAAAGATAAAAACGGAACTCTGCAACCCGACGGACAATATAAAGTTTACATTGAGTTTACAGAAGAAAATTCTTTAAGCACCAATATTCCAGATGGTCCGTGGACATCCTTTACATTTACCAAAGGAATTAATCAAACTCAACAACCTTCTGATGTTACTTTTACATATAACGGTCAAACAAAAACTGTATATAAAAATATTGTTGTTCAAACTTTTGGTGCCTCAACTATTCAAGATTTATTAAACGGCGGAAACATTTCAATATATCCAAATCCAGTTAGCCATGAAGCTCAGATAAGAATATCGCTTAATAAGCCACTAAATCTCAATGTTGCTGTTTATGATATTACTGGACGTGTGGTTCATCAATATCCTATTGCACAATATTCAGAAGGTGAACACATCTTTTTTTGGTATCCTAAACGAGAAAACTTACAAGCTGGCACTTATTTTGTTAAAGTTAGTGTAGGTTCAAAATCTATGACCTTTAAATTAATAGTTGAGTAATATGAAAACAATAATTTTTTCTGCTATTTTAATGTTAGCCTATGTTGTAACTTTTGCCTGTGAACCTTTGATAACTATAGAAGGCAAAGAAAAATCAAAGTATAAAACAAACGACGAAGTTATTGTGAAGGTAAAAATTACTTTAACTCATAGAAATTGTACTGTGGATATTAAGAATACAAAATTCGAACAGGAAGGAATAAAAATATTAAGTGGAACAGATTGGAAAGAAGTAGAACCAGGAATATGGGAGCGAAAGCTTAAAATAAAAATTACTGCTGAAAAAGGTCAATCTGCAAAGTTAACTGTTGTAAGAAATTGTTCTAAAGGCGGTTGCAATTATTCATATACTTTACCAATGTAAATTTTTTTTTAGATGAAAAATATAGGGGGCTTTTTATTATTGCCCCCTTTTTTGTTTAAAAATTTTTGATTATTATAAGAGTTTTCTCACTATCTTTGTTTCATTAGTTAAAGCTATTAATTATGAATTCTATTCACTTAAACTTAGATAACTTAGATGAGGTTTTATCTTCATATTTTGATGAAGCCAAGAAGGCAAAAGCCAAAACAATATTTTTGAAAAAATTATCCGAATTATCACATCGTTATTACAAAGGCAAAATAATGACAGTACCTAAAGCTCCGGTTCCTGGTTTTAATTGGTTTAATGTATGGTACACACCAGGTGTTTCGGTAGTGTCAACAACTATTCGCGACTACAACGAAGCATCTTTTGAATTGACAAATCGTGGTAATCTTGTTGCTGTTGTTAGCGATTCTACACGTGTATTAGGCGATGGAGATTGCACTCCTTCCGGTGGTCTGGGAGTCATGGAAGGTAAAGCTTATTTAATGAAATACTTAGGCGGAATAGATGCCGTTGCTTTGTGTATTAATAGTAAAGATAAAAACGGTCATCCAGATCCCGATAAAATTATTGACTTTGTGAAAATGCTTGAACCCAGCGTGGGAGCAGTAAACCTTGAAGATATTTCTCAGCCCAACTGTTTTAAAGTCCTCGATGTCTTACGTGAAGAATGTGATATTCCTGTCTGGCACGACGATGCACAAGGAACTGCAAGTATCACTCTTGCTGGTGTTATAAATGCACTAAAGCTTACAAATCGTACAATGTCCGATTCTAAGTTTGTACTCTTTGGTGCAGGAGCTTCAAATACTACTATTGCCCGCTTATTAATTACTGATGGCGCAAATCCTTCCAATATTATTATGTTTGATTCGAAGGGCGCATTGCATAAAGATAGGAAGGACATAGAAGCCGACAAACGATATTATCGTAAATGGGAATTGTGTTTATCTACTAATCCGAATAAGATTAATACGATGGACGAAGCCATGAATGGTGCAGATGTTTTAATTTCTTTGTCAACTCCTGGTCCCGATACCATCAAACAAGAATGGATTCGAAAAATGAATCGTCAGTCTATCGTTTTTGTGTGTGCTAATCCTGTTCCGGAAATATATCCTTATGCAGCAAAAGAAGCAGGAGCATATATTGTAGCTACTGGAAGAGGCGATTTCCCCAATCAGGTAAATAATTCGCTCGGATTTCCCGGTATCTTGAAAGGTGCGCTACTGGTAAGAGCCAGAAAAATCACCGACAATATGGCAATAGCTGCTGCTTATTCGCTTGCAAAATTTGCTGAAAAGAATGGAATACATTCCGATAAAATTGTACCTACGATGGACGAAGCTGAGGTGTTTCCCATTGAAGCAGCCGATGTAGCTATCCAGGCGATAAAAGATGGTGTCGCTCGTGTTAATTTATCGTGGGACGAAGCTTACCAAAAAGCAAAAGCAGATATTGAACATTCAAGAAAAATGATTCATCATCTTACTCAACAACAATTTATTCAGCATCCACCTCAGGAACTGATTAACGAAGCATTTGATTTTACCTTGAAACAAATTCAGTAATGCTTATACTTCCTATCTACACGATAAAGTCAATAGATAATTTATCGTTGATTGCAGTAAAAGGTAGGATTGGCAACTGCAAAGGATATTTTATTCTGGATACAGGGGCACAGATAAGCATCATAAGTAACCATGTCGACGATTTTGATTATGATTTAATTAATCAATCGAATTATGATACTAAAATCATTGGTGTTAATGAAACAGATCCTGTTGAGGCAAACCTTATTTTGGTAAATGAAATTATATTGTCACGTTATAAATTGGAATTAGGTCCAGCTATGGTTTTGCCTTTGCAACATGTCCGCGAAAGAATAAAAAAGCGTTATCCTGTATTGGGAATTATCGGACATCCGTTTTTTGAACATTATGAAGCCATGATTAATTATAGTGATAAAACTTTATGCTTAACTTTACAACCTTAATGAGAAAAATCTAGTCTTATCAAAAAAAAGTTATATGAGAACAACTTTGTTTATTTATGTAATGCTTTTTGCATCAGGCATCATAGGTCAGAACATGTTGCCTAAAGGTTTGTCAGAAGATGAAGCAAAAATCGAATCATCTTATGTTTTGCCGACACCGAAAGGAATAACCCATCCACCAGTTTCGCCTATCAGGAGTGCCGCCGAATGGGAAGAGATGCAAGGCGTGCTTATTTCATGGAAGTCGGGATATGAGTCTTTTTTGCGTGAAATAGTCAGATATGCTCGTGAAGAGGCTAAAGTTTATATTTATTGTTCAGATTCGACAACGGTGAAAAATAATCTTTTACAAAATGGTATTCCAACATCCAATATACATTACATAATAGCAAATTTAAATAGTGTTTGGATAAGAGATTACGGTCCAAATAATGTGTACACACACGATGTAGATTCTTTGCTATTTGTTGACTGGGTTTACAATCGTCCTCGCCCTCAGGATGATGCTTCGCCGCAATATATTGCCAACTTATTAAATGTGCCTTTGTATCAATGTACTCAACCACCTACCGACCTGGTTGCAACCGGAGGCAACTTTATGAGCGATGGATTTGGGACTGCTTTTTCGAGCAAGTTAATTTTAGATGAAAATGCAACGGTTTCGCAGTACAATCAAACACCTAAATCTGAACAGGATATTGACAATATTGTAAGAGATTATCTGGGTATTACCCGTTATATCAAAATGGACAACCTGCCTTACGACGGCATTCATCATATAGATATGCACATGAAATTACTGGATGAAGAAACTTTATTGGTAGGTCAATATCCACAGGGTGTTTCAGATGGACCTCAAATTGAGGCAAACCTGAACTATGTTTTGTCGAATTTTAATTCTGTTTTTGGAACCCCTTATAAAGTAATAAGGATCCCGATGCCACCCAGTACCAGCGGAACATGGCCAAGCCAGGGAGCTTATTATCGTACATATACCAATTCGCTTATTATTAATAAAACCGTTTTAGTTCCAACGTATTATCAGCAGTATGATACAACAGCTTTAAGAATTTATCGTCAGGCTATGCCGGGGTATAGAATTGTTGGTATCAATGCCAATAGCATTATTTCTCAGAGTGGTGCCATACATTGTACTACCCACGAAATAGGAGCTTTTAATCCATTACTTATTTCTCATCAGGCATTGCCTAATACCGATAATATCTGGACAGATTATCAGGTTAATGCTCTTATTCAACATAAATCCGGAATTCAGGAGGCAAAAATCTATTACCGTACCGATACCACACAACCTTATGTTTCTGTTCCTATGACATTAACAAACTCAAGCAATCATACATGGACAGGTTATATTCCTGTTCAACCAAATAATACTACTGTGTATTATTATATCTGGGCAAAGGCTAATTCAGGAAAAACACAGGTTCGACCTATGCCTGCACCTGCCGGGTATTGGAAGTTTTATGTGTATAACCCAACAGGTGTTCAGGAAATCAATGCGAACAATTTTTCTTGTAAACCTTATGTAATTGGCAATCAGTTGGTTATTGATTTATATTCTTCTGTAGAAACCCATGCTAGTATTACCATCCTAAACAGCCTTGGTCAGGTTATTGATGTGATATACCAGGGCAAGCTACTGCAAGGAAATCAGGAAATAAGAAAGAATATATGCCTTGCCGCAGGAATGTATCTGGTGAATGTTTCCACTTCAAGAGGTTCTGCTACTGTTAAATTAATGGTTTATTAATGCTAACCATTCTTTTAATTGCATTCATTGCTATCACAAGCATCTTGGCTTTTAATAATCGTGACCTTTACATAAAAGGCTGGTTTAGCCCTTTTGATATCAAAAGGTATGGACAATTTTACCGTTTTGTTACACACATCTTTTTGCATGCATCGTGGGAACATCTTATTTTTAATATGTTAACCTTGTACTTTTTCGGCGTATTTGTCGAAAGTGGTTTATCGTTTTATTTTGGTAAAATGGGAAAAATGATTTATTTGTTTGAGTTTTTTGTTGGAGGAATCATAGCTACGTTACCCTCTTATTTTAAACATCGTACAAATTCCAATTATGTGGCTGTTGGTGCTTCCGGAGCTGTGTCTGCCATATTGTTTACATCAATCTTACTAGATCCACTGAATCGTATTTATATCATGTTTATTCCTATTGGAATACCTGCCTTCGTATTCGGGCCTGCTTATTTATTGTATTGTGTCTATATGTCAAGAAGAAATATTGACCATGTTGCACATGATGTTCATTTTTGGGGTTCAGTTTATGGTTTCATTTTTCCCATACTTATTAAGCCAGAATTATTCGCTAATTTTGTTGAGCAAATATTGTACTGATGCGAAAAGTAGTATTTTTAGACCGCGATGGTGTTATTAACAACAATGAAGCTTATTATGTTTATAAATGGGAAGATTTTAAAATAAACGAAGGTGTTGTAGAAGCACTTCTGGTATTGTCTGAAAACGGATATGAATTTATTATTATCAGCAATCAAAGTGGTATAGCAAAAAATGTTTATAGTCAGTGGGATGTAGAAATGCTTCACGATAAACTCAATCGTTTTTTTGAGTCAAAAGGAATCAGTGTTCTTGAATATTATTATTGTATGCATCATCCTGATGTTACCAATTGTTTATGTCGTAAACCATCTTCATTGTTGTTTGAAAAGGCAATTGCACGTTTTAACATTGATGTAAGCCAATCTTGGATGATTGGAGACCAGCAACGAGATATTGATGCTGCTGAAAAAGTCGGTATAAAAGGGATTTTGATACCTGCCAATTCTAAATTAACTGTTGTGTTGAATCATATTCTTCATCATTCTTAAATGAATAGCACGTTTGTATTACATAATGGAAGATTAAAGCGTCGGACTGAGTTGCTTTTTCCGCTCGAACATCGTTTTTTGCGTTTTGCCGATGGCTTTTTCGAAACCATGAGAGCCTTCGCCATTCATGTGCCTTTGTTTAAGATGCACTATCAGCGAATGTTGAAAACATTGGATGTGCTGATGTTGAACAAAGAACATTTTCCTGACGAATATACCTTATTGTTTGACATTCAACGACTGATAAAGTCTAATAAGCATTTTGGAAGTAGTAGAGTTAGAATTACTGTTTATAGGAAAGGGGAGGGTTTGTATGCTACCGATAGCAATGATGTTGAATGGTTTGTTGAAACTTTTTCTCTGGAACATACTGTATTTCAGCTAAATAATAATGGATTTCACATTTCTGTTTTTGAAACAATACCAAAACCAAAAAGTCCGTTTAATTCTTTTAAGATTAACCACTGTACAGTAAATATCATAGCAGCAAACTGGGCAAAAAATCAGCAACTTGATGATGCTCTACTTGTCAATGAACAGAATAATCTTGTCGAAGCTACCTCTTCCAATGTGTTTGTAGTTAAAAATAGAGTAATTTATACCCCGCCAATTGAGGATGGAGCTGTTGATGGTATCATGAGAAAATTCTTGCTCGAGGGGCTTTTGCCCAAGTTGATGTTAAAGGTAAGCATCCAGAGTTTCGATAAAAGCTTTTTGTTAGACGCTGACGAGATATTTCTGACCAATGCTGTGAAAGGTTGCCAGTGGGTTATAGCTTATAAGCATCGTCGTTACTATAACGATACTTCAAAACAAATAATACATCATTTAAATGAACAATTAGTCTATGAGCACCATTGAACATCCCGGAATAGTAAAAGAAATTAAAGATACGAAGACTATTGTTGTGTCAATTATTTCAACATCTGCTTGCAGTCATTGCGACAGTAAAATTGCCTGTACGTTAAATTTAAGCGAAATTAAAGAAAAAGAAGTAGATGTAGAAGCAAACCCATATGATTTTCCTGTTGGAACAAAGGTAATAGTAGAAATGCCTACTGATGCTGGAGGAATGGCCATCATTTTGAGTTACGTCGTGCCGTTGGTACTATTGATGATTGTTTTAGTTGTAGCATATCAATTAACTGCCAATGAAGCTCTGGCTGGTTTGCTTGGTTTATTTTCTCTTGTTCCGTATTATTTTGTGCTTTATCTGGCTAATAAAAAAATAAAAGAAAAAATCAAATTCAGAGTCAGAAAGTGTTAAATTATTAGGTTATTCAACATGTTTTGATAAAATCTTTACATTTATTGAAAATTTAATCTATTTTTGTTACAGAATTTTATTAAGATTGCATACCTTTGAATACTAATGAAAGCTATATGTCGTACAATATGGTTAGTGTGTTTATTGCTCATATCTTTTAGCATTTTTGCAGGTAGGTATGATAGTTTGATGAATGTAATCAAAATTCATCGAAATGATAGTCATTCGCTAAACGCTTATAGAAAGCTTTTGCTACTTTTAGAATCTGCTCCAACATTGTATGAGAAAAACATTAAAGAAGCCATTACACTTAGCGAACTTCAGAATAATAATCGTTATAAATCTAAATTTGCAGAAGATTTGGCAGAAAAGTATGAGCGATGGGGAGAATTTGTAAATGCCAGAAAATACTACCAGATGGCACTGGAATATTATGAGCAGCAAGATAGTCTTAAAAAAGTATCTGATTTGAAAAATAGCCTGGGGCGTGTTTACGAAAAGCTTTCCAATTATGAGAAAGCTATTACATATTATCTGGAAAGCATGAAAATCAGAGAAAAACTAAAGGATAAAAAGGGAATTGCTTCCAGTTTGAATAGTCTGGGATTGATTTATTTTTATCAGGAAAATTACCCAATGGCACAAAAATATTTTAAGCAATCACTGGCACTTATTACAGAATTGAACAACGAATTTGGGATGGCTACTGTGTATAATAATTTGGGCATGCTATTTTTCAAGATAGAGCTCTATGATTCGGCACTTTATTATTATACTCAATCTTTAAAATTAGATGAAAAAAACGAGAATCTATATGGTATTTCTTCAGTTTACTTAAACATAGCCAATGTATTAAGCAAGAAAAAAGATACCTTGAATGCCGAAAAATTTTACTTTAAATCATTAAAATTAAAAGAACAGTTAAAAGATAAGGCTGGTCAGATAAGTATATATAATTCGTTAGCAGTTTTGTATCAGAATCGAAAAAAATATAACAAAGCGATAGAATATGCAAGACGTGCGAATACAATAGCTAATGAATTAAGCAATGTAGAAGGTATAATGCAGAGTAGTAAAATTTTGTCAGAAATCTATCAGGATATTGGTAATTATAAAGATGCATACGAGAATTATACTTGGTATATCAAGTTACGTGATTCTGTTTTTAAAGCCGAAAACTTTCAGTATATCAGTCAGTTGCAAGAACAATATCAGGCTGAAAAACGTGAACAGGAAATTAAACTTGCAAACAGCAAATTGAAAGAAAATGAACTTAAAATAAAGCAACAAACAACTTTACTGTACGCAGCCATTGTTGTTATTTTGCTTATTGCAAGTTTGGTAGTAGTTGTTTTACGAAGCTATCGCGAAAAGAAACGAGCTAACGAGTTACTCTTTGCACAAAATGAAGAAATTACACTGCAGAAAAACATCATTGAAGAGAAAAACAAAGATATTTTAGCAAGCATTACCTATGCTCAACGCATACAGCGTGCTATTTTACCATCTTTTGCATTGATGCAGAAACATTTGCCAGAAATTTTTGTGTTGTATAAGCCTAAGGATATTGTTTCAGGCGATTTTTATTGGTTTATGCCAATGGGAACTACTGTGTTGTTTGCCGTTGTTGACTGTACAGGACACGGTGTGCCCGGTGCATTTATGAGTATTGTTGGATACAATGGCTTAAACCAGGTGGTAAATGATAAAACAAAGCACAATACTGGAATAATTCTCGATAAATTAAATGAAAGAGTTAAATCTGCTCTTCATACCGAAGAAGAAAGAATACGTGATGGAATGGATATAGCCTTATGTTCTGTTGATAAAAACCAGTTATTGTTAAGATATTCAGGAGCCAATAATCCATTATATCTTATACGTTCATCTGCAGGTGTAAAGGTTGATAATGCAGGTAAGGTTGTTGAATCAGAGGGTTATATGCTGTACGAATTTAAGGCTACTTCTCAGCCAATAGGAGAATATGTAAAAGAAAACAATTTTGAAATGACAGAAATACTATTGGCTAAGGGCGATACGATTTACATTTTTTCAGATGGATTTGCAGACCAATTTGGTGGCTCAGAAGGTAAGAAATTAAAATACAAAGCTTTTAAAGAATTATTACTTTCTATTCAGCATAAAACTATGAATGAACAGCAACAAATACTTGATGCTTTTTTCGAGCAATGGAAAAATGGATATGAGCAGATAGATGATGTATGTATAATGGGTGTTCGAATTTAATACTATTCAACTCCTAAAAGTTCAACATCAAAAATAAGGTCAGTTTTGGGAGGTATTGCTCCGGGATAGCCATTTTCTCCATAGGCAAGCTGATAAGGTATAATAAAGCGGAATTTTTCGCCAACATGCATTAAAGCCACTCCTTCTTCCCATCCTTTAATAACCTGACCCATTCCAAGCTTAAATGTAAAAGGTTGTCCTCGCTGAACAGAAGAATCAAAAACTCGACCATCTTTGAAATAACCGGTATAATGAACTTTTACCATTTTTCCTTTTTCTGCCTTAGGGGTATTTGAGTCGGCTTTCTTTACAACAATATACTGCAAACCTGAAGCTGTTTTTACCGTGTCCTTTCCTTTGGTGTCAAAGGGAAGAGGTGTTACTTGTGGATGAACAGCAACTAATTCAACGTCGAAAATAAGATTTGCTTTGGCGGGTATAATTGGTGGACGTCCGTTTTCTCCATAAGCAAGCTGGTAAGGAATTAGTAGGCGGGCTTTTTCACCAACTGCAAGTTTGCTTATCCCTTCATCCCAACCTTTAATAACCTGACCTCTGCCAAGGGTAAAAGCTATAGGTTGACCACGACGAACAGACGAGTCAAAGATTTTGCCGTCTTCAAAATAACCAGTGTAATGTACATCAACTTTATCGCCTGCTTGTGGTTGTGTGCCCCTTTTTTCGGCTTTTTTTACCCAGATTATTTTTAATCCACTTTCGAAGCTTACGGTGTCTTTTCCTGTTACATCAAAAGGCTCTATTTTTGGGGCTTTTTCAACTTTTTCTAAAGTTACAATAAATTTTAGTGTGGCATTGGGTGGAATAGGACCCATGGCACGTTCGCCGTAAGCAAGGTGAGGAGGAATAATAAACAGTGCAGAGTCGCCTTCCTGAAGCAGTGCAATGCCTTCGTCCCAGCCACGAATAACTCTTCCTTCGCCAAGGTTAAAGGCAAAGGGTTCGCCCCTTTTATATGAACTATCAAAAACGGTATCGTTCATTAATTTGCCAACGTAATGAACATATACTTTGTCGCCTGTTTCTGGTTTAATCCCGTTTCCTTTTTGAAGAATGGAGTATTGTAACCCCGATGATGTTGTTTGTAAATTTTCCATTTGACTATACATTAAAAAATACATACATGCAAAAAGAACTGTTGCAATTGTTTTCATAATTAATTTCATTTAATATACTTTCAATAAACTAACTTCAAAAATCAGTGTAGAGTAGGGAGGAACCATTTTATACTGCTCTTTTCCATAGGCAAGTTTGGATGGAATAATAAGCATTGCTTCTCCACCTTCGTGCATTAATTTTATTCCCTCTTCCAATCCAGCAATAACCATTTCTTTTCCTAACTCAAATTCAAAAGGTTCACCACGTTCGTAGCTATTGTCGAGTGGTTCACCATTGATAAAAGTTGCTAAATAATGAATGCTTACACGCGAATTATCGGCAGGTTTTTTGCCATTGCCTTTTTTCTTTTCAATGAAATATAAACCGCTGGGTAAAGGTTTTTGATTAATATTTGCCAATAGAAGATAATTCTCTAAAGCCTGCATTTCTTCTTCCTCACTTTCGAAATGTTGTTTGCGTTGCTGCTCGATAAATTCTTTTACTGACATGACGTTGTGCAGTTTGATATAAAAAATGAGCTTTTGCCCAGGTTTAATGAAGGAAGGAACTTCTTCTTGTTTTGTTTCGGTGAAAAAACGTATAGCATCAACTTTAATGATGGCACTATCGCCTTTGTGTAAAAGCAAAATAGCATCGTCGATAGTTCCCCCTTGTGAAGTTGGGTTTTTTACTTTCATTCGAAAAACGCTTCCGAATTCTCTTGTATCATACAAAATACTGTCGTTCTCAGTTGTGTAATACATGCTAACTTCCAATATTTCGCCGGGTTGAGGTTGTCGTGCACCTTTATTTTCAACAATAAATTTATACTCCAGACCATTTTCTGTACTTATAAAGCCATTATTTGAACAGGAACATAATAATCCAATCAGGCAAACCTGAACATAACCAACAATATTCCTCATGAGCTTATAATTACAACGTTTCAAAATTACGTAAGATGTTTCAATAAAACAATGTATGCCCACAAAATATATAAAATTATCATGTTTTTCTTTTTGAACATAGTTATTCATAGTTCAGTATTTTTCTGGAATAAATTATACTTCTCAGGTTCGGGTTATAGTTTTAAAAAATGTCAAAATGTTTAATTTTTTGTACGAAATCACTTACCTTTGAATGAAATTAGAGCTTATGTTTATTTTGCAATTACTTTTGATTGTATTTCTTGTAGTTATTACTTTATTGCTGGTTGCTTTGATAATTGTTAGAAGAATAATGTACAGAATAAACCGAAGGGTGCACAAGATTTTTTCATCCGAACAACGGCAATACGATGAAAGAGAGAATACCATTAATGATTTGTACCGAAAGGAGAAAAGAATTCAGCAAAATCAGGGTGAATATGTAGATTTTGAAGAGATTAAGCCATGAAAACAATCAGATTATTTTTATACAAGGTTTTTGGCCTGAAATTTTATTTAAAGCTTATTAGCAAGATTTATATTTTATTGATACGCATGGGCTTCTTTAAAAAAAAGTATGCCGAACTGCATTTTCTTAAAAAGCTTATAAAACAAGGTTGTAGCTGTATTGACATTGGTGCAAATTTAGGCTACTATTCTTATTTTTTATGCAAGTATGTCGGCAAAGAAGGCAAAGTCTACGCCGTTGAGCCAGTGCCGGTTTTCAGGCAGGTACTTTTATCCAATCTTTCTGCTTCTTTCAATGATCGTTTTCAGCTGTTTCCCTTTGCTTTGGGTATGGAAGAAAAGTCAATTACAATGGGAATGCCTGTCGTAGATGGAATTATACACCATGGAATGACTCATGTTATTGCTGAAGATGAACGTCCAAGGATAGAGAAAACGTTTAATGTTGAAATGAAGCGACCAGATGAATTGTTTAAAGACCTTAAATCGCTCCATTTTATTAAATGTGATGTGGAAGGGTATGAGTTTTGGGTCTTTTCGGCAATGAGAACTTTGCTTTCAGATTTAAAACCTATGGTTCAATGTGAGTTGGGTGGAGAAAATAAGCAAAAAACCATAGAATTATTTATGGAGCTGGGTTACGAAACGTATATTTTATCAAATAGTCAATTAATTAAGAAAAACACAGATAGCATTCTTTCTTATGCAAATGATGTTTATTTTATACATCCCTTAAACAAACCTGAGGGAGTAATTAAAAATTAGTTAACTTTACTCGAATTTTTTCGTTTAACTCCATTGATGAAAAAAGTAATTTCGTTCATATTGCCCGCACATAACGAAGAGAAGAATATAGCAGAACTCTATACTGCTATTCTTCGTCAAATAAATCAAGACAGATACGATTACGAAATTATTTTTGTCAACGATGGCAGCAACGATTCATCGGAGCTTATTCTGGCTCATCTAGCTCAACAAAATCAAAAAGTAAAGGTTGTAACTTTTACGCGAAACTTTGGTCATCAGGCTGCTTTAACAGCAGGTCTGGACTATGCTACTGGTGATGCATTAATTACAATGGATTGCGATTTCCAGGATCCGCCAGAACTTATTCCTCAGTTTCTTGAGCAATGGGAAAAAGGGTTTAAAATTGTATATGCCCGACGTGTTCATCGAAACGACCCCTGGCTAAAAAAGCTTACTGCTCAGATATATTACTTTTTGTTATACAAAGCAAGCGAGATAAAAATCAAAGGTAACATTGGTGATTATCGTTTAATTGACAAAGATGTTGCCGTTGTATTGCGACAGTTAAGAGAAAGAAGCCGTTATTTACGTGGTTTAATTCCCTGGCTTGGCTTTCCTTATGCTATCGTTGATTATCAACGCCCAAGAAGAATAACAGGTAAAACAAAATTTAGCTGGATCAAAATGGCTCGTTTTGCAATGAATGGATTGCTTAATTTTTCATTGTTGCCTCTACGAATTGGATTAGTTGCCGGAATTTTTATCATCTTCTCTGGCATTATATTCTTGCTCTATCTGGGCTATCGCTTCTTTTTCGACGACCAATTCTATAAATTGCTCGAATGGCTGGCTGTTGTTAATTACATTTTAATAGGAATATTATTTATTTTTTTATGGTTTATTGCTGAATATATTGGTCGGATATACGAAGAAGTAAAGGGAAGACCATTATACATAGTTCGCCAAACACAAAACATTGATGCACATGAAAATACTGATGCTCAATTATGAATATCCGCCTTTGGGAGGTGGGGCAGGGCGTATTTCACAAAATATTTCAGAACAATTGGTTGACTTGGGGCATCAGGTTACTGTCATTACCACCTGGTTCGATGGAACAAAAGAAGAAGATAACATTGCAGGTAAACCCACAATTATTCGTATAAAATCGAAACGAAAAAAGCAATTTCAATCTAATCCTCTAGAAATGCTCGACTGGATACTGAAATCATGGAAATACCTGCAAACCTTTTTGCTTAATGAAAAATATGATTTGTGTTTTGCCAATTTTACCATACCGGGTGGTTGGCTAGCATTAAAAATAAAAAGGAAGTTTGACATTCCTTATGTTATTATTTCCCATGGACACGATGTGCCTTGGTTTTACAAAAAGCAAATGTTTGTATATCATTTATTTACTTATTGTCTAATAAAAAAAATAGTCCTCAAAGCCGAATATTTGTTTGTTCAGAGCAAGTTTATGCGAAAAAATGCTGAAAAATTTTTGGGCAAAAAGCATGTAAATAAAATAGTTCAAATTCCCAATGGAGTCGTTCCCAGAGATATAGATTCGTCGCTTCGCAAACAAACTTATTTTACTATATTACATGTAGGCCGCTTAGTCAAACAAAAAAATCCGATGGCCTTTTTAAGAGCCTTAAGACGATTAAACCGAATGCAGATACCTTATCATGCTTACATTATTGGAGATGGAAAATTGCGTACAAAACTCGAAAAGTGGATGGTAAAAAATAAACTCAATCATGTTAAAATTACTGGATGGCTTACTAACGATGAGGTATGGAAATTTTATGAATCGGCCCATGTAATGGTTATGCCCTCCGAAGTAGAAGGTATGTCTATAAGTAATCTTGAAGCATTATCTGCTGGCTTGTACTTGATTGCAACACCAGCAAGCGGAAATCACGAGATGCTCGAATGTTGTTTTAATGGTGAATTGGTTGCTTTCAACAACGATAGAGACATAGCCAATGCACTTCAACGATTTTATTTTGAACAATATCTGACTAAACGATTCGTTTCAGACGAATACAGAAAAGCCTTTGTTAAACAATTTGCATGGAAGAATGTTGCTAAAATCTATGAATCGTATCTATTAACCATTATTCCTCAAACCGAGGATTAACGACATTATTGAATTTAGAGCCAAAGGTGTAGCTAAATCCTACATTTCCCCAATACGAATAATTGGTTTTCATCTGACGTTGACGCAGTAAGAGTTCTTCTTGCGATATGTCTTGTTTGGCAAGATTTATCTGATTTCTAATCATAGAATAACCTCCATAGAAATAAACCGACAATCCTTTAACTATTCTTACGCTTAACCCTGTATATGTTCCTAATGAAAAGAGTTCTGAGTCGTGAAAGTATTGATTTCCGTACAAGTTGAAATTGATATTTCCCCATTTCTTGAAAATTGAAAACGAGATTTGTAGGTTCTGGGATAAGAGTGTTTCTTTTAGTTTGTTAAATATGGTTGTGTCTTTGTATTGGTTATAAGATGTTCCAATTTTATACGTAAAAAAGAGTTTGCGTTCAAATGATTTGTCGTATGGGAAAACGCTATATTCAACACCAGGAGCAATGGTGGTATATAATTTATAGTTGTTATAGGTTGATGAGCCACCAGAAAAGAATATTCCTGCCGACCAGTGATTGCTTAACGACCAGATGCTGCTTAAGCGTGCATTATTAGAACTGTTTACATACTCATATAAGTATTCGTCGTAAGAAAAAATTGATTTGGAATAGTTTTGATTAACTGAAAAGATAAATTTCCAACTCTCTTGCACTTTATTAATTTCTATGCTGGAATTCGCATTATAGCTTTTATTGCTTTCTTCTCCATTAAACCAACCACTGGAACGTATTGAAAAAACCCAGCCTTTCCATGGGTCATTGGGTAGGGTAACTTCTGTTGAATTATTGTCAGGTATGGAATACTCTATTTTTGCTCTAAGGGGTGTTTTGATTATATAAGGGAGTAGTGCTAATTTTAGCTGTTTTACATATTCTTTTCTAATTTCATCCTCGGTGGCATCATTCGATGTTTCGAAAATAATGGTGTCGTTAATGCCATTAAATTCTTTTTTTCCTTCAAGCATAAGGCGATATCGGCTTCCGCCAGAGCCTGTTTCTTCATCTACTCCAACCACTATAACATTTGCGTCGGAAAGGTCACGAACATATTGAACAATCTTTAATTCATTGCGAATGTATGTCTGGTCGCAAAACGAACAATGCATGTACACGTTAACGGTCAATGAATCATTGGCTTGTGAAAAGCTTTTCAACGAAAACAAAATCAAAAAACAGAAAACAAAAAACTGTCTCATACTCTTTTAAGATTGAACCGCAAAATTAGACGATAAATTGGATAAAATGTTACAAAAATCAATATATTTGATAAAGTGCAGAACCTGTGATATAAATCTTTCCATTGAAATAGAGTGGCGATGTTCTAATCTTATCTTCTGTCTTATAGCTCCAAAGAAGAGAATTTTCTAAGTAGTTATATACCGTAATATTACCAGCATCGTCGCCATAAATAATGCAATTGTCAAACAAAAGAGGAGATGAGTGTATGGCATATTCTGAAGGATAATTGTGTTCAGTTTTTCCATTCGATGTTTGGAGTATTAGTAAGCCTTTTTGTTTTGTTCCGACAACAACAATGTTTTCGTTAACTGCAGCTGAGGAAAAAATAGGAGTTGAAAAATTTTTTTGCCATACAATAGTTCCGTCGTAAGCTCTGATACAATAAAAATTTCCGGCTAAGTCGCCAATGAACACATGGTATTTGTGTATGGCTGGTCTAGCATGTACTGCCGCTACTAAAGAAATTTTCCAGTGAATAGTTCCATTTTCCAGATTAATGGATAAAATTCGTCGGTCGCGTGTACCTATAATTATGCTATGTTCAAAAAGAACAGCAGATGAAATAATCCAATGTTTAGTTTTAACTTTCCAGATAAGGCTGCCGGTGTATTTATTTAAGCAATAAATGTTGCCATCCATGCTGCCAAAGATAATCTTTTCGTTAACTATCAATGGGCTGCTATATACCCAATCGTTAGATTTGAATTTCCATCGGAGCATACCATTCTTAGCATATAATGCATAAAAGTATGTATCGAACGAACCAACGTACAAAATGTCGTCTTCAACCGCAGGGGTTGACATCACTTCTTTTCTTGTTCTGAATCGCCAAATTTCCTGAAAAGTATGAATATCTACAGCATGAACAAAATGGCTATTGCTGCCAAAATAAAGGCTGGTTCCAGAAGCTACAGCACTTGAACGAATTCCGGATAAATGGTAAAAAGAGTTTTTTATTCCAAATTCATTTTGCAGCTTACATGGTATATAGCCAGTTCGATACACATTGTTGCGAAAGGTAGCCTGATTTTCTTTAAATTGACTGCTGGCAAGAGAAATCAACGACTGACTGATTTCGAATAGCTGTTCCAGCTGTTTTAGCTCATTTTTAATGGTTGACTGTAAGGGATGCTGCATATTTTTTTAGTTCTTCTAGTTCGGCTGTTAGCTTTTCTTTGGTTTCGATGAAATACTTATCCCAGTTTTCAAGTTTTGTAATAAATGTATAGGTTGTAGAACTATGCAACGATTCTATTTCTTTTTTTAAAAGGGTTATATCGTTTCTTAGCTGAGTAATTTTAGCCTGAAGTGCTTTATGGTTATTATAAACAAAATGTTCGGGTTCGAGCAGGCCTTGTTCCAATTGATGTAGTATTTGCTCAACTGTGGACAGGTCGTTGTTTATGTAAGCTTTATAGAGTTCTACAAAAATTTTAGCTGCTTTTTCTTTTACACTTTCGTCAACCAAGTCGGGATGACATAGTTTTGATGCTTTTCGATAGGCAAAAGTCAATTTTTGACGTGTTTCTTCGTCAATATTTCCTCGGGCTTCTTTAGGCACCTGCTCCCACTGTTTAGAGAATTTTTTATATTGTTCGTTTGTTTTTGCATACTCAAATTCGTTATCGGGGTTGCTATCTTTGAGTTGTTGAAATAAGTTTAGTCGTTTAGTAAGAATTTCACTGATTAAAAAACCCAGTTCCTGATAATATCGAATACGAAATTGACTGATGAGCTTTTCTGCTTCAGCTTTCTGATTGCTTAAGACAAGTAGTTGTGTTTTTAATAACTGATATGTAGTTTGAAGTCCGGTAATGTCTGTATTATCGTATGTTTCAGGATGAACCTGTTGTTCGATCAAATCGTTAATTACTTGCAACGCAGTATCAATTTTATTTTCTTGTAAAAAAGAAACTACAAGGTCAAGTTGTTCTGATTCAGAAAAGATAGAATGTGATTTAATAAAATCAAGTGCTTCTGTGGTTTTGTTTTCTATGATTAATTTTTTAAGCTGTTGAAGCAACCTGGTCATGATTGTTTAAGTTTATTTTTAAAATGTTTAGAATCTCCCCATTCGCCGTATCCTATTTCGCCACCGGCAAATTTTATTCTCATTTCAAGGCAGCGGATGCAATCTTCAGCGTCTTCGTCGGCACAGGGTTTATTGTCGTAAAGGAAGTATTTGTCTCTATATTTTTGTGGTGTAATGTTTGGCATAATGATGTTGGCTCCGATGGTTATAGCCTTTTCTCTGCCAATGGGGTCTATTGCCTGCAATGCTGTGGTGGAAGCGATGTTGATGTCTTTCATCATGATTCGAAGAATGGCTATCATTTTTAACGTTAGTTCGTAACGGTCTTCAAGCTGCATGAGTGTCGAACTAAGCTTATACAAAGGGGTTTCAACATGTTCTATATAAGGTCCCATGCCGCACATATCAATATCCAGTTCTTTCATGAAAAGTAAATCGTTTGCAAGATGTTCGTAGGTTTGATAAGGAAGCCCTATCATTACTCCAGTGCCCACCTGATAACCAATTTTTTTTAGGTTGTAAAGGCATTTTAGGCGATGTTCGTAGCTATGTAATTCATCGTTGGGGTGTATTTTGTGATATAGTTCAGGTGTAGAAGATTCTATTCTGAGCAGGTAGCGATGAGCTCCAGCTTCAAACCATTGGCGGTAGGTCTCCTCCGATTGTTCACCAAGAGAAAGTGTAATACCAAGTTTTCCATCGGATAGCTTCTTTATTTCTTTCAAAAGTAAAGTTATAGTTGAAGTGAAAGAAGGTGAGGTTATTTCACCAGACTGAAGAACAATGCTACCGTAGTTGTTTTTGTAAGCAAATTCGGCAGCATGAATTACTTCTTCGTTGGTCATGGTATAGCGTTCGAGTTTTTTGTTCTCTCTGCGTATTCCACAATACAGACAATTTTTTGCACATATATTGGAATATTCAATGAGTCCTCTGAAGTAAACTTTCTTACCTATATATTTTTCTTTTATTGCCTGCGATTGTTGAAACAAATATTTTCTGTCTTCACCACTACATTGAAGTAGCGGAATAAGGTCTTCTTTTGTATATTCTTTATCCTGAACGATTTTGTTTATAATATCTTTCATTTAAAAAACGGATAACTTATAAAGCACAAAGATAATAAATTATTTTAAACTATTCAATACCGAAATAGCATAATTTGGTGTAAAAAGGCTGACTCAAATTTCTGAGACAGCCCATATTTTTGGTTTATTTTTCAACTTTTAAATTGAATATGTGTTTGTTTGAAGTTTCATCAATGGCTTCTATAATATAAACACCGTTGCTTAAGTTGCTAATGTTTATATGTAATGATTTTTCAGAAAAGGAATATTGATACAAAAATTTTCCAACAATGTCGTATATTTTAACTGCTTTAATTAATAAATTGTTTGAAATAATGTTAAGGTATTGATTAGCTGGATTAGGGAATATAGTTATTTGATTTGAACCATCTAATTCACAATAGTGAGTAAATGTTATACATGATGATGTGTCAATACAACCGTTTTGTGAAACAATAACAGCATATATGCCTGATTGATTGGGTGTAAAAGTTTGAGATGTTCCCCCGGGAATAGGTTGTAAGGTATTGCAATTTATCCATTGATAAGTAGCATTTGATGGGTTAGCATGTAAAGTGTTTCCGACAACATCAATATATGCAACAGGAGTACTGTTTACTGTTACTGTAATACTATCAATATCAACACAAACACCACCTAAAGTAACAGTTAAGTAATAAGTTCCGGAAACAGATGAAGTTGCATTATAAAAGTTAAGATTTTGTAATGTGCTTGAGAAATAATTTGGACCGCTCCATAAATATGAGGTACCTCCTGATGCATTAATAATGAGGGTTTCTCCTGAACAAACTGGTGAATTTGATGTAATTGAAGCTTGTGGTATGTTAGTATCTATTTCAACGTATGTTGTTGCAGTTGCAGTGCAGCCTGTTGTTGTGCTTACAGTAACAGAATAAGTTCCAGCATGTGAAGGGTTAGCATTAGGTATGACAGCCGTTTGTTGATTGGAATTAAATCCATTAGGTCCTATCCATTGATAATACTGACCACCGGTAGCATTAAGCTGTATTTCGGAACCTATGCAGACAGGGCTATTGCTTATTGCATTGGCAGAGGGAGCATTTGGACAGGAAATAGATGCACTCCAACCACCATACGTTACACTTGCGTCTGAAGTAAATCTGAAAGTTAATGCCGTTCCTGAAGAAGAAATAACACCAGGAGAAATAGATCCTGAATAGGTTCCAATCTAATGGAGCTAATGTATTCATTCCATCGTATATGTATAATTTATCAGCACTTTCAGTTGAAAAGAGTTGAAAGTTTGCCTGAATAATGCACCCATCTTTTGCTACAAATGTTATAGTACGGTTTTCGTTATTAGAATAGTTACTGTTTAAGCCACCACTGTCGTAAAAATTCCCGGAACAGGTATATCTGACTCCATCTCCCATGATATATGTAAGCGTAGGCAATGTGCTTACACATTGGAAAATACCCTGCCATCCCGAAGCATTGTTCGAGAGATTTGAGACAAATTTAAAGGTAATACATTCTCCTGGTGTTGGTGAAGCAATGATTTCTTTAATGTTGTTTTTTGTGTAGACTCCGATAAGTGGTGAGTTGGTATTAGTTCCGCTGTATGCGTAGAGTGTGTCATCAGATGCTAAGTTGAATTGGTAGGGGAAGTTGAAGACAACATAATCAGTAGGTGAGCTTGGGCAGAATGTCATTACATTGTTTTGGTTGTGTGTGTAGTTGGTTTCTGGTCCTGCGTCGTCGTAGAATACTCCGCTGCAGGCTGTTATGG
>FWWL01004108.1_pt1 | contig 25209 bp, 27 predicted proteins | sample 2228331 | NCBI WGS metagenome assembly FWWL01 (sample SAMEA103939775, study PRJEB20133) | metagenome | reverse complement strand
GAGGTAGATATGGGACGCATCGGTTTAATAGGTTGGGGCATGGGAGCGTCCAATGTGGTCAGAGCTGCGGCGTCAGATGAACGCATTCAAATTGTTGCTGCCCTCAATGGTTTCTTTAATGGAGAGAGATGGCTCAAATCGATTCACTCCTTTGAGGAATGGAACACTATTCTGGAATCGTTGGAAGAGGATCGAATCCGGCGAGTAACAACGGGTAAGTCTCTTCTGGTAGACCCTTTCTTGAATTATCCGCTGGACCCCGCAACGAATGACTATGTGCAGAAGGAGCTTGCCCCAGTCTACGGATATGGAAAACAAGTTACTTTACAGTTTACAGATTCAATCATAGGCATGAATGCCGATAAGGTCGCTGCTGATATATCGCCTCGCCCTCTATTTGTTGCTCACGGAACAGATAATTTACTGCATCCCATGGACGAATCTGTTTCTTTGTACAATTCGGCCAAAGAACCTAAAACTTTTCACCAAATTGACGGGAAACATAATGATTTCATGTATGATGATCATCCCGTATTCCAAGAACTCATCCAAAAGATATTAACGTTTTTTGAACCTCATTTAACCCCAAGACAGGCTGCAGAAATGGATTCATTCACTGTACTGGAAAAAAAATAAGGAGGAGTTTATATGTTAAATAAACCTTTACAGAGACAGCTTAAAGAGGAAGGGTACATCATTCTGCCGGAGGTCCTGATCGGTGAACAGTTAGATAGATTGCGTACGGCGTGTGATTATGTTTTGGAGCAGTATACGGATGAGAATGACCGAAACCATCCCGGCAAAGATTTTGGCCGTATGATACATTTGAATGATCCAAAGTGGCATCAGTCAAATCGGGAGCACTTACTCGTTCTTCTTGAAATGATAGCGGATCCCCGGTTTTTGGGACCCGTTGAACAAATTTTTTCAAAGCCCTCGCTATTTTATACAACGCAATATTTTGTAAATCTGCGTTATGGCAGCCATGATGGCGATTGGCACAGAGATTGCCAGTTTTTAACAGCTAACGAGGAAGAGGAGAAAGCGTATCTTAAAAAGAGATGGGCCGGCGGTGTGGAAGGAATCCAGATTCAGATTGCCTTGGCTGACAATGATGATGTGGAGTTCGTCCCTTATTCAGTCAATCGGTATGATTCACCGGAAGAATATCATATTCGATTAGCCGACAACAATATTCATAGTAAGGATAATAACATGCCCAATGCGCTCAGGATCTCGTTAAAAGCGGGGGATGTGCTCATGTTTGATCCTGCTGGTCTGCATAGGGGAAGATACCATAAAGAAAACTTCAGGCGCACATTTATGGTAACTTATACGTTCGATCCGTTTAAAAGTGACTTCAGCCACCAGCCCTATTTCCTGGAGCCTGGATATCTTGAAGGTCTTTCGCCGCGTGCTCAGGCATATTTTGGCGAGTTTATCAAAGCATACAAACATATTTGGGATAAATAGAGAAGAGAAATTGCAGGAAGAGGATAAGGAGAAAACCATTATGGATAAAACTTCGATATTATTATCTTACATTGAACATGAATCGATTGACCATTGCGACACGGGTGTGGTCTATGAGTTAAAGAATGCGCTGGCCGATATAATGGCATGCACCATCGCCGGTTCACAAACGCCTGTAGTGGAGATTGTGAAGAGCTTTGCATGGGACGAATGGGGCCCCGGGAACAGTTCGATAGTGATGTCACCCTATAAACTAAAGCCGACAGGAGCAGCGCTTGTGAATGCTACCATGGCCAATTCACTTGACATCGATGATGGATACCGGTTGACCAAAGGTCATCCCGGTGCGGTTGTTTTTCCCGCCGTACTTGCCGCCGCCGAGGAATACAGGATCAGCGGAAAACAATTTTTGAATGCTCTTCTTGTCGGATATGAAGTTGGCATCCGGGCCGGTATTCTTGCACATGAATTGCGGCCGGAATATCACTGTTCCGGATCTTGGGGGGCGCTTGGCGCAGCAGCGGGCGTTGCCAGGATTATAGGTGCCCCTTCCAATGTTATCGGGCATGCGCTTGGCATTGCCGAATACCATTCCACGTACTCGCCGATGATGCGGTGCATTGACTTTCCGTCCATGCTCAAGGATGGCATCGGATGGGGAAGCATGACGGGCATCAGCTCGGCATTGCTGGCCAAGAAAGGATTTACAGGCATCCCTTCTTTATTTTCTTTCCTTCAGGCGGAACGTTTTATAGAAGAATTAGGGGACAAATACCGGATCAGGGAATTATACTTTAAGCCTTTTGCTTGCTGTCGGTGGGCCCAACCCGCTATAGAGGGAATTAAACAAATCAGTCAAAGGCAGACCCTATCCTCTGACATGATCCATAAAATCATCATTCACACGTTCACGGAATCCTCCCAATTATCCCGGGCTTACCCGAGAAATACGGAAGAAGCGCAGTATAATCTCATTTTTCCGGTTGCGGCCTTTCTTGTATTGGGGAATGTTGGACCTAACGAGGTATTGTATGTATTGGAAAATCGGTCCGTTCTTGAGATGATGGATCGTATTGAAACGAAGGTTGATCCGGCTTTGAACGACCGCTTTCCACAGAAGGCATTAAGCCGTGTAGAGATCTTCCTGAAAGACGGCCGCTGTCTTCAGTCAGGCAATATGCAGGCTAAAGGCGATTATGATTATCCCATGACCATTGAAGAAAAGAAAAATAAATATGATGGGCTAACGCAATCGCTCGTCGGTAAAGAGAAAAGCGAAAGGCTGTACCATGTAATTGACCATCTGGAAGAGTTGGATGACATCCGGGAGCTAACTGAAACCTTTCGGACAGAACAATCCAAAAAAAACGAGAAACCGGTTACGCAAAAAATAGAAGAGAAGGCTTGCAAGCAAGTCCTAAGGAGGCTGGAAAATGAAGAAGGTGGCTATTCTTGGAGCAGATCTGTTTGAAGACCAGCGTGAATTAACGCTGTTTCGCTCCGCAGCAGTGGAAGCAACCTATTATACATGTAAAGATCCAATGGAACTGGCTGAAGCTTTGGTCGATATCGATGGACTATTAGTTAACTTGGAGCGTGTAACAGCTGAGTTTTTGTCCCGGTTAGACAAATTGAAAGTGATTGGAAGATACGGGGTAGGTTTTGATAATATCGATTTGCAAGCTGCAACAGACAGAAAGGTAGCTGTAATTAATATCCCGGACTACTGCATCGAAGAGGTGGCGGAGCATGCTGTCAGCTTTATTTTTTCCGTTAACCGCAAACTTTTCACTTCCTCAAGCTTGACCCGGCAAGGCATTTGGGCCAATGTAAAGGATTTAAAACCGATCTATCCTATTAAAGATATCACCTTAGGTGTTGTTGGTACAGGAAGAATCGGCATGCAGGTGATTCGGATGATGGTCCCCTTCCGTACGAACATCCTTGTAGTCGATCCTTACATTAAAGCAGAAGACTTGCCTCCCGGAGTAAAGTTGGCTGAGTTTGACCAGTTATTGGAATTATCCGATATCCTAACGATCCACTGTCCTTTAACAGAGCGAACGCGATACTTATTCCGAGCTGACACGTTTAAACAAATGAAGCGGAAGCCTGCTCTTATCAATGTTTCGCGCGGGTCGATTATTTGTGAAGATGACTTAATAGAAGCTTTGGATAACGGTCTTCTATCTTTTGCTGCATTGGATGTAATGGAATCGGAGCCGCCGAAGCCGGATCATCCGCTTCTTCGTCATCCGAAAGCGATTGTAACCAATCATATTGCCTGGTATTCCGTTCAAGCGGAAGCGAAGCTGAGGGATCTGCTTGTTACAAGAGTCATTGATTATCTAAACGGCAAACCCGTTCCTACGATTGTAAATTCTATCAAATGAGTCATGCAGCCAACATGCTGCATGATTTTGAAGTTTTAAGAAAGCGCTTACTTATTGACAAGAAAATGTAATTGCTCATTGACGGTAAATAATATATAAAGTACAATTGAAGGTGAGAAACCGGTTACGCGAAGGGTTCTTCCCTCATGTTTGAGGTATGGCCGCTACCGGATTAAATGGATAATAATAATCAGTTTGTGCAAGAGGAGAGATAGGAAATGGAAGTTTTTTCGTTCCCGCCCCAAAGACCAATAGATCTCATCGGAATGGGAAGGCTTTGCATTGATTTGAATGCTAATGAAATCCACCGTCCCATGGAAGAGACGATTAGCTTTACCAAGTACGTAGGAGGTTCTCCGGCCAATATTACCATAGCGGCAGTAAAGCTGGGATTAAACACCGGGTTTATCGGCAGGGTTTCCGACGATTCATTTGGCCGATTTATTGTGCAATCGCTAAACGCATGGCAGGTGGATACTTCACAAATCGTTATTGATCGTTCACAAAGCGTTACCGGTCTTGCATTTACAGAAATTAAATCACCTACAGAATGCAGTATTCTGATGTATCGTGACAATGTTGCCGACTTGAAGCTGGAACCCAATGACGTGAATGAACAATTTATTAAACAGGCCAAAGCCATTTTGCTTAGTGGAACCGCCCTTTCCAAAAGTCCGTCCCGTGAAGCGGTGTTCCGTGCGTTGGAATGGGCGCGAAAGCATGGCACGATCGTCATTTTTGATATCGATTATCGACCCTACTCATGGAATTCCAGAGACGAAGTTTCCACGTATTGCAGATTAGTGGCGGAGAAGAGCGATATCATCTTGGGCGGCAGGGAAGAATTCGAATTGTTGGATTCAGACGCTGCTCTTGTGAAACAAATGGATGACAGGACGTTGGCAAACTGCAGATTCAACCATGATACCAAGCTAATCGTCGTTAAGCATGGAGATCAGGGTTCGATTGCTTTTACGAAAGAAGGCGTTACCTGTCAGGTTGGTATATACCCGGCACAGGTTGTAAAAACATTCGGTGCTGGAGACTCGTTTGCAGGTGCTTTCATTTTCTCCCTGATGCAAGGATACGATTTGGAACTTTGTTTGCATTATGGCAGCGCAGCTGCATCCATAGTCGTTTCCAGCCACAGCTGTTCTGACGCCATGCCCACAGTGGAGCAAATTCGCGCAGTTATCGATAAGTACCCTATTATGCGTTCTCAATAAAGGAGCTGTTACCTTGTTAGTTCATTTGAAAGAAATGGTTTCACAAGCGGCGGATCGTGACTACGCGGTGCCCGCATTTAACGTATTTGGCTATGAGGACGCAGTTGCCGTTGTCAGAGCGGCCGAGGAGTTAAATGCGCCAGTCATCCTTGCAGCGAACCTGTCGGCTGTTCATCATATGCCTATTCCCGTGTTAGCCTCCATATTACTGGAAGTTGCCCGCGCTGCGTCCGTTCCCGTTTGCGTTCACCTCGATCATGGCAAAGATTATGATTATATCTCAAGCGCTATCAAACATGGATTTACCTCTGTCATGTTTGACGGCTCACAGCTCCCGTTTGAGGAGAACGTAAAGCTGACCAAGGAAATTGTAAAGCTTGGCCACGCGTTTGGTGTTTCGGTAGAGGCCGAAATAGGCTCAGTCGGGTATAGCGATAAAACGGTTAAAATGAAACATGAAATGTCAAAAACGCAAGAAGTGGCAGCTTTTGTTGAAGAAACGGGCATTGATGCCGTTGCCATATCGGTAGGAACGTTTCATCGGATGGAGCAGCAGGAGGCGATGATTTCCTTCGAATTGCTGCAGCAAATCGAAAGCAAAGTTCGCACACCTTTGGTGATTCACGGAGCGACAGGAGTTCCGAATGATCAACTTCGTCGGCTTATTGCCCACCGGGTGGGTAAGATCAATATCGGCACCGCATTGCGGATGGCGTTTGGCCATACGCTTCGAAATGAAATAGCGGGTAATCCGCACGAGTTTGACCGTCTGAGATGGCTTCAATGCGCAATGCGTGCCGTACAGGAAGCTGCAAAGGAAAAGCTGCTGCTGCTGGGGACCCAAGGGAGGAGCGAATATGTCTGAACAAACCGTTATGCTGAAAAACTACATTGGAGGCAAATGGATCACATCCGAGTCAGTCCTCCATGACATCGTCCCCAATCCGGCTACGGGTGAAACACTGGTCCATGTTCCATTATCTTCCGGGCAAGATGTTAATTCAGCAGTAAAGTCGGCCAAAGAAGCGTTTCAAGAATGGAGCAGAGTGCCGGTACCGCGAAGAGCTCGAATATTATTTAAGTACCAACAGCTGCTCGTGGAGCATTGGGATGAATTAGCCCAACTGATCACGAAGGAAAATGGAAAAAGCTATAATGAAGCTTATGGAGAAGTGCTGAGAGGCATCGAATGCGTTGAGTTTGCCGCGGGCATCCCATCATTAATGATGGGAAGTGTGTTGCCTGATATTGCTACAGGTTTGGAATCCGCCATGTATCGATATCCGCTCGGAGTGATTGGAGGAATCACACCGTTCAATTTTCCGATGATGGTTCCTTGCTGGATGTTTCCGCTCGCAATCGCGTGCGGGAATACGTTTGTGCTGAAACCTTCCGAACGGACACCGCTTACCGCCTGCAGACTTGCTGAACTGTTCTCGGAAGCGGGGCTTCCTGACGGTGTGCTTAATCTCATTCATGGCGGGCATGAGGTAGTGAACAGCCTATTGGCTCATTCCGATGTCAAAGCGATCTCCTTCGTTGGGTCGCAGCCCGTGGCGGAGTATGTTTATACCACGGCGGCATCGCACGGAAAGCGGGTGCAGGCGCTTGGCGGCGCGAAAAATCACTCGATTGTCATGCCGGATGCCGACCTGGATCTGGCGGTTAAAGAAATAACGAGTGCTGCTTTCGGTTCGGCTGGAGAGCGATGTATGTCATGCTCGGTAGTAGTTGCAGTTGGCGCTGCGGGGGATAAGCTTGTGGAGGCGCTGCGCCGTTCTGCGGAAAGCTTGAAGATGGGAAACGGACTGGAACAGGATGTTCTTCTTGGACCTGTCATTCGCAAATCCCACAAAGACCGCACATTATCCTATATTAAATCGGGTGAAGACGAGGGCGCATTACTGGTGTTAGACGGCCGAACCGTACAAGAAACAGACGGTCCGGGTTATTTTGTCGGTCCCACCATTTTTGATGGTGTGAAAGAAGAGATGACCCTGTGGAAAGATGAAATCTTCGCGCCTGTGCTGTCTGTTTCACGTGTCAACTCCTTGGAGGACGCCATTGAATTAGCCAATCAATCGGAGTTTGCCAACGGGGCCTGCATTTATACTAAAGATGCAAAATCAATCCGGCAATTCCGCGATCAGATTGATGCGGGGATGATTGGGGTTAACGTGGGGGTTCCGGCTCCGATGGCATTTTTTCCATTCTCGGGATACAAAAAATCGTTCTATGGCGATCTCCATGCCAACGGTCGGGATGGCGTCGAGTTCTACACAAGAAAAAAAGTAATCGTAGCGCGTTACTAAATCACTAAGTCAATGATAAGAAGGATTGAGGAGAGTTTCCCATGAAAAAATTTGATTTGACAGGCAAAAAAGCGATTGTAACAGGAGGCAGCCGGGGACTGGGTCTTGGGTTGGTAACAGGTTTATGCAAAGCGGGTGCGGAGGTAGCTATTGTTGATATTGCCGATGATATTGATGATGTAACCGGGGCATTGAAAAGACAAGGGTATAAAGTTCATGCCATACAAGGAAATTTGTTGGACCGGCAGGATTTAAATAGAACATTTCTGGCTGCAATGGAAGCATTAAACGGGAAACTGAATATTTTAGTCAATAACGTTGGGATGCATGACCGCAAATCGTGTCTTGATTTACCATTGGACAGTTGGGACCGTGTGCTTGAACTTAACGTCACAGTTGCCTTTCAACTAGCCAAATTAGCCGGACCCCTTATGATTGCTCAAGGCCAAGGAAAAATCATCAGTACAGGATCTATGCTCAGCTTTTTGGTCGGTTTCAATGCCACAGCTTATGCCGTCAGCAAAGCGGGAATCGCCCAATTGACCAAATCGCTTTCCAACGAGTGGGCGGGCCATGGAATTCAGGTAAACGCGATAGCCCCGGGTTATATGAATACACAGATGAATGATGATTTGAAACAGGATGCTATCCGTTATCCGCAAGTAACCGCACGGATTCCGGCGGGACGCTGGGGAACACCGGAGGATCTGGAAGGGATCATTATTTTCCTGGCCTCGGAAGCTTCGGATTATATTACCGGTGCGGTTATTCCAATTGACGGCGGCTTTTTGGCGCGTTAAGTCCAGAATTTAGCCAACTGGAAAGCATCGTTGTTCGAAACGTTTTTAAATATTACGCAATAGGAGTGAGTTTGCATGAATAAAACCGGAATTGACAACAGAGGGATACCTCCTCTTGCAGGCGTTTGCTCTTATGAGGAAGCATTTAAAGCGGGTTATTCGGTGGATCGCTGTGTGGATCTGTTGAAACGTTACCATTATATCAAGAAGAACTTAAACTTGATCATGGCGGCACATCTGGCTCGTACCCCTGAATGGGAAGTAAAATGCGCTTTAGGCTATCATTTGTGGCTGGAAGCTGAACACTGCAGCATGATTCGCAAGCGGGTAACGGAAATGCGCGAGCCTCCCCTGCATTTGGACAGTGTGCCTGATGAAGGTTTGGAACGACTACTTGATGAAACCATAAGGGCGAATGATACGGTTGAATTATTGACAGGGATCTACCGGATTATTCGTCCGGAGCTTATCCGTTGTCTTCAAACGCATTTGAACCAAACCAACCCTCTTGCAGATCAGCCGACCTGCCGAATACTGCGGATTATATTAACAGAAGAAAGAGAGATGTATTCTTGGGGGGAAACAGCAACCAAGGCATTGCTGGCGAACGATGAAAATTTACGTAAATCAACACAATGGAGCGATCATCTCACAGCTTATTTAAATCATGCAGGCGGAATTTCCGGCGACTTGTTTCAAGGCGAGGGACTGGGATCCTTATCGGATCTGCCACTGCCAAGAGCAGACGGACAACGCTATATCATGGATGCCGTTCCGCAAAGGGATGATCGATTTCAGGATAATTACAACCGTTCTGCTAAAGTTGACGAATATTATCAGGACGACTCCTTATCTTCAGTTGAGCGCGTGTACGCTTTAATGTACAAGAGATTGCGGGAGATGGATGTGCCGGAATGGATGGCGCCGGTAATATATAAAACAGAAGAAAAGCCATGGGAGTATTACTATGATTTAAGCCGTCAAGTGTGGGACGAAATTCGTCATGCGATGCTGGGTGAAGTGGGATTGGCAGAACGGGGAATTCCGTTCTATAAATATCCTCTCGAGTTGAAATCGTCCATGATCATGAATACCGAACTTCAGCCCATTGAGGCACATCTTATCCTATGGGCCATTGAGCAAGGCTTAATGCCTAAGAAGACCGGAAAGCAGTGGGAATGGGAAATTGCCGTAAGTTCGCAAATTCCGATGGCCATCAATGTTCAAGACTATGATTGGGCGGATGAGGTGCTTCATGCCCAAATCGGGCGTAAATGGTTGATGCCTGTTTACGGCGGCGTGCTTGAGGCATCGAAAGCGGGCGAGGAAATGATTAAACGATGGCGGGCAGGCCAGACGAAGATGCTCGCTTTATCCGACCAGCATGAATGGTGGCCGCAGTTTATTTCAGAAGTATTTGCCGATATGGCAAAGGATTCGAAAAGCGGTTAACAGTACGGACTTATCAGATGGGAGGCAAGGGTGGGATGGTTCAAATTCAGATTGACGGGAAAATCGCTGTAGTTACGGGAGGTGCCTCCGGTATTGGATACGCGATAGTTGAAACGCTTGCCAAGAATGGCGCTACCGTAGTGATTGCCGATATTGCGAGCCAGGGGAAGGAAAGGGCGAAGGGGCTTCGGGACAAAGGGTATCCAGTCCATTATATTCATACGGATATCCGAATAGAGGAGGATACGCAGAAGCTGGCGGACGAAGTCGACCGCCAATTCGGCGGAACGGATATTCTGGTCAATAATGCCGGCGTCTATCCGTTTCTTGATTTGCTTAACACCACTGAAGAAGTATGGGATCAAGTGATGAGCATTAATCTTAAAGGCATGTATATGATCTGTAAGTCTATGGTTCCGCAGATGATTGCCAAGGGGAAAGGCGCCATCATCAATATCGGTTCCAACCATGCCGACGTCGGCATGGCCGGCCTCTTCGCTTACTCCGTCTCCAAAGGGGGGGTATGTACGCTTACCCGCAACTTGGCCGGAGCGTTGGCGCGTCACCGGATTCGCGTGAATTGTGTCAACCCGGGATGGGTTATGACGGAGAAGGAGATAGCGGAACGCGCGGCTCTTGGCCAAGGAACGGAATGGCTTGATGTACAGGGCAAGTCGCTTCCATTGGGCCGTCTGCAGACCGGGGAAGATACAGCTGTCATGGTCTTGTTTCTGGTCAGCAATTTCGCTGATCAGGTGACGGGGCAGACCGTGAATGTGGACGGGGGGACAGGGGTCGTCTCGTATTTTGACAAATAGTATATGTGGATGATTATGAATAGGGACAAGGAGGAAACAAGTCGTGAAGAATTATGAAATTATCTCGGATGCTGCTTATCTATGTGGTGAAACACCAATGTGGGACAGTAAGAAGAACGAATTATGGTGGTCCGATATGCTTGATGGCAGCTTATATACTTATAACCCCCAGCAAGGCTCTGTTGTAAAAGCTGCGGAAGGCAAACATGTCAGCGGTCTTACAATGAACAAAGGCGGGGGATTAGTTTGTGCTTGTCATGAAGGAATTTACCTATGGGATGAAAATAATCAATTTCGGCTTATTGCCGATCAATTTGAAGGAAACGTACTCAGATCCAACGATGCTACTGCGGATGCGGAAGGAAGATTCCTGTTCGGCAGCACATTCTACGGACCCGATAAACCGGATTATTTGTTGGGAAAACTTTATAAAATGGAGAAAGACGGCGCCATCTCAATATTGGATGAAAATATCCATCTATCTAACGGATTAGGTTTTTCTCCGGATAATAAGATACTGTATTACACCGATTCCGTGCTTAAGATCATTTACGCTTATGACTATCATTTGCAGCAAGGCACAGTGTCCAATCGCCGTGTGTTCGTGAAAATTCCTGAACATGAGGGGGCGCCTGACGGTTTAACGGTGGATGCGGAAGGGTACATCTGGTCAGCGCAGTGGTATGGAAGCTGCATCGTTCGGTATAGTCCCGACGGAAAGGTTGACAGAGTTATAAAGACACCTAAGAAACAGACTTCCTCTCTTGTATTCGGAGGAGATGACCTTATGGATATTTATGTAACAACCGCTGCGAAGAGTATTACCCTTCCAATCGCTCCCCCGGGATATGATTTTGATGCTCCGGATATCGGCGGGCCGGTTTATCGTTATAATTTGGGAATAGAAGGAAGACCCGAATATGCTGCGGATATTTCACTGAACAGTAAACGGTGAACTCGGTAAACTAAGCTGAACATCGCTCTAATTGTCTAAAAATAATTCAAGATTGCTGCTCATCACAATTTGCGGTTTCAGCAGAATTTCATCTCCAAAATCTTTTCCTTCAGCAATATGTTCATACAGGCATTTGAAGGCCAATTTGCCTTGATTAAACGGTTGTTGAAAAATGGTTGCCTGGATTACGCCGATCTTAAGATACTCATTCAACTCCGGGAATATATCTGACGCGACAATTTTGACCATGCCGGACAAACCCAGCTCAACAATTTTTTTGCAAACCGTAACTGAGTTGGCTGTTCCGATATAGATCCCGCCAAGATCGGGATACTCCCTGAGAAGCTTATCCGTCACATGATAGGCAATATCAGGATCATCATAATTCTCATAGATCGCTACAACCTGCAGGGGGTTCTCTATCATTTGTTCCATGAACCCTTTAATATTTTCCTTGTGTATTCCAGAGTCCTTATATCCGGTAAATACGGCTATTGGTTTATCTGGTGTCATAATTTGCAATAGTTGGCCGGCCATTTTCCCTGAGACGCGACCGTTATTTCTTACGGAAAACAATCTTTTGCCGTTCAGAATGTCGGAAATCACTGTTACAACCAAAATATTTTTTTTGGACAACATTTCCATTACATCATGGTAGTCTTTTAAGTCGCCAGAGAGTGAAGTAACAATACCGTCATACCCGGCTTCTCCCATTTCAATCATTCTGTTTATCATTTTCTGTCTGGTGTTTGGTTTGCCCATGATCTCAAAATCCCCAAGAACATTGTAGTCTGCTAATTCTTCACAAGCTTTTTTTGCACCCCTTAAAACCTCATTATTAAAGTCATGGATACCCTCATCTAATAAAAATCCGATTTTTATGGTCTTTCTTGCCAGGCTCATCGCGGCTTTATTGGCTTTAAAACCCATCTCATCCGCAGTCGCGATCACAAGCTTTCTGGTTTCTTCACTAACTCTGGGTTTACCGCTTAATGCCCTGTTAATTGTAGCCGTCGAGATGCCAAGTTTTTTGGACACATCATAGATCGTAACCTTTTTCATAGGTCTCCTTTTTTCTGCGTAACCGAATACGTATGGTTTATTTAAAAATATCAGAAAGTATATAATTCATACTTAATTTTCTGATATTTCCAGGTAAGCGCACTCGTCCTGAAAGGACTTCGTAGCCGTTACCCTCGGTATAATATTACTATTAGACAGCAGATTTTAAAAGCTTTTTTTTCAATCAATCCATAAATAGTTCTAAAAAACACAGAAAACAAGGGAAAATAATCATTGACGGTAAAAAATATATAAAGTACAATGAAAGTGAGAAACCGGTTACGCAAAAAATATCAAATTATTTGATACCTGTCGGACCCCTGTATTGCCGTCATGGTGCTTTTTATGCTGTCGACTATTGGAACTCATATTTCAATGCTTCCATGATTATTAAATATAAAAAAGAAGATACTACTTCGACATGAAAAGAGGTCAAGAGCTATGTATTTAAATAATAGAGTGGCTTTAATCACCGGATCCGGCAGAGGCATCGGCAAAGGGATAGCTCTTCACCTCGCCGAATGCGGTGTGGATATTGTCGTCAATTATCGCAGCAGCAAGCAGCAAGCATTGGAATTGGTCAAACAGATTCAATCGATGGGGAGAAGAGCTTTGGCCATTCAAGCCGATGTTTCCTCCGTACCGGAAATCCACTTTATGATAGATAAGATCAAGGACACTTTTGGTACGATCGATATCTTAGTCAACAATTCGGCCATCGATACAATGTATAGTTTCTTTGATATTACTGAGGAAAATTGGGATCAAGTGCTTGATACGAATCTGAAAGGAAGCTTCTTCTGCGCACAGGCATGCGCCAGGGAAATGGTGAAGAAGGGCGGAGGAAAAATTATTAACATCAGCTCCGTCCACGGTTGTCTGACCATGCCGAAATATGCTGCATACGCTTCTTCTAAAGGAGGGATGAATGCCATGACCAGACAATTAGCCCTTGATCTGGCTCCCTTTAACATTCAGGTCAATGCTGTTGCTCCGGGACCGACCGAGGTGGAGAAATTCACGGAAAATCCGCTCCATGACAAGTGGGAGATTGGCAAACAAACTCCTGCAGGGAGAATTGGTGAGCCGGAGGACGTAGCCAGAGTTGTTGCCTTTTTCGCTTCTGCCGGCTCGGATTTTGTTACAGGACAGGTTATCACGGTGGATGGCGGCTCAAGCGCACGGTTTTATTTGAAATCGGATGATTAGGATGTTTCCGGGGCTGCGCCGTTTGATCACAAGTTTGAAGAGTCAGAAACCACGAATGAGGTGCAATCATGAAATATACTTTGTCTGATTTTTATAAAAAAATGCTACTTATCCGTTTGTTCGAAGAGCAAGCCATTGAGCTGTATAAAGAAGGCCTTGTCGGCGGATCCTACCATTCCTATATCGGTCAGGAAGCCGTCGCGGTGGGTGTTTGCAGCGCTTTGCGGCAAGAAGACTATATTACCACAACTTATCGCGGCAGGGGCCAGCATCTGGCCAAAGGGGCGGATCCGCAAAAGCTTTTTGCCGAAATTCTCGGGAAATCGGGCGGGTATTGCAAGGGAAAAGGGGGCCCCATGCATATCGCATGTCCGGAGATTGGCATATTGGGTGCGAACGGCATCGTCGGGGGAGGGGTCCCCATATCGGCAGGTGCTGCCTTATCGGCAAAAATGATGGGGCTTGATTATGTATCGGTTGCTTTTTTTGGGGATGGTGCGATGAATCAAGGAGTGCTGTATGAAACCGCCAATCTGGCGGCTTTATGGGATTTGCCGATGATCTTTATTTGTGAAAACAACGAATATTCGGAAATGACACCGATACGCGATTCAGTCAAATCTTTGGATTTCATCGGCCGTGTTTCATCGTTGGGCATATCCGGCTATACCGTTGACGGCAATGATCCGGAAGCTGTTTACGCGGAAACCGTAAGCGCCGTTCAACACGCGCGAAGCGGCAAAGGACCGGTCTTCATCGAAGCGAAAACATATCGGCTGCAGGGACATATGTATGGGGATTCGGAGAGCTACAGGAGCAAAGATGAGGTTCAAGCGTGGAGAGAAAAGGATCCGATCAAAAGGGCCAGGGAAAAGTTGTTGCAGCAGCATTCAACTGCAGAAGTTGAAATTGTGGAATGGGAGAAAGAAGTGCAAGCCGCAATTATCCATGCTGCGGAAGAGGCCCGAAAAAGTCCGGAGCCTGATCCCGAAGAGATCTATTCAGACGTCGTATAGTCTGTTAAGCAATGAAATTTCAGAAAGACGGTGTTGTTATGGCAGATTTTTATGGAAAGCAGTTGGACAGGAAGGAACTGTTGAAAAGAGTCGGTACGATGGCCCAGTTGGCCTCGATCCAACCCTTTGAATATTCCGGGGGAAAGGCTCAAGGAGTCAAGGCCTTCCATATATCAAACGGTACCGGACTGGATTTTACCGTACTTGAAAGTAAATGTCTTGACATGGTCAGCATGAAATATAAAGGCATGAATTTGAACTATATGCCCAAGTCAGGTATTGTTTCTCCTGCACTAGCCGATATGAACGGCACGGAATTCATGAGGTCGATTTCCGGGGGGATGATGTATACCTGCGGATTAATGAATGTCTGTAATGCTTGTGTGGATGAAGGATTGAACCGGGTCTTCCATGGAGTAATGAAAGCCACACCGGCCGAACAGGTGAATGTTTCCTGCGATTGGGAAGGGGAGGACTACGTCCTGCGGCTTTCCGGCGAAATGCGCGAAGCCGCCATATTCAATGAGAACCTGTTGATGAAAAGAACGATTGCGACTAAATTTGGCGCCAAGTCTGTACATGTGCACGATGTGATTGAGAACCAAGGCTTTGAAGAGCAGGGTTTGATGCTGCTGTACCATATTAATGTCGGATATCCTGTTGTGGATGAAGGTTCAAGGATCATCATCCCAAGTGCAGATATAAATGGCAGAGATCCTGTCTCGCAATCAGGAATTGAGGAATGCGCGAATATAACCGCTCCTGTGGACGGTTATTCGGAGAATGTGTTTATCCACAAAACAGCCTGCGACAGCTTAGGCAGAACCGGAGCTGCAGTCATCAATGACAGGTTGGGGATCGGTGTTTATATTAAGTACAATGCAGTGGAGCTTCCAAACCTTATTGAATGGAGATCCATGAGGTCAGGTGACTACGCCCTTGGCATCATGCCATCGACATGCTTAGTCGGCGGCAGGGTATTTGAAAAGGAGCACGGGACACTGAGAATGATCGCCCCCTTTGAAAAAATCGAATTTGAAGTTGAAATTGGTGTTCTTGACGGAGCTAACGACATTCGTGAGTTTGAAAAATTTATCCGGTTTCAGGAAATATGAAAGGGGTATGATCTATGAGATCCATTGAAGAAGGAATGAAAGGCAAGGTTGCCATTATCACCGGAGCCACCATGGGGATTGGAAAAGGTTGTGTCGAGGCATTCTGCTATGCAGGCGTCAATGTAGTCGCGGCAGCCAGAAGTGTTGACTTGGGCAATGCGCTGGCTAAGGAATTGACCGCGAAAGGCGCAGGAAAATGCCTATTTTTTGAGTGCGATGTTTCCAAGCCTGAAAAAATTAAAGAGTTGGTCGAGTTCACTGTGGAGCAATTTGGGCGTATTGACGTCCTGGTGAATTGTGCAGGGTATTTTCCGCTCCAGCGCCCTATTGATGAAGTTTCCGTCGAAGATTTTAATGCCATTCTGGCCACAAATTTGGTTGCCTACTATGCAGGATGCAAATATGCTTTGCCGTATCTTCGAACGACTAAAGGCAATATCGTGAACATCGGCAGTGTGCTTGGCACAACAGGCGATGAGGGAGCGGCAACGTATTGTGCCACCAAAGGCGCCATTACTACCATGACGAAATCACTGGCCGTCGATGAAGCAAGACATGGCGTCAGGGTCAATGAAGTCAAGCCTGGCCATATTTGTACTGAAATGTTTGAAAAGACCACAAGTATGCAGAAAGACCCGCAAGCCTTCTTGGCCTATTCCGAAACACTGCAATGGATGGGACGGGGCGGCACAGCGGAAGAAATTGCCACGGTCGTGCTGTTTCTTGCCAGCGAGTGGGCCAGCTTTATTACCGGTACGGAAATTCTGGCCACCGGCGGTTATGAAATCGGCGAGGGTCCGAAAAAACCAATATTCCAATGGACAACAATGGAGAAGAAATAAAATAAGAATTGACGGACGCGGTTTCGTGGGGAGGTTATCCAAATGAGAGAGATTACGATGGCGCAAGCGTTGAATGAGGCGCTGCGGGAGGAAATGTCCAGAGATAACCGGATTTTTCTAATGGGGGAAGATATCGGCGATTATGGCGGTATTTTTAAAGTAACCAAGGACCTGTCGGCGCAGTTTGGCAAAGAAAGAGTGAGGGACACCCCAATATCGGAAGCGGGGTTCATTGGCGCAGGGATCGGCGCAGCCATGACAGGATTGATCCCGGTCATTGAAATCATGTGGATTGATTTCACTTTCGTGGCTATGGACCAAATTCTCAATCAAGCAGCCAAGATGAAATACATGTCTGGCGGACAAACGGCAGTTCCTATGGTCATCCGCACACAGGGGGGAGGGGGGCGCGGAAACGGGGCCCAGCATTCGCAAAGCCTGGAAACCCTCTTTGCCCATATCCCGGGAATGAAAGTTGTCGTTCCGTCCACCCCCTACGACGCGAAAGGATTGTTAAAATCGGCCATACGGGATTGTTCCCCCGTTCTTTTTATAGAAAATAAGATGTTGTACAACAAGAAAGGCCATGTACCGGAAGAGGATTATATCGTGCCCATCGGTCTGGCGGATATCAAACGCCTTGGAAATGATGTAACCCTGATCAGTTTATCCAGAATGGTCGACTTCTCTTTGGAGGCGGCCCAGTTGCTTGAACAAGAAGGTATCTCCGCTGAGGTGATCGATTTAAGAACGCTGGATCCATTGGACAAGGAAACCTTCTTGCAATCCGTGCGAAAAACGAAACGCGCCGTCATTGTCCACGAGGCCCATCGCTCGTTCGGGTGGGGGGCAGAGGTTTGTTCCATCATCCAGGAAGAGGCTTTCGATTACTTGGACGCACCTATATTAAGAGTGGCAACGAAGGATGTTCCAATCCCCTTTAACCGTAATTTGGAAAAGATGATGCTTCCGCAAACAGCGGATATTGTTCATGCCGTAAAGAGTCAATTTTGAAATATTCAGCATAAGGAAGTGACATTACCCTATGATTACCGGTCATTTTCATACCGCTTTTACCGTAAGCGATATTGAACGTTCCATCCGATTTTATACCGAATTATTAGGGTTTGAAGTGGTCCATTCCCAACGTCAATCCAACGAATATACGCGAAAATTTGTCGGTTACGCCGATGCTGATCTATATGCGGCCATGCTGCGTATTCCCGGTGTGGATCATGGCCGGTCCGGACATTTGCTTGAGTTGAATCAGTATGTACAGCCAGTGGGACAAAAACTGGATGTTCAAACTTGCAACACAGGGGCGGCCCATTTGGCGCTTATTGTTGACGATATTCACAACACATACGATTTTTTGACATCACAAGGGGTTCATTTTAAATCGGAGCCCGTAGCGATCACAGCAGGACGCAATGAGGGTGGTTTTACCTGTTATTTCCTCGATCCGGACGGAATAACCCTTGAGATCGTCCAGCCCAAACCTCAAACCGTATAGCAAGCAAATGGAAAGAGAAACAAATGTATGAAAAGGAAGGGAGCCTTATTATGCCGTATATTACGTTGAAATTGGTCGAAGGCCGGGATTTGGAAACGAAGCGCCGTCTTGTTTCAGCTGTGACCAAGGCAGTTTGCGAATCGCTTCCGACTACTCCCGACAATGTACGCATCGAGCTTATTGAGCTAAAAGCGGATCTGTTCAGCATTTCAGGGGAACTGGTGTTTGATTCGAGGAACAAGAATGCAGGCGGGGGGTGAAGTTCTATGCAGGAATTGATCCGTTTACCCAAAATGGAATTGTCCATGGAGGAGGGGAGGATTCAGAAATGGCTTGTTGAAGCAGGAGTGTACGTTAAAAAAGGCGAGATCATCGCGGAAATCGAGACAGACAAAGCTGTTGTTGAGCTGGAGATGCCCCAAGACGGGGCGATTCAGCGATTTCTTGCAGAAGAAGGGGAGCTTGTACCCGTTGGCTCAGCGATTGCAGAGTTAAATGCGAAATTAACGGAAGCCGCTGCCGGGCAACCTGTTCCCTATAAGGAGCAGATCGAGACGGGAGATAATCAGCGTATAGCTATTTCACCGGCAGCACGAAGAAGGGCCAGAGAATTAGGAATGGACTACACAAAGCTTACGGGGACAGGTCCTAGAGGCAGAATCGTTTCTCAGGATCTCGAGAATGCCGCACGAGCTCCAGAATTCGGCGTTCATCCGGAAAGGGGTGGTCCGCTCGAAGTCGGTGGCCGGCAGGAAATCACGAAGCACCCTCTGTCGAAGATGAGGCGCACGATTGCCAGACGGATGTTGGAAAGCGTAAATACGATCCCGCAGTTTAACATCAAACGAACGGTGGATGTTTCCAAACCGTTGGAAATTAAGCAAGTTCTGCAGAGAAGCATGGCTAAGATAGGGATCAAGCTTTCTTTTACTGATTTCTTGATCAGCGCCGTTGCGCAAGCATTAAGCAAGCACCGTTCCTTAAATGCTTCTTTTATCGGCAACCCGCAGGAAGAAAACTGCAGCATTATCGAACATAAAGCGATCCATATCGGCTTGGCGGTTTCTACTGAATCGGGGCTTGTCGTTCCCGTCATCCGCGATGCGGACCAATTGACCGTCTCAGCCCTTGCTAAACTCCGGACAGCCAAATTGGAAAGTGTTCGTAAGCAAACACTGAAGGCGGATGATTTGCAAGGCGGTACCTTTACCATCTCGAATCTTGGCATGTTTGATGTCGATGAATTTCAGGCGATCGTAAATCCGCCGGAAGCCGGCATACTGGCTGTCGGCAGCATTCGCCAAGCGCCATTGTTAATAGAAGGCAAGATGGAGTTCCGTCCTGTTATTACGTTAACGGGATCATTCGACCATCGTGTTGTAGATGGAGCGGCCGCGGCTGAGTTCATGGGAAGTATAGCAAAGCAGCTTGAGTCGGATGAATGGATATTGATGTAATGGAGGTTGACTAAATGAATCATCTTGAAGGATCGGAAGTCAACGCCATCATGAAAGGAAAAATTGTGCTTGTTGTTGGGGGAAGCGCAGCGGGTACCATTGGAAGCACGGTGGGTGATGCGGTCACCGAAGGCTTTTGCCGCATAGGCGCAAATGTGGCAGGTATCGACCATGACTTGGAAATAACAGATGCAGCGGAGATCCCGGGCAAAGTTCAGGCGATCTTGCAGGAGTATGGCAGAATTGACGTATTGGTACATGCGTGGGAATACTATGCGGAGTCTCCGGCAAGCACTATGCCTTGTACCCAATGGAAAGACGTTGTTCAAATCAATTTAAAGAGCAAGTTTGTGTTCTGCAAAGAAGTAGGGAAGAACATGTTACTGCGGCAGCAAGGGACTATCGTATTGTTCACATCCATTGCCGGATCGGTGGCAGCTCCCGGCGCTGCTGCCTTCGCCGCAAGTCAAGGGGCTATCCAGCAAGTCACCCGCACAATGGGAGTGGAATGGGCGAATCGGGGGGTTCGCGTGAATGCGATAGCCGCCTCGCTCCAAGATGGATTGCCGGTCGTGAATCGAATCGCCCGCGACACACCGATCGGCCGCTTGCCCAAACCGGAGGAGATTGTCGGAACCGTGCTCTATTTGGCCTCCGACGCTTCCCGAATGGTAACCGGACAAATCATTTCTGTGGACGGGGGGTACGCGGCACAATGAGAACTTTGTTCGATCTGAGCGGTAAAGTGGCGGTTATTATTGGCGCAGCCGGCATGTTGGGAGGAGCGCAAGCCTTGGGCTTGGCAGCTGCGGGGGCTGATATCGTCTTGGCCGATGTTTCTTCCAGGAATGCCGAAACAACCCTGGATTCCATTAGAAATCTTGGACGCCGCGCCGTATTTCAACAAGTGGACATTACCTCGCCCGAATCGGTGGAAGCTCTAACCCAAAGAGCGCTGTCTGAGTTTGGGAAAATCGATATTCTCGTAAATTCCGCCGGCATTACCCATCGTTATCCAAGCGAGGAGTTTGATGATGCCGTATTCGACCGCATCATGGATATAAACCTGCACGGATTGTATTATGCTTGTCGGTCGGTTGGGAATGTCATGATAACCCAAGGCTTTGGACGAATCATTAATATGGCTTCGATTTTCGCGTTTGCAGGGAATCCGGAATCAATCGCTTACGCGGCTAGTAAAGGAGCCGTGGCCCAATTGACCCGTACTCTGGCAGTGGAGTGGGCGGATGCAAATATTGCCGTCAATGGGATTGCCCCCTCCTGGTTTGAAACACCAATGGGAACGCTATCGGATAATATTGACACAATTTATAGCGGGTCTACTCGTAAACCAACGAGAGAGGAGCTGTTTAATCGAACCATCGGCAAGGTCCCGTTAAAGCGTATGGGACAGCCCCATGAGATCGTCGGGGCAACCGTTTTTTTAGCTTCAGATGAAGCCTCCTTGGTCACAGGACATTTGTTGGCGGTGGATGGTGGATTTTTGGCTCAGTGAACTCGTACGTCTTTTGTAAAATGTCTAGCTGCAACGATTTTTAAAGCGATGCACACACATATCACGGAAGGAGTGATGGAAATTGGAATTTCAAAATAAGATTGTGCTGGTAACTGGATCAGGCAACGGGCTCGGACGCTCGACTGCGATGGCCTTCGCCCGGGAGGGAGCCACTGTCATTGTAGCTGACATCGATGGATCAGCTGCGAACAAAACAAAAGAAGAAATTGAAAGTTGGGGCGGCACGGCTATTTCTTTCAAATCAGATGTTTCCTCACAAACGGAAGTTGTGCAGTTATTTTCGCAAATTACGGAGATATACGGCATACTGGATATCCTCGTGAATAATGTGGGGACGACGATTCGTAAACCGATTGTTTATTTTACAGAGGACGAATGGGATTTTGTTTTCGACACGAATATTAAGTCGATGTTTATGTGCGCAAAAGAAGCAGGTAAGATCATGCTGAAGCGAAGATCGGGAGTCGTTGTCAATATCTCCTCTATCCATGGTTTAGGGGGAATTTCGAATAGGCTGCCCTATGCTACATCCAAATCTGCGGTAGACAGCTTTACGAAAACAATCGCCTGTGAATGGGCGCTGGACGGGGTAAGAGTAAATGCCATCGCACCGGGTTACATTCTGACAGAAGGAATGAGAGTCGCTTTCGATACTGGCGTATTAAAGGAGGAGGACATGATTCGAAGAACGCCGCAGGCCCATTTAGGTACCCCGCAGAACATTGCTGATGCCGTGCTTTTCTTGTGCTCGAATAAAGCTTCTTTTATAACAGGTGCAGTGCTTTATGTCGATGGGGGATATGCGGCTTATCACGGGCCTGAAGTGATCCCTTCATTTCATCATAGATTCGAATAAATTAATAAAACTATAATAATCTAGAGGAGTGTTTTAAATGTCCAAAGCAACTGTAATCAAATCATCAGAAGTGAAAGCCTATGTGTGGAGTGAAATGTATTCTTCGAAGATGTTAATCGACCAAACCAATTCCGCTACAAAAAATGTACAAGTGAATCAAGGCTTTATTCCTCCTAGCACCAGGCACCCCGATCATTGGCATCAACCGCCATATGACGAGGTTTATCTGATCATGAAAGGCGCAGCCACAATACATTTGGACGGAGTTGAGCACGAAACAAGCGCTGGCGACGTTATCTTTATTCCTGCGGGAGCCGTACATGCGATTGAAAATAAAAGCGAAACCGAAGAATTGGTGATTTTTACGGTTTGGTCACAGCTTCCTGAGCAGGGTGCCAATGAGGTTTACGACCGGAGATTGGCAGATTGGGGTAAATCCTACAAAACCATTCACGAGGAGTAACTTGCGGTGGCATTTTGGGTGGCAATACAGAAAAATACGCATGAAATAGGACGGGAGTTCATCACTCCCTCCTACTCGATTGAGGGAAACGGAAGATACAGGTGCTGTAAATGAGGACAAAAATTTTTGGGAGAATCAGGCACTGATTGAAACAGCGGATAAGTTTGATAGTATTTTGCGGCAATTTTCCCGGAAAGGTGGAGCACCCCCGTGAGATTGTCATTGAGCCCGCGTAGATTAATATTGCTAATAACGACTCGGCTCTGCGGCAATCTAAAAGGGGTTTATTTTCATTTCGGATTACAGCAAACTTATGAAGTCATATTCATTGTTCCGGTATTTCGTAAACCAAGGATCCGTATCCACGTTCATTTTTTTTTGACGCCATTGGGTGGGCGTTTTGCTGGTCAAATGCCGGAAAACCTTTGCAAAATGTTGGCTTGTGGCAAAACCCAAATCCATGGAAATGGTTGTAATGGGAGTCTGCGTTTCCGACAATCGGCGGCAGGCTTCTTTGATGCGCAGATGTTCCAAATAGGTTCTGGGAGTCATTCGGGTATACTCGCGAAATAGTCGATGGAAATAGGGAACGCTTATTCCTGCTTTTTCCGCAAATTCTTTTACAGAAATTTTTTGATCCAATTGAAAAGCGAGTTGGTTGGTCAATTTTTCTATTTTAAAAATAATTTTATTTAAGTTGTCTCTTTCCATTTTGGATGTTTCCAGAAGTTGCAGAATAAGATCTATCACGGCACTTCTGCCATGCAATCGGGAAAAAGGTCCCGGTTGTTGGACCGCTTTCGCCAACCTGCGAATAGAATGAAGCGGATGGAAACAAAAAAAAGTCACTCTTGGCAAATTAGATAACCCGTCTAGGAGTAATTTAATGTCTTCAGAATTTTGCTGCATCCAATTATGTTCGATCCCTTTTTCGTAAACATAGGGGGCTCGCAAACCAAAGTTCCATAATCGGCACGGTTCCAAAATATTATTGCTTGCACAATGAAATTCATCGGGACGGGTATAGAACAGGTCCCCCGCTTTCGTTTCGTATTGAAAACCATTAACTTCCCACGATGTTTTTCCCCGCTCGATGTAAGTGAATTCGAACGTGTCCGGATGCCGATGCTTGCCAAGGAAATGAGCCTCTTTAGAGTCGGAATATCCAAAGTGGTTTACTTCCGGAAGCTCGGGAAGAACCCGGAAAGTTTCCCAAGCGTATTCTCGCGGGGAACCTTCTGCCAACAAATAAACTGGTATTGAATTTTCGATTATAGTCTTATTTTTGTTTTCCATGGTTCTAATTATATACATATAATTATTACCGTCAATAAAAATTAACCATAGTAGAATAGGTTACAGATTCGAATTAGGAGGATAACAAAATGATTGTCGCAAACCAGAAAAGAGATTATAGCATGCAGGGGCCGGAAAACAAATTGGCGCATGAAAAAGGGCTTGCAACAGCGGAATGGTATGTTTGTCCAATCCCCCGTCAAAGACTCAAGGAATTAATGAAGCGCAAGGACGGTCCGGCTATACGCGATACCTTGATCTGGTTTGGCCTGATGATCGTAGCGGGCATTGTTGCTTTTGGGGCACTTGGTGGGCGATTCCGGCATTCTTTATTTATGGTACTCTCTACACATCAAATGCGGAGGTTCTCTTCCATGAATGTTCACATGGAACTCCTTTCAAGACGACATGGTTAAACGAGGCGGTTTTTCATTTAACTTCCTTTATGACATTAAGATCCGCAACATCGCAGCGTTGGAGTCATACGCATCACCATTCCGATACCGTCATCGTCGGGCTTGATCCCGAGATCGTAGCCAGACCTCCCGTCTGGCGTGCGTTATTGATTGAGATTATGAAGCTGACAACCGGCACCAAAATTTTAAAACACACTTTATTACACTGTATAGGTAAGCTAAACGAAAATGAAAAAAGGTATTTGCCGGCTTCGGCACTTCGTCAAACCTTTTGGGAAGCGCGCATCCAAGTATTTCTCCTATTGGGGGTTATAGCTTGGTGCATTTCCATAAAAAGCATAATGCCGCTTCTGTTTGTAGGTTTGCCCGGTTTCTACGGTTTTCCTCTCCTTCTTTTATTCACCTTGCCGCAGCATTTTGGGCTTAGTGAAGATGTAGTTGACCATCGTTTAAACACACGCACTTACTACACGAACCCAATTTTTAGATTCTTGTATATGAATATGAATTATCACATAGAGCACCATATGTTTCCGATGGTTCCCTATCACGCATTGCCGGATCTGCACGAAGAGATGAAGGCGGATTGCCCTCCGGCGGCACCAAGTCTTTGGGCTGCTTTAAAAGAGAGTTTATCCGTGATTTCAAAGCAGAGAAAGGACATCACCTACTGCATAATCCCTCCTTTACCTGGAACAGCGCAACCGTACTGGTTTGGTCCGAAAGTAAAGGAAGAGGTATAAACACCTGTTTTCTCAGCGATCTCATATATTTTAACATGAAATAAAACATTTGGTGCAAGGTCAATGGAGAGCCCTGCGCGCTCCTCTTCACTACTGTTCCCATAGCCTCGGACCCCTGCTTTACTGGATGGATGACTATATAGTAAAAGCAACGGCCTCGGGCAAATCAACTTCTACTATGGGGGATATAGGTGTAGGCGCTATTGATATGCAGGTTGCGCTATTCGAAACAAACAAAGGCGCTGTTATCAAGGT
>FWWL01004107.1_pt1 | contig 25210 bp, 26 predicted proteins | sample 2228331 | NCBI WGS metagenome assembly FWWL01 (sample SAMEA103939775, study PRJEB20133) | metagenome | reverse complement strand
ACAGGCTGAAGCCTATCGTACCACCGCCTTCCGGCGGTCGCGACAGGCTGAAGCCTATCGTACCACCGCCTTCCGGCGGTCGCGACAGGCTGAAGCCTATCGTACCACCGCCTTCCGGCGGTCGCGACAGGCTGAAGCCTATCGTACCACCGCCTTCCGGCGGTCGCGACAGGCTGAAGCCTATCGTACCACCGCCTTCCGGCGGTCGCGACAGGCTAAAGCCTATCGTACCACCGCCTTCCGGCGGTCGCGACAGGCTAAAGCCTATCGTACCACCGCCTTCCGGCGGTACAGACAGGCTAATACCAATTGGAATTGAACAGGCCGCGTGCACACTCTCGCCAGAGCGCATTGTAATGCCATCACAGCAATCTACAATCCAAAATCTGCAATCTAAAATGGTATACAGCCTATCGTACCTGCCGCGTATGTACCACCGCCTTCAGGCGGTCCGTATGACGTTCCGGACATCCTGGCATTTCCCTTCTCACAATCATCCCCACGGCATTCTCTTTCTGACTGTAGGCGTGCACAGCGCAACCACAACAGCGATTGCCAGGCCGTGATCGTGAGAGAGGCTCAGGCTGAGACTGCCGATGTGCAGTTCATCGGCGCGCGTCTGTGCGGCTCCATGCAGAATGACGGTCGGACGTCCAAGTGCATCGGCAAGGATCTCAATGTCGTGGAATGCGACGCCGCCTGCGCCGCCGATGCCGCGCAGACCGACGCCAAGGAGTTTGGCGATGGCTTCCTTTGCTGCCCAGCGCGCCGCCAGCGACTCCGCTCGACCGCGGCACAGCGCTGCTTCAGCAGGCGAAAAGATGCGCCGGATGAAGCGGTCGCCCCAGCGCTCAACCGCCCGCCCGATCCGTTCCACTGCAACAACGTCGATGCCGGTGTAAATCACGCCATTACTTATATCTGAAAAACCGCCCCTTCGATACGCGCTGTGCGCTACTCAGGATGCGGTTTTTCGGTATCCTGCGTTACTCGGATGGGCACTTACTGCCTTCCGATCAGCGAGATCGCAGTTACTTCCGAGAGATAATTGTGCCCGCGCGCTTCGATGCGAATACTCTGAATATAACGCGCCTGGCGCAACAGCGAGTCGTCGCGCAGCTCGACGTTCAGGCGGTACCACTGAAACTGCGGCACCTGACGATAGCGGATTTCACCTGCATCTTCACTGTTCGACACCTCACCGCTGCCGGTGTAGATGCAGAAATAGCGACTCAACTCCTGATCGGTCGGACTGGTGGGCTTGTATGTGATTCGCACCATGATCGGACACTCAGAGCCGGCCACCCCGGCAAGCTGCACTGTCTGGGTCAGTACGCGCACCCACATCGTCAGGCGCAGTGATGGAAACTCCGACACATCAGCGTCAATTGTCTGTTCGATCCCCACTGTGAACGGACGGGTTTGTAAACCGTCACGCCGGAACTGCCCGATGGCGACCTGATCCTCCGGTGTGCAGAAATCGGGTGTTTCAGGGCGACAGGAGCGCACGACGGCGAACCGTCCGTTGCGTTCTGCAGGGCTCATGCCCGGCGCATTTGGCACAGCATACTGGCGCCAGGTTTTGGAGGTCTGATCATACCGACTCTGTGCCTGATACTCCTCGAACCCGCCATCGCGGATCAATTCCCAGCGTGCTTCGCCTGGTTCAGAAATGATGTTGGCGGCATCGATCTGCACCAGTTGCCCGGGCTGAACTTCGACCGATGTATCCTGGTGGACGATGATGGCGCGACCGGCGCGGACAGCAACTTCGATCCATAGCGGCTCGCCGGTTAGCGCCAGTGCCGGCATTGGTCGCGCCGCGCCATCGAGTACATTGATCGAGTAACTGCCGCCAGGGTCGAGGCGGATGCGCGTCCCATCGCCGGCTTCAACGACGTACTCCACCCGATCATACGGTTGCCCGGCAGCAATGTCGTAGCGGAGGTATCCCGCATTCTGTCGCAGCACCACGTCCAGTCGGCCGTTATGCCAGGTCGTTGCGCGATAACTGACAAGCGCCAGTTCGGCGCCATCAGGATGCGCCCAAAAATCGATCTGCGTTTGATCGGCGAGCACCAGTGACGCAACCGGACCGTACCCCGCCTCGGCTTTGGTGCGAATGACGCTTCCTTCGGCGACCGCGGCGCAAATATCGAGTTCACCGGGGCAGGGATCGCGCTCTGGCGGCAGGCGCTCGATACTCTCAGCCGTGAGGCGACCGCGCGGTTGAATCGAGACGCCAGCATTCACGTGGCTGCGCAGGATGGCGCCCTCGACCGGCGTTGTGGCCGTCGAATAGTAATGCCAGCCACTGTACCCGCCAAGAGCGATGAGGAAGCAGAACAGCCCGAAGAACGCCAGCATCCACGTCCACGCGACGCGCTGGTAGTATATCTGTTCCGGGGATGGATTCGCAATCTGCGCCATGCTGAATTCTACTGTGTTGAAGCGTAATGCTCGCCTGCAACGAATTTCTGCCGGGCGATGCTAATACGTCGGCAGATAGCGGTCGAGTTCCCACTGACTGATCGAATGGCTGTACTCTTCCCATTCGCGTGCGCGCGCTTCGATGAAGCGTTCGAGAATGTGCGGACCGAGCGTTTCGATGATCACCTCGTCGCGCTGCAACTCCTCGAGTGCCAGACCGAGCGTCGATGGCAGAACCTCGAACTGACGCACGCGCAGATCGACCTCGAACAGGTCCTCTTCGACCGGCGGCGGCAACGGCAGTTCGCGCCGAATACCGTCGAGACCGGCGGCCAGAATGACAGCCAGCGCCAGATACGGATTGCATGACGGATCGGCGCAGCGCAACTCGACACGCGCCGACTGCGGGCGATTCGTGCTGATGCGCGGCACCCGCACGAGCTGCGCGCGATTGGTGCGCCCCCAGATCAGGTAGACCGGCGCCTCGAAACCGGGCACCAGGCGCTTATACGAGTTTACGAGCGGGGCAAGCACCGCGATCATGCCGCGTGCGTGCGCCAGCAATCCGGCGATAAAATGGCGCGCCAGTTTCGAGATGCAGTAAGAGTCGTGAGGGTCGAAAAAGAGATTTTTGCCGCTCGCTGCGTCTGCGAGGCTCAGATGCATATGCAGACCATTCCCGTTCAGGTTGGCGATTGGTTTGGGCATGAACGTCGCGTACAGATTGTGCTGTTGCGCCACCGACTTGAGCGTCGAGCGCGTGGTCACCAGATGATCGGCGGCACGCAGCCCGTGGGTATGACGCAGGTCGATCTCGTGCTGACCGAGCGCACCTTCGTGGTGCGTCGCCTCGACCTCGATGCCAAAGGCGCTGAGCGCGCGTACCATACGTCGGCGGATGTGGGTTGCCGCATCAGTCGTTGCATCGAAATATCCCGCGACATCGTGCGGAATCAGCGCCGGACGACCGTCGGGACCGGAGCGGAACAGAAAGAACTCGACTTCCGGACCGACGTAGAAGGTCATGCCCATGCGATGCGCCACATCGAGCGCGCGTCGGAGCGCATACCGTGGATCGCCGGCGAAAGGCTTCCCCTCCGGCGTATGCACATCACAGATCATGCGCGCGGTCACAAACCCTGCCGCTTCGTCCCATGGAATAATCGCAAACGTTTCGAGATCGGGAACGAGATACATATCGCTTTCGGCGACACGGGCAAACCCTTCGAGCGATGAACCATCGAACCAGACGCCATGATCGAGGCAATCGGGCAGTTCCGACACCGGAATCGTCACATTTTTCACCATGCCGACGATGTCGGTATACTGGAGGCTGACAAACTCAACATTCCGTTCGGCGGCACGTTTGAGAATAGTCTCACGAGTGACAGTCATTGTCCATTCCTGTTCTGCACCCGCTGATACAATATCTGATACCCGCCATCGCGCGCGCCGCGGGTGATGACGCGATACCGCAGCGTCCCGGTTTCATCGAGTCGAACGGCGCCAGCCCGTGAGACCTGGTCGCCAGGACGGCTCTGAACGGCGAAAGCGACGCTGCCGCTAGCATTCAGCATTTCAAGGCGCAGCTCACCCTGTTGCACTTCGAGAATGACAATCGTCTGAAGGGTCGTTGCGCCGCTTCCGATCGGAATCGCATACTCTTCGATTCCCTCAGCGCCAAGAAAGGTGCGGGTTACATTGCCCGCATCGGGGCGTAGATCGACCGACAGGCGATCGCCAGAAACAAGCATGCACGCCGGCATCAACAGCGATGCCAGGACGCCGATCAGCGCCATGCGTATTGTAGAGGAAAACCACGACAATCGCACATCCTACCCATACGACTCGGGGCGATCATTGGCGTTGTAGGTCGCCTCTTCCGCTACCAGTTTCAGGCGTAGCGGACGGCGCGCCTCGACATATAGATTGCTTTCGCAGTCGGTGCATACCAGGCGCGTACCAGGCGTTACATACTCCTGGAGCGCCAGTTTTCGCCCGCAAACCGGGCATTTCGTCGTTTCGAGCGACATAGCAAGCATCGCAGTGCAGTAATGATTCAATCCTGAAGAAACAGCGACTCAACAAACGTTTCCGCATCGAACAGCGCCAGATCGGTCATTTTCTCCCCGACGCCGACGTAGCGGATCGGGCGCTCGATATCCTGCGCAATCGCGAATGCGATCCCGCCTTTGGCGGTGCCATCGAGTTTGGTCACTGCCACATCGGTTACATCAACCGCCTTCAGGAACGATTTTGCCTGAAGCACGCCGTTCTGCCCGGTCGTCGCATCGATGACCAGCAGCACCTCGTGCGGCGCATCGGGGAAGCGGCGCCGGATGATGTTGCGCAACTTTTGCAGTTCCAGCATCAGGTTTGTTTTGGCGTGCAGGCGCCCGGCGGTATCGATAATCAGCACATCGACATCCCCCCCGGCGACTGCTTCGATCGCGTCATACACAACCGCGCCAGGGTCGGCGCCCTGGCCGCGCGAGATGACCGGCACGCCAACGCGCTCTGCCCACGTTTCCAGTTGCTCGGTCGCTGCGGCGCGGAAGGTGTCGCCTGCCGCAAGCAGAACGCGTTTGCCGAATTGATTCTTGAGGCGATACGCAAGTTTGGCGATCAGGGTCGTTTTACCCGCACCATTGACTCCGACTACCAGCATGATGTAGGGATTGGCGTTGATCGGCTGACGCCGCTCCTGTTCCTGCAGCACGCGCACCATTTCCGCCTTCAGCATGTCGCGCGCCTCACGCGCGCGCCTGACGCCGTACCGATTGCAGCGGTCCTTGGTGCGGTTGACCAGGTACATCGTCGTTTCGACGCCGACATCCGCCTGGAGCAACAACGCCTCGAGATCGTCCCACAGATCATCGGTGATCGGTTCGTCGGTGGCAAACAGACTGGCGATTTGCCCGAAAAGACCGCGACGCGCTTTCGTCGTCGCCTGGCCAATCTTTGCCTCTTCCTGCCTGGCTTCCTCTTCGGTGCGCGGCGCATCCTGCCCGCGCCCGAACATGCGCTTGAAAAATCCCATGCTTTCCTCTCGATCCGCACCTCGCCAGCGCAAATATCTGCGCGGTATTGTACCACGCCGCCGCCACAGAATGGCAGGGCAGGTTGGCAATATTCCAAGTGCACAGAATTCGTCAAATTTCCGTCTTGCTTCTGCACAGTCTTCATGGTATAGTTGAGACAGGTCCGCACACAGGGTTCCTGTTTCGACGATCAAAGGAATTGACACATCAGAAGGGAGTGGAGTCACATGCTGCGACACATCAGGCGTCGTGGATTGGCAATCATTGCCGGCGCAGGTCTGGCGTTGAGCATTGCCGCATGCGCGAGCCAGGCGAATGTTCAGGAACAGCCGCTGCTGAACCAGTTGATGGCGCCCAACGGTCTGGTCATTCAGCAACCGGCGACGAATCAGACGGATACGAACATGACGCTGCCGTTCGACCGCGTCGAGCAGGCGCCCGCTGCGCCCGGCGGCGATGGGCAGGTGACATTCGACCGCACTGAGCAGGCGCCTGCTGCCGCTCCCGCTGGTGAGTCGCAGCGCGCAATGGAGACGAAACAGAACACTGCTGTCTACATGGGGTGCGGGAAGTAGGACTGAGCGAATCGGCAGTAAACTGCGAGGGCGACAACCGCATACAACGGTTGTCGCCTTTGTTTCTTGATGATCTTGAGCAGAGTGCGAATACCCTGTTGCCCGAATGACCTTTGCGAGGCTCATTCTGCAGCTGCCGGCGCTGCTTCTTCGCTGTAATCCTTGAGGGTCGAAAGATCGCGGATGCGCTCGGTGAAGAGAATGCCGTCCAGGTGATCAATCTCATGTTGCAGCGCGCGCGCCAGCAACCCGGTTGCGCGGCGGATACGCTGCCGCCGTCCGCTCAGATCGGTATACTCGACCGTCACCCACGCTGCGCGCGGTACGTCGCCGTACCACCCTGGCAGGCTCAGGCATCCCTCGAGCCCGACTTCCTCCTGATCGCTGGCTTTGACAATCTCGGGGTTGATCAGCACAAAGTTCTGCTCTGGCGCAACTTCGACCTTCGTACCGTCCGGTCGCTCTTCTACTGCAGGAGGGATCGAGATGATCGCCAGGCGCTGCAGAATGCCGATCTGCGGCGCTGCCAGACCAACGCCACTGGCTGCATGCATGGTTTCAAACATATCGGCGACCAGCTGCTTCAGCGATGGGTTGGGCATCCGCACCGGGTGGCAGCGTGTGGTCAGGATTTTCTTGTCGTCCGGGTTATCAATACGCAGAATGCGGCGCAGAGCCATGACGTTGTTCCTCCACCATGAATATGCATCATTTCTCTGCATTATAGCATGGTCTTTGCTGCAAAAAGGTCAGGTTAAGTACGGCGCACCCGGTAACGATATTCACGTTCGTTATCGGTATCCTTGAGCAATGCTTCGCTCTCACCACAGGTTAGCTGAGGGATGCAATCTGGCTGAAGCAGCGCGCTGTTCCTGGATCAGCGAATCGGTCTCCCAGACCGTCCAGCACTGCCGGATCAGGTGGTTCAGTTCAGGTCTGAGCAGCGATGATATCTATCGTTTTCAGGGGATGTCTTTTGCTACGTTGGTCGCTGCACCAGAACCAGCGGCGCGGCGCGCGTCTGCTGTTCGGCATCGAGCGTGATCAGGGTCGCGCCGAAGCGCCGCGCCACCGCCACATAGACGGCGTCGCTGCCGCGCAAACGGTGGTGCGCGGCGATTGCAGCGCTCGCCTGAGCCAGGTCCTCATCGAGCGGGATGAAGGTGATTCGCCCCAGTTGGGGAAGCTCCTCGATCAGGTTCAACGCCATCTCAGTATTGTTCTGCTTTCGCGCCAGCGCTGCCACAACCTCTACCAGCAGCAACACAGGAACAATAATTGGCGTGTCGGCAGCGACGATCGCCTGCAAAAAACGCCAGCTCTGATCACTGCCAACCTCGGTAGGACTAAACGCATTGACAAACACGCTGGCATCAATCGTGAATGCGCTGTTCATCGGCGCATCTCCGAGAGAATCTCCACGGCGCTCTTTTCGCTCTGCCAGCCCTGTCCTAACGCCTCACGGATCGCTTCCAGCCGCGCCCAGACCTCATCGGGATCGCGCGCCGGCGGGACGGCGTCCACCGGCAGCAGGACCGCCACCGGCTCTCCGCGATGGGTGATGACGTAGCGGGCGCGTTGTTCCTTCACCGCACGCACCAGCGCCGAGGCGCGAGCTTTCAGTTCGCGAATGCCAATTTTTTCCATCATGCACCTTCTTCACGGTAGTCACGTTCGTAACCACATTGTACCCTGATCGCTGACCGGTTTCAAGCAGGTCGCGGGAACGTGCGAACGTGCGAACATGGGAACGTGCGAACGTGGGAACGTGCGAACGTGGGAACGCGAGCGCCGGCGCGCGAGGGTGGAGACACGGGTGCACGGAGTGCGACCGCATTCGTTTATTCGTTTCCCATTCGTTGACAGCGGGGACGGTACAGGTACTAGGAACGTGCGAATGTGCGAACGTGGAATGTGCGAAGGTGAAAGGTGGAACGTGGAATGTGCGAAGGTGAAAAAAAGTGGTCACAACACAATCACGTAATCCCCCAATCACGTAATCCCCCAATCACGTAATCCCCCAATCACGTAATCTCCCAATCACGTAATCCCCCAATCACGTAATCCCCCAATCACGTAATCGCCCAATCACGTCATCCCCCAATCACGTCATCCCCCAATCACGTCATCCCCCAATCACGTAATCTTCCCTTGACAGCAACCCGCTTCAGTGATACACTGCGCAGCACGTGGAAGTATACAGATAAAAGCAATGCATTCCCTGTTCACTAAGCAGGTCAAGCGCAGCAAAAAGCCGGACGTCTGGTCTGGTTAGGCTCGCTTGTCCCGCAATGGTTGGTTGACAGGCCCGCTTCGCCAGACCAGGCGAGCGGGTTTTCTGTTTGCGCTTCAGGAGGGAGTTGTGGGGCAGACGCTTGCAGAACAGATCCTTTCACACGCCGCCGGACGACCGGTCTCTGCTGGCGAGAATGTCGTCGCACGGGTCGATCTGGCCATGATGCACGACAGTATTTCACCGGGCATCATCAAAATCTTGCATCAGGAACTGGGCGCCGACCAGGTGTGGGACCGCGACCGGGTGGCGGTGGTGGTTGACCATGTAGCGCCAGCGGCGACAATTCAGAACGCTGAACATCAGCTGGCGCTGCGGCGCTGGGTGCGACACCAGCAGATCACGCATTTCTTCGATGTCGGGCGTGGGATTTCGCACCCGGTGCTTGTCGAGGAAGGGCTGGCGCGTCCCGGAATGCTGATCATCGGCAGCGACTCGCATTCGACGGCATACGGGGCAGTGGGTGCGTTCGGTACCGGTATGGGTGCGACTGACATGGCGCTGGCACTGGCGACCGGGCAGACGTGGCTGCGCGTACCGGAAACGATACGCATCCAGGCGCGGGGTCGATTCCGCACCGGCGTTGGCGCGAAGGATCTGGGGTTGCGTGTGGCGCGCCTGGTCGGTGCGGACGGCGCCACGTATCAGTCGGTTGAATGGCATGGGGTCGAGGAGTTGAGTGTCGGTGAACGGATGACGCTCGCTACCCTTTCGATCGAGATCGGCGGTAAGGCAGGCATTATTCCGCCGACCGGTCCTGGCTGGGAAGACCATGCCCGGCGTCGTGGGATCGAAGCGCCTTCCTGGTTGCGGGTCGAAGAGGGGGCGCGCTATAACCGTGTCGTCGAGGTTGACCTCGATACGCTCGAACCGCAGATCAGCGTGCCGCATTTTGTGGACAACGTGTGCGATCTGAGCGAACTGGGGCGTGTCGAGGTCGATGTGGTCTACATTGGCACCTGCACGAATGGGCATGCCAACGATCTGGCTGCTGCTGCACGCATTTTGAAGGGACGCAAGGTCGCACGCGGTGTGCGCTTGCTGGTCGTACCGGCGTCAAGCGAGGCGCTGCAGCAGGCGACCCGCGACGGCGCCCTGGCGACGTTACTCGAAGCGGGTGCTGCAATCGGCACCCCCGGCTGCGGCGCGTGTATCGGGCGGCACATGGGGGTGCTCGCGCCTGGCGAGGTCTGCCTGTTCACCGGCAACCGCAACTTCCGTGGGCGCATGGGGTCGCCAGAAGCGCAGATCTACCTGGCGTCGCCGGAAGTCGCTGCGGCAACGGCGGTGCTCGGGTACATCGCCCATCCGGCAGAGGTGATCGGCTGACATTATCGACAGATTGTAGATTTCAAATTGCAGATTGCTGACAGGAGCGCGTATGCAGCCTGTTTCATTTCAATCGGTAGAGAAGCAATCTGTATTCAAGAGGAGCGCATGTGCATCCTGAAACCATTGCCATCCACGCCGGACAAGAGATCGATCCAACGACGGGTGCAGTCATTCCGCCGATCTACCTGACGACCACCTTCGAGCGCGCGCCGGACGGGAGTTTTCCGCATGGGTACATCTACACCCGCAACGGCAATCCCAATCGCACCATGCTCGAAACCTGTCTGGCATCACTCGAAGGTGGCGCAACATGCGTGGCATTCAGTTCAGGTCTCGCTGCGGCGATGAGCATCTTCCAGGCGCTGCGCCCCGGCGACCACGTGATTGCGCCCGATGATGCCTATCACGGGGTCACCCGTTTGCTGCGCGAGATTATGGCGCCGTGGGGACTGGAGCATACCCGCGTCGATATGCGCGACCCGCAGAATGTCGCAACGGCGTTGCGCCCAAACACGCGCCTGGTGTGGATCGAAACGCCATCGAATCCGTTGCTCAAGATTGCCGATATTGCGGCAATCGCAACGATTGCCCATCATGCTGGCGCGTTGTGCGCCGTGGACAACACGTGGGCGACGCCGGTGCAGCAGCGGCCGCTGGAATTGGGCGCAGATATGGTGATGCATGCAACCACAAAATACATTGGCGGGCATAGCGACGTTCTTGGCGGCGCCGTCGTGTTTGGCGCGAACGATGTCTTTGCTGAGCGAGTGCGTTTCTTGCAGATCAACGGCGGCGCCGTTCCTTCGCCGTTCGACTGCTGGCTGGCGCTACGCGGCATACAGACCCTTTCCTACCGCGTGCGCGCGCATGCCGTAAACGCCATGCGGGTTGCTCGCTTCCTGGCAACCCACCCGCGCATTGAGCGCGTCCACTACCCTGGACTGGAGACCCACCCCGGTCATGCCGTCGCAGCGCGGCAGATGCGCGGCTTTGGCGGTATGCTCTCGATTGAGGTGAAAGGCGGCGAACCGGCGGCAATGGACGTTGCAGCGAAGGTAAAGATCATCACCCGCGCCACCAGTCTCGGCGGCGTCGAAAGCCTGATCGAACACCGTGCGTCGGTGGAGGGACCGGAGAGCACAACCCCTCCTGGATTGCTGCGCATTTCGGTGGGGCTCGAACACCCCGATGACCTGATCGCCGACCTGGAGCAGGCGTTGGGGTAGGAGCAGGCACGTATTCACACGAGAAAGGATAGCTGACATGGCTCGAATCTGGCGTTTCGGCGCCAATGTCAATACCGATCAGATCGTTCCTGGACGGTATGCGCCGTACATGCTGAAAAACGAGGACGATCTGCGTAAATATCCGTTCGTCGAGGCGCGTCCTGAATTTGCTTCCACCGTGCGCCCCGGCGATCTGATTATTGCCGGTCCGAATTTCGGGTGTGGTTCATCGCGCGAATATGCACCACTGGCGCTCAAAATGGTTGGAGTGGGAGCGATCGTCGCTCCGCTCTTTGCGCGCATCTTCTACCGCAATGCGCTGAACCTGGGTATTCCGCTCTTTGAGGCGGACCTGACCGATCAGCTGGAGGATGGGCAGGAGGTCGACTTCGATGCCGAAACTGGCGTCATCGTCGCCGCCGGTCGTACCATCCAGCTGCCGCCGCCGCCTGCGTGGGTGCGCGAGGTCTGGCGTGAGGGGGGCATCGTGCCGTTCTACCGCAAGTATCGTCGCTTTCCAGGAGCAGTTTCCGGATGAGTACGATACCGTACACTGTGCTGGTCATACCTGGAGACGGCATCGGGCGCGAAGTCATTCCGGCGGCGGTCTCTGTGCTGCATGCGACTGGTCTGGCGTTGCAGTTCGTGGAAGCGGATGCCGGATGGGAGTGTTTCCAGCGACAGGGGGATGCGCTCCCGCCTGCGACGCTTGAAGCGGCGCGTGCTGCTGACGCGATCCTGTTCGGCGCCGTTGCTTCGCCGAGCCACCCTGTCGCGGGGTACCGCAGCCCGATCGTGCGCCTGCGCCGCGAGCTCGACCTGTACGCCAACATTCGCCCGGTCTCCGACGAACCGTCGGTCCGCGACCATCCACAGGCGCGCCGGGTTGATCTGGTTGTTGTGCGTGAGAATACCGAAGGGTTGTACGCTGGACGCGAACGGGTCGAAGATGGCGGCGCGACCGCCATCGCCGAACGGGTCATCACCCGACGCGCCAGTGAACGGATTGTGCGCGTCGCCTTCGAACTGGCGCGCACCCGACGCATCGCTCGTGAGCACAATGCGTCAACCGCGCGGGTGACAATCGTGCACAAAGCGAATGTGCTGCGCGAAACGTGCGGATTGTTCCGCACCGTCGCGTTTGAGGTTGCGCAGGCATACCCCGATGTGCAGGCAGAGGAAATGCTGGTCGATACCTGCGCCCTGCAGCTGGCGACCCGTCCCGAACGTTTCGATGTGATTGTCACCACCAACCTGTTCGGCGATATTCTGTCGGATGTCGCCTGTGCCTGGGGCGGCGGGCTGGGGCTGGCATCATCAGCAAATCTGGGCGCGCAGCATGCCCTTTTCGAGCCGGTGCACGGCGCCGCGCCCGACATCGCCGGAAAGGGGATCGCCAATCCACTGGCGGCAATCGGGTGCGCTGCACTGCTGCTCGACCATCTCGCCCGCCGCGCATCGCCGGAATACGCACCTGACATCATCGCGTGGAGCGCACGCATCCAGCGCGCCATTCGTCACGTCCGCGCCGCCGGTCCGCACCCGCCCGACCTGGGCGGCAGCGCCGCCACATCCGATGTGACAAACGCAGTCATTGCTCATATGCTTGCATCATAAGAAAGGAGATACGTATGCGCGCCATCTGCCCCGAATGTGAAGCCGAGATCGCTCTTCCCGAAGGCACTGTCGAAGGTGAGATTCTCACCTGCCCCGACTGCGCGGCCGAACTGGAAGTTATCAGCATCGACCCTCCGGAACTGGCGCTTGCGCCGGAAGTTGAAGAAGACTGGGGGGAATGACCTATGCGAGTCGGTGTTCTCTGCTCACGCATCCGCGTTGAGGAGAAACTCCTCTTCGCCGAACTGGAACGACGCGGTATCGCGTATGAGCGTATCGACGACGATGACGTGGTGTTCGACCTCAACGAAGGTCGGTACGAGTACGACGTCGTGCTCGAACGGAGCATTCACCACTCTCGCGCTCTCTATGCGCTCAAGGTGTTCAACGACGCCGGTGTGCCGACGGTCAATACCGCATATGTTGCCGACATCTGTGGCGACAAGTTCAAGACGACCCAGGCGCTGATCCGCGCCGGGGTGCCAACGCCGCGCACCCGCATGGCGTTTACCCCTGAGTCTGCGCTCCGCGCTATCGAAGAACTCGGCTATCCGGTGGTGCTCAAGCCCGCTATCGGCTCATGGGGACGCCTGATCGCTAAAGTCAACGACCGCGAGGCGGCAGAAGCATTACTCGAACACAAACAGATCCTGGGGTCGTACCACCACTCGATTTTCTACATTCAGGAATACATTCCCAAACCCCACCATCGTGACATACGCGCCTTTGTGGTCGGTGATGAGTGCATCTGCGCGATCTACCGCACCAGTGAGCACTGGATCACCAACACAGCCCGTGGCGGACAGGCTGGTGTCTGTCCGGTGACTCCAGTCCTGGCGGACCTGTGTGTCAGCGCCGCATACGCAGTCGGCGGCGGCGTGGTCGCGATCGATGTGCTGGAAGCGCCCGACGGCAGATTGCTGGTGAACGAGGTTAACTACACGATGGAGTTCCGCAACAGCATCGCGCCAACCGGCGTGGACATTCCGGCGCGCATTATCGACTATACGCTGGATATTGCGCGGAAAGGATGAGTCCATGAGTGTTCGCATCTCAATTGTTGGCGGCAGCGGCTATGTTGGCGGTGAATTGCTTCGCCTGCTGTTGTTCCACCCTGGCGTCGCCGTTGCGCAGGCAACGTCCGAGCGGCTGGCAGGCAAACCGATCACGACAGCGCACCCCAACCTGCGCGGCGTTCCTGCCGCACGCGAACTCCAGTTCACCTCGCAAGACCGGCTGGCGCCGTGCGATGTGCTCTTTCTGGCATTACCGCACGGCGATGCTGCGCGCGCCATCGAGCGCTTCGCCCAGTACGCGCCGAAGATCATCGACTGTTCAGCAGACTTCCGCCTGCGCGACCCTGCCGTCTATACCCGCTGGTACGGTGAGAACCATCCGGCACCGCACTGGCTCGAACGCTTCGTCTACGGACTGCCCGAACTGCACCGTGACGCCATCCGAACCGCGCATTACGTCAGCGGCGTGGGATGCAATGCGACGGCTGCCAACCTGGCGTTACTGCCGCTGGTGCGAGCCGGCCTGATTGACCAGAGTCGCGATGTTATCGTCGAGGTGAAGGTCGGTTCCTCGGAAGGCGGAGCGCAACCCAGCGAGGCATCACACCATCCGGAACGCAGCGGTGCAGTGCGCTCATTTGCGCCAGTCGGACATCGCCATACTGCCGAGGTCGTTCAGGAACTCGGACTGGATCGGGTGCACATGTCGATCACCAGCGTCGAACTGGTGCGCGGCGTCCTTGCCACAGCGCATGCCTTCGCCAGCGCCCCGGTGAGCGAGAAAGACCTCTGGCGCGCATTTCGCGCTGCCTATGGCAACGAACCCTTCGTGCGCATCGTGCGCGAGAAACAGGGCACATACCGTCTGCCGGAACCGAAAATCCTGGCAGGCAGCAACTACGCCGATGTCGGTTTCGCCGTCGATGAACAGACCGGACGGATGGTCGCGATCTGCGCTATCGACAATCTGATGAAAGGCGCTGCCGGTACTGCGGTTCAATGTCTGAACCTGATGTGCGGCTTCGATGAGCGTCTGGGGCTGGAGTTTCCAGGATTGCATCCGATCTGAAAACCTGGACCCAATAACCAGGAAATTAAGAAACCAAGAACCCGGACCCAACAATAAAAATCTACGAACAAACAATCAAGAAGTCAAAAACCCGGACCCGACAACCAGGAAATAAAAAACTAGAACCAACAATCATGCAATCAAGAAATCAACAACCTGGAACCAATAACCAGGCAACCAAGCAATCAATTATCCGAACCTAATAACCAGGCAATCAAGCAATCAAGAACCCGAACCTAATAACCAGGCAATCAAGCAATCAAGTAATCAAGCAATCAAGCAATCAACCAATCAACCAATCAAGAGCCCAAAACCAACAACCAGGTAAGCAATCAAGTAATCAAGTAATCAAGCAATCAGGCAATCAAGAGCCCAAAACCAACAAACGGGTAAGCAATCAAGCAATCAAGTAATCAAGCAATCAAGCAATCAAGCAATCAAGCAATCAAGTAATCAAGCAATCAAGTAATCAAGCAATCAAGTAATCAAGTAATCAAGCAATCAAGCAATCAAGTAATCAAGTAATCAAGCAATCAAGAGTCCAAAACCAATAACCAGGTAAGCAATCAAGTAATCGAGCAATCAATCAAGTAATCAAGTAATCAACCAATCAACCAATCACCAAATCACCAATCTGAAATGGCACGAACCAGGAGTACTATCGGGAATTATGGAGTCATCACCAATACCATCATTCCTGCGCGGCGAGAATCCGGCGCAACCGCGGTATCACGAGGCGGTCGAGTTGTTTGCGCTGTTCGACTACCTCAAAGCGGTGCGCTGGGGGGTCTTCAGCATCCGCGAGTCGTTGCAGGCGGTCGGTGAGTGCCGCGACGGAACACTTCAAGGGTTTCACCTGACCGTTGACGAGGCGTGGGAAGCGGTGCGCGGGATGGACTCGCTCGGCGTGGGGGTCATTGAACTGCCTGCATTTCCCGCCAATCCGCCGGGACAGGCATTCAACCGACGCCTGCTGGAGCGCGCCGCTGCTCACGGATTAACAACGACCTTCGCCGCGCACGCGCGCTGCGTCGCTACCGACATCCGCACCGCTGCTGAAACCGGCTTTCATCGTCTCCACCTCTACATCGGCGTCAGCCCAATCAAACAGGCGACCGTGCGCGCGAATGCATTTCAACTTGCCGACAAAGCGTTCGACGCCATTCGCCTGGCGCGCGACCTCGGCTGCGACTGCGTCCGCATCAGCACCGAGGATGCGTACCGCACCCCGCTCGACGACTATCGCGCCTTCTATGAGCGTCTGCAAGAACACCTCGATCGCCACGGTCTGTATGTTGATGGAATCGGCATCCCTGATACCGTCGGTGTCGGCACAATCGACGACCTTGGCGACCGGATTGCAATTCTGCGGCAGACCGGCATCCGATTTGCGTTTCTCGAATGCCACATCCATAATGACATTGGACATTCCGACCGGTTGTATGTCGATACGTTGCTGCTCTGCATGCGTCTGGGCATCATCATGCTGCCCGACTTCTCGATCCTGGGGATTGGCGAGCGCAATGGCACGATCGGTCTCAGTTCGCTGATCGAGGCAATCTACCGGCGACTGCTCCTCCTTTACCCGCGTTCGATGCCAGCCATCCGTCAGGCAGTGCGCGAGAAACTCGGCGTCCTGCCCGACGGTGAACTGTTCGTCAACCGCTACCGCGACCTCGATGCCTTTTTTTACCGCATCCTGGCGCGCAGCGGCTTCGTGTTCGACCGCAGCCCGTTCTCGTCGAATACTGAGTACGATGGGTCTGGCGTTCACGCTGATACCACCATGCGCGCATTTCGGCTGGCGCACGAGAGAGGGTACACAGGACAGCAGGCGATCGATCTGGGAAACAGCGCCTACGCTGGGGCGCTGCCACCCTACGACATGCCGCTGCGCACTCCGGTGCTGGCATGCTTCGGCTGTGGGAAGAGCAATGTCCGTTTCTGGCGTGAACGAGAACATCTGGTTCTCCGCCACCCCGATGATATTCGCGCCCGCATCGTTCCCTATGCTGATGATCTCGCTGAAGACTACCAGCAGATTCCAACTGACGATGGAAGCGCCGACGAACTGGCGGCGCGTCTGATCCGCTGCGCCAGTGTGCGCGAAGGCGGCATCAATCACCATCAGGCGATGGAGATCGTCCGGCTCTTCTACCGGTCTACGGAGGAGGTATGATTGTCATCAAAGTTGGCGGCGGTGCAGGCATCGCCTATGACACGCTCTGCGCCGACCTTGCGGCGCTCACGCGCGCCGGACAGCGTTGCGTTCTGGTGCATGGCGGCTCTCACGAAACCAATACCCTCGCGGAGCAGGTAGGGCATCCGCCTCGTTTTGTCACCTCGCCATCCGGTTATACGAGCCGTTATACTGACCGCAAGACGCTGGAACTGTTTCTGATGGCGGCAGCGGGGAAGGTCAACAAACTGATCGTTGAGCGCCTGCAAAGCCTGGGCGTGAACGCTGTCGGTCTCTCCGGTCTCGACGGTCGTTTGCTGGAAGGTCCGCGCAAAGCGGTTATTCGCATCATCGAGGATGGCAAACAGAAGGTGCTGCGCGACGACTGGACCGGAACGATTGAGAAGGTCAACACTGATCTGCTCCATCTGCTGTTGAACGCCGGCTTCCTGCCGGTCATCGCTCCAATCGCCGCGAGTTACGCTGGTGAAGCGCTCAACGTCGATGGCGACCGCGCTGCTGCAGCCATTGCCGTTGCACTTGGCGCAGACACCCTTGTGTTACTGACGAATGTTCCCGGCTTGCTGCGCGCCTTTCCCGATGAACGCACGCTTGTCCGACAGATTCCGCGCGCCGACATCGAGGAATACCTGCTGCTGGCGCAGGGACGCATGAAGAAGAAACTCCTGGGAGCATCCGAGGCGCTCACCCAGGGGGTGGGACGAGTCATTCTGAGCGATGCGCGCGTTGCCGAACCGGTCTCGCGCGCGCTTGCAGGCGAAGGTACGGTCATCGCATGACACGCTGGCAACGCACGCTGTTCATTCTGGTCACCGCTCAACTGGTGTCGGCAATCGGCTTTGGCATGTTCTTTCCGTTCCTGCCGTTGTATGTCGAATACCTGGGCACGAACACCAGCTTGAGTCTGGCATTCTGGGCAGGTATGGCATTTTCGGGGCAGGCGCTGACGATGGCGATCAGTTCGCCGATCTGGGGCTCGCTGGCGGACCGGTACGGACGCAAGGCGATGATCGAGCGCGCCATGTACGGTGGTGCGGTGATCATTCTGCTGATGGGGTTTGCTCGTTCGGCGGAAGAACTGGCGCTGCTGCGCGCGATCCAGGGCGCAATCACCGGTACGATCGCAGCGATCAATGCGCTGGCGGCGTCGCTTGTGCCACGCGAACGCACCGGCTACGCGATGGGTATGCTGCAAGTTGGACTGTGGGCTGGGGTTGCAGCAGGTCCGTTCCTCGGCGGAATCGTTGCCGATGTCTTTGGTTTCCGTGCCGCATTTATCATCACTGCGATCCTGCTGCTCATTTCTGGCATTGTCGTGACCTTTGGCGTGAAGGAACAGTTCACGCCGCCACCCAGGGGAGTGCGACGACCCGGCATTCTCAGTGACTGGAAGCGCATTCTGGCATTGCCGGGGGTTGCTCCCGCCTACGCTGCGCGCTTTCTCAACTGGCTGGGACCGACCATGCTTCTGCCGGTGCTGCCGCTCTATGTCGCATCACTGATGCGCGGCAACGAAGGGATCAGCACACTGACCGGCATCATCGTCGGGCTTTCGTCGGCGACAGGAACCGTCAGCGCCCTCTACCTGGGACGGCTTGGTGATCGTGTCGGGCACCGCCGGGTGCTGCTTGCAGGAACGCTGGTTGCAGCGCTTTGCTTTATTCCGCAGGCGTTCGTGACCGCCGGATGGCAGCTGCTCATTCTTCAGGCGCTGACCGGCGCGGCGACCGGCGGGATGAACCCGGCGCTCAGCGCATTGCTGGCGCGCTACACGCGCGCCGGCGACGAAGGCGCCGTGTTCGGCATCGACAATTCGGTGAACTCCGCTGCGCGCGCCGCCGCGCCTCTGCTTGGAGCAGCAATCGCATCGTGGTTTGGTCTGCCCGCCATTTTCATCGTGACGGCGCTGGTCTTGCTGGGCGCGGCGGCGCTGGTCTTCCGGCGCCTGCCGGAATGGACAGTTGCATCGCCGCAGGTTGCCCCGGCGGTGCAACCGTGCAAGCATACCCGTGGGTAGTTCATGTGCACGATGATTGCGGGTATCGTGTGGACATCAGGACTCCTGGAGCGCCGCCGCCTGCCGCAGGTGATCGACGGTCAGCGTGTATGCCCGCGCGAAGCCGCCGATGTACCGCGCACCGCTGGCAGTCAGGCGGTAGAGATTGAAATCGGCAAAATCGAAGAGCATGGCTGCCGCCGGATGTCGCGCCAGGTATCGTTCGCGTCCGATTGCGTATTCCGGCGTATCTTTTGCCACCAGCGCAACCGTGCCGCTCACGGTGATCCGCGCCAGCGTCTGCACATCGTCAGTTGTCGGGGTCTCCGGTTCGGCGATCAGCAATGCGGCGCGCGGGTCGGCGCGCAGATGGCGGGTATGCGGCGAAAGGTCGCTCAGGTGCAGCAGATAATTGCACAGATCGTCCTCGACCGCATAGGCGACGAGCGACACGAATGGCGCGCCATCGGCGAGCGTCCCAAGTGAGGCGACGCGCTGACCGCGCACAAGGCGCGCCACGAGCGGAAGTTCATCCTGGAGCATAGCGGTTTTTCTCCAAACAGGCTAATCATAGCGCAGCGACAAACATACGAACCACAACGATCACACCAACCGGCAAGGTAAGGAGACCATCATGGCACTATTGACAGGCGAGTCTATCATATCCACCGAGACTGCGTACACATCCGGCGTCTATCCCAAACGACAGATCGCGATTGTGCGCGGTGAGGGCGCATTCCTCTGGGATGCCGATGGTCGCAGGTACATCGACTGCGTCGGCGGTCAGGGCGCAGCCAATCTGGGGCATGCCCATCCTGCAGTCGTGGTAGCCATTCGTGAACAGTCAGAGCGCCTGATCAGCTGCCCGGAGATTTTCTACAACGACCAGCGCGCTGCGTATCTTGCAGACCTTGCCGCCGCGCTGCCCTTCGCCGCACGCATCTTCCTCTGCAACTCAGGCGCAGAGTCTGTCGAGGGCGCAATCAAAATTGCGCGCCTGAAAACCGGACGCACCGGGATCATCGCGACCGTGCGCGGCTTCCACGGTCGCACCATGGGGGCGCTTTCTGCAACCTTCGAGCCGAAGTACCGCGAGCCATTCATGCCGCTCGTCCCCGATTTCACCCACGTTCCGTACAACAACATCGCAGCGCTCGACGCGGCGATCACCGAACGCACCGCAGCCGTCATCCTGGAACCGGTGCAGGGCGAAGGCGGCGTTCACCCCGCAGCACCCGGATACCTGGCGGAAGTCGAGCGCATCTGCTGCGAACGGGGCGCGCTGCTCATCATCGATGAAGTGCAGACCGGTTTTGGTCGGACAGGCAAACTGTTCGCCATTGAGCATCACGGCATTGCTCCAGCAATCCTTTGCCTGGCAAAATCGATTGCCGGCGGATTGCCGATGGGCGCCATCGCCATCAACGAGGTCCTCGGTTCGCTGCCGCAGGGCAGTCATGGCACAACCTTCGGCGGATCGCCGCTTGTCTGTGCCGCTGCCCGCGCAACGCTGCGCGTCCTGCGCGACGATGACCTGCCGCGCCAGGCTGCTGAAAAAGGCGCGTATCTCCTTGAACGCCTTCACGCCTTGCACCTCCCGCGCATCCGCACTGTTCGCGGGCAGGGGTTGCTGATCGGCATCGAACTGAAGGAGCGGGTGCAACCTTTCCTGGTTGCGCTGATGGAACGCGGCGTCCTGGCGCTGCCCGCCGGACCGAACGTCCTCCGATTGCTGCCGCCGCTCGTCATCACCTATGAACAGATCGACGCAGTTATCGACGCAATTGCCGGGGTGCTGGCATGAGCCTCGATCCTGTTGCACTGCTGCGTCGCATGCTGGAGATTCCGTCCGTCTCCACCCGCGAAACCGAACTGGCGCAGTTCCTGACCACAGAGATGGCGCGTCTGGGGTTCGAGAGTTTTGTCGATGAAGCCGGGAATGCAGTGGGCATCACCGGCGCCGGTCCGGAGGTTGTTCTTCTCGGGCATATCGACACCGTCCCCGGGCAGATACCGGTGCGCATCGAAAACGGCAGACTCTACGGCCGTGGCGCTGTCGATGCCAAAGGTCCATTCGCAGCCTTCATATGTGCAGCAGCGCGACTGATCCATTCAGGTGCGACCCTGCCATTCCGTCTGGTGCTGATCGGAGCAGTGGAAGAAGAAGCGGCCTCGTCGAAAGGAGCATACTATGCCGCGGGACGTTATCACCCCGTCGCCTGCGTCATCGGCGAACCGAGCGGATGGGACCGGATCACCCTTGGATACAAAGGTCGTCTGCTGGTCGATGGCATCTGGGAGCAACCGATGAGCCACAGCGCCGGACGCGAGGCATCTGCCGCAGAACGAGCCGTCGCCTTCTGGAACGACGTTGTGGCTCACTGCACGGCATACAACCAGGGACGCGAGCGACTGTTCGATCGACTGCTCCCCTCATTGCGTTCCATATGCAGCCAGAGCGATGGACTGACCGATCGGGCGACGTTGACCGTTGGAGTCCGTCTTCCGCCTGATACCGCTCCCGAAACACTGGCTGCCACACTCGCTGCATACTCCCACGGCGGCGCCCTGCATTTCCGCGACCTCTGCCCCGCGTACCAGGCAGACAGGAACACACCACTGGCACGCGCCTTTCTCCGCGGCATTCGCGCCTCCGGCGGTACACCCGGTTTCCTGCTGAAAACCGGCACATCCGATATGAACATCGTCGGACCGGTGTGGCGCTGTCCCATTCTCGCCTACGGACCGGGCGACTCGAACCTCGACCACACCCCTGATGAACACATCATCATCGAGGAGTACCTGCGCGCCATCGATGTGCTGGAACACGCACTGCGGCAACCTCTTGATAGCCGATAGTGCGCGCGTGCCAGCCAGCCGTATGACGCGAACGTAACTGTTCACAAGCGGGAGTTCGGAGAAGCCCTCCACATATCGGCGGTGGGATGGCCTTTGCAAGCGCCATAATACCAGTTATCGTTGATAATGCTGCATTGCCATATGCGGTTTCGGGCTTTGTGATGCCAGGCGTAGCATTCTAATACCAACTTTAGGTCTATCATAAGCTATGTCCAGGCAATCGATACCCTCATCGCCCCTCCCTGATCGTTCAGGGTGGAGCAGGGTTGGCGTGACTGCTCGATGCGTGACCATTCGTCGAACGCTGGTATGACTATTCATCTCCAGTTGGTATCAATGGTTCGGTCCATGGAATCCTGAAGCCATGCTTCAGCAGTCCATAGTGACATGCGCCAGTGTGCGCTTCCCCGTGCTGTGCGCAGCAACAGATAGGCGACGAGCGACCATGGATGGCCCTGGAATGCGCCGGCGCACCCGCACCCCCGACCACGCTCCTGCGCCGCGCGCGCGAGATGCGCCATGCATGCTGCACCAGAACGGCGCCTGCAGAGCGGTAGGCTGTATGCCATCGTTAGGTCGATCATCAGCGATGCGCACGCAACCGATAGCCTTCCCGCCCACACCTGATCATGCGGGGCGGAGCAGGGTTTGCGTGGCTGCCCAATCCGTGACCATCTATCTAAAGTTGGTATAAGAGCCTATCCGAATAACGCAGGATACCGAAAAACCGCATTCTAAGCAGCGCGTGTCGAAGGGGCGGTTGTTCGGTCAGGCACTAAAATCAAAAATGGTATACGATGGTGCTCTGATTGAACGGAAAATCGAAAAATCTCGAAAACACTTGACAACACTCGAAAATCACGGTACACTTGCACAACCATTCTGCACGACACGTTTCCGTCTCACGAGCGTATGACCGATCACAGCAACGACGGGCTTCCACCCGAAGTGCGGCGCGACCAGATCATGGCGTTGCTCCAGCGCTATGGGCAAATCTCGGTCAAGTGGTGCGCCGAACATCTCGGCGTTTCCGAGGTGACGATTCGCAGCGATTTTGCGCTCCTCGAACGGGAAGGCATGCTGCGACGCATCTGGGGAGGCGCCGTGCTCGACCGGCCCCTTTGGCCGGAGGGAAGTTTTGCGTCGCGGTTGAAGAAGCAGGCTGCAGAAAAGGAGCGCATCGCGCGGGCAGCAGCCGCTCTGATCGATGATGGAGACACCATCATGCTCGATGCAAGCACGACCGCCTACGCCATTGCCCGCCAGATCGCCGACCGGCGCAATCTTACGGTTATCACCAACGGTATGCACCTCGCCCTATCGCTTGGCGCCAACCCCGCCATTACAACCATCGTGATCGGCGGGCAGGTGCGGGGCGACACCGGCTCGCTGACCGGTACGCTGGCGGAGGAAATGTTGCAGCGCCTGCATGCCGACAAAGGGTTCTTCTCGGCGCGCGGATTGACCCTGGCAAAGGGACTGACCGAAAGTTCGATTCCGGAGGGGTTGCTCAAGGCGTCCATGGTGCGGCACGTCGATCAGGTTATCGCTGTCCTCGACAGCAGCAAACTCGGTCTCAGCTCACTGACGAGTTTCTGCCCGGTTGAGGCAATCCATTACCTGATCACCGCCGGTCCGGAAGCAGCCGAACGGAGCGCTCCGTTTGTTGATTGTTTTGCAGTGACCATCGTGTAGCGAGGCTCACATGAAACGGGTCGGTTTCACCCTCAAAGTCAAACCGGAACTCATCGACGAATACAAAGCGCACCATGCCAGCGTCTGGCCCGAGATGCTCGACGCGCTGCGACGGCACGGCTGGCATAACTACAGCCTCTTTCTGCGTGATGACGGTTTGCTCTTTGGTTATGTCGAAGTGCCGGAAAGTTTCGAGAACGCCCTGTCCGGCATGGCCGCCGAAGAGGTCAACACCCGCTGGCAGGCGATGATGGCGCCGTACTTCGAGAATCTGAGTGGCGCGTATGCGGATCAGAGTATGGTGGTGCTGGAAGAAGTCTTTCATCTCGACTGAACTGTGGCGGAGGAAACAATGACATGCACTGCGCCGACCCTGGCCCAGATCGAGGCTGCCTATGCCGTCGCGCGCGAGCGCTATGCCGCGCTGGGCGTCGATACCGAAGCGGCTATGACGACCCTGGCAACGGTCAGCCTCAGCCTGCATTGCTGGCAGGGTGATGACGTTGGCGGCTTCGAGAACCTCGGCGCGCCGCTGGAAGGCGGCATCGCTGCAACCGGCAACTACCCGGGGAAGGCACGCAATGGCGATGAGTTGCGCAGCGACCTTGATATGGTCTATCGGTTGCTGCCTGGACGGCATCGGCTCAATCTCCATGCCATCTATGCCGAAACTGGCGGTGCGAACGTCGGACGCGACGAGTTGGGGCCCGAACACTTCGCTGCCTGGCTCGATTGGGCAAAGGCAGGCGGGCATGGTCTTGACTTCAACCCGACATGCTTCTCGCATCCGCTGGCAGCCGATGGCATGACCCTCTCACATCCCGATCCAGGCATTCGACGCTTCTGGATCGACCACTGCATCGCCTGCCGACGCATCGGCGCACATTTTGGACAGACGCTGGGGACGCCGTGCATCACAAATATCTGGATCCCAGACGGCATGAAAGATAATCCGGTCGATCGTCTCGGTCCGCGTATGCGTTTACGCGAGTCGCTCGATGCCATTCTTGCTGAACCCCTCGATCCGGCGCATCACCGTGATGCCGTCGAAGCCAAACTCTTCGGCATCGGCTCCGAAAGCTATGTCGTCGGCTCGCACGAGTTCTATCTAGGGTACGCCATCAACCGACCGGGACTGATCCTCTGCCTGGATACCGGTCATTTCCACCCGACTGAACTGGTTTCCGATAAGATTTCGGCGGTCTTGTTGTATATCGACGACATCCTGCTGCACGTCAGTCGTGGTGTGCGCTGGGACAGCGACCACGTGGTGACGTTGAACGACGAGACTCAGGCGATTATGCAGGAGGTGGTACGCGGCGGTTTTCTGGCGCGCACCCATATCGGGCTCGATTTCTTCGACGCCAGCATCAACCGGATCGTTGCCTGGACCATCGGCGCGCGCAATGCGCTGCGTGCGCTGTTGCTGGCGCTCCTCGAACCAGCCGACCGGCTGCGCGACCTGGAGCTGGCTGGTGATACAACAGCTCGCCTTGCTCTGCTCGAAGAGTTGAAAGGCATGCCATGGGGCGCGGTCTGGGATATGTATTGCCACCGCCACGATGTGCCGGTGGGCGCCGGTTTTCTCAACGAGGTGCGACAGTACGAAAGCGGGGTGCTCGCCGCACGCGCGTTGTGATACGCTATCGTCTGGCAATGATGCACCAACAGGTCTGGAGTCGCGCAGCGATCTGATCGCTGCGCCTCTATCGAATAAACCGGGTATACCCTTGGCAGGCGGGTGATAGTTCTGAAGTATCCGTTCTCGCTCACGTCAGCGATCCTGCTTGGGGCACGGCGGCGGGCCTGCTTGGGGCACGGCGGCGGGCCTGCTTGGGGCACGGCGGCGGGCCTGCTTGGG
>FWWL01004106.1_pt1 | contig 25224 bp, 19 predicted proteins | sample 2228331 | NCBI WGS metagenome assembly FWWL01 (sample SAMEA103939775, study PRJEB20133) | metagenome | reverse complement strand
CTTCTCGCAGCAGGCGGTCATCCGGCTGGCGCCGGCCGCGGGCCTGATCCTCAAGGAAGGCTCGATGCCGGGAGACAAGCTTGCCGAGGTGCAGGAATATATGAAGGCCGGAGACGAGCGGGCGGCGGCCATCTTCCGGACCATCGGGCGCTTCCTGGGATACGGGGTGGCCCACTACGCCGACTTCTACGACCTGGAGCATGTGCTCATCCTCGGGCGCGTGACGTCGGGCCAGGGTGGCCAGATCGTGCTGGACTGCGCGCGGGAGGTGCTGAACAGCGAGTTCCCCGAGCTGTCCGGCATCACCATCAACCTGCCGGACGAAAAGAGCCGCCGCGTGGGTCAGGCCGTGGCTGCGGCAAGTCTGCCCAAGATCTGAAGATACGGCTGCAAGACGCCGGGAGGACCTGAGAAGATGAAGTTCGCGAACGAGACCGCAGAGCTTTTCATACCGGACGGAAAGCCCGTCGAGGAGGCGCTGGGGCGCACGACGGACCTGGGCATCTGTGCCCATCAGGACGACCTGGAGATTCTCGCCTACCCCGGGATACTCCGCTGCTTCGGCCAGGAGAACGAGTGGTTCGGGGGGGTCTGCGTGACGAACGGCGCGGGGAGCCCGCGGGACGGCCTCTACGCGGCCTACAGCGACGAGGAGATGCGCCAGGTCCGCCGCCAGGAGCAGAAGAAGGCGGCTGTCATCGGGGAATACTCGATGATGGCGCTTCTGGACTATCCCTCCAGCGCCGTGAAGGACCCTGCCAACCAGCCGCTGGTGGAGGACATCAAGGCGATCGTGTCGCAGTGCCGGCCGCGGACCGTCTGGACGCACAACCTCGCGGACAAGCACGACACCCACGTGGGCGTGGCGCTGAGGGTCATCCGGGCGCTGCGCGAGGTGGACGAGAGGGCCAGGCCGGACCGGGTGTACGGCGTCGAGGTGTGGCGCGACCTGGACTGGCTGGTGGATTCCGACAAGAAGGCCTTCGACGTGGCCGCCCACGAGAACCTGGCGGCGGCGCTGCTGGGCGTGTTCGACTCGCAGATAGCGGGGGGCAAGCGCTACGACCTGGCGACGCTGGGGCGCCGCAGGGCGCACGCCACATACCATGCGTCCCACGGGACGGACGACACCACCCAGCTGGTGTTCGGGATGGATCTGACGCCGCTCGTGCAGGACCCGTCTCTGGACATCCGGGACTACGTGCTGGGCTTCGTGCGGCGTCTGGCCGAGGATATCGGCGACCGCATCAACCGCTTCCTGTGAGCGTCCCGGCCCCCCGGGATGTGACCTGTGCGCGGGCCGCCGGACCATGAGTCCGGCGGCCCGCCGCTTCGGATGGCTCTCCGCCGTCTGGACTTGGGCCGGGCTTTGTGCTAATCTTTGCGCGGCACAACGCCGCATCCCCCATGTCGGAAGGAAGGTCCTGCTGTCCGTGAGCGAACCGTTCCGTCTCGAGGCTTCTCCCGCCGAGCCGCTGCGGCTGGCCCGCATCCTGGAAGCGGGCGGGCCGGCCGTCGACCGGTATCTCGGAGAGGACATCTACGCGAACACCGACCCCGCCTATCTCGCCGCGCAGCGGGAGCGGCTTGCGAAGACACTCCACCTGCACCGGGAGCGGACGGGCGCGCGGGAGTGCTGGCTGCTGCGCGCGCCGGGGCGCCTGAATGCTTTCCTGGAATACCTGGACATGTGCCGCGGCGACCACATGTCCACCACCATCGACGGGGACATCCCGGCCGCGGTCACGCCCAGGCAGGACGGACGGCTGAACGTCGGGAACGCCAGCGAGCTGTTCCCGGCGGAGACCGTGGACATCCGGGAGGAGTTCCGCCGGTTCCGGGACGCCCCGTGGGCCCCGTATGCCGCGGAGATGGAGGACGACTGGGACAACCGCTCGCTCGTCTATCCGCATTACGGGCGGCTGCAGGGGAACTGGCTGAACTACGTGCTCAGCCCGTATATGCGGATGCAGTGGGAGCATCCGGGGCTGGCTCTGCGGGGGGCCGACATCACCTTCGGTCCGGCGACCGCCCCGTTCCGCGCCGGGACGTCGTCCTCGTCGGCTGTGGTGGTGCTGTCGTTCCTCGCCCTGTATCTGTGCAACCGCGACCTCCTGCCCGAGCGGAGGATCGGTGAGGTCTGCCGCCTGCTGGGGGAGGCGGAGTGGTATGTCGGGACGCACGGCGGGGCCAACGACCAGATGACCATCCTGCGCAACCCGGTCAACAGCGTGCTTTACAACCGCCACTCCCGCGACGACCTTGCCACCACGCCCCTGCCGTTCGTCCGGGGCGTCCACGTGGTGCTGGCGAACTCGCTCTGGGAAGTCAACAAGACGATGGGCGGCAATCAGAGCTTCAACATGCGGAAGGGCTGGATCCGCATGGGCGACGAGGTCACGCGGCTCATCATCGCGGCGGCTCTCAGGGACATCCGCGAGGGGCGTTCCGGCGGTCCGGGGTGGGTGGGCGAGATGCTGGAGCGGGAGTTCGGGCTGACTCCCGGCGGGCCCACACCCCTGCTGGACTCGCACCCGGACTACTGGGAGCGCCTGGAGGAGCGCTACCGCGAGTTCGGCAGTCTCCACAGCGACATCCTTGGCATCCCGGCGGAGGCCATCGACGAACTCATCAGCCTGCTGCCCGTCAAGCTCACGCCCGCTGCAGCCGGCCGCATCCTCGGCCGGGACCCGCGCACCATCGAGAGGCTCTATACGGCGCCGCGCCGGAGGATAGGCGGGTACCACCTGCGCACCACGGCGAGGTTCTTCCACCGGGAGAACCAGATCGGCCGCAGACTGGAGCGGATATTCCTGGAGGCGGAGGAGCGGGTGGCCAGCGGAGAGCTGTCGCCGGACTCCCCCGAGTACGACCGCTACCGGGTGGAGGTGGGCCGGATGCTGGACGAGGTGCAGGACGCGCTGTCGTTCGATTTCCGGGTGTCCATCCCGCAGCTGGACCTCTTGCTGACCATCGCCCGCCGGGGGCCGGGATACCTGGGCGGTAAGCTCACGGGAGCCGGCAAGGGCGGCTGCGTGTCGCTTCTGGTCAGACAGGAGTGCTCCGCGGCCATGTGCGAGTACCTCGACCGCGAGTATTACGGGCGGCCGGAGCGCTTCGAGGTCTACCGCCAGGTGCTGGAGGATGACCGGGACAACTCCGAGCCGGGCACTCCGGAGCACGAGTCGGCCATCGAACGCCTGAAGATACTGGAAGCGGCTCTGGCCAACATCCCGGAACAGCGACGGGTCATCACGTTCAGCCGCGGCGCCTGCGTCATCCAGCCGCCGGCGGACGCGAGATGACGCTCGCGGTGGGCTTCCGCGGCCGATGCAGGGTGCGTGGCGCCGTCCGTCAGGATGAAGGGGGGAGAGCGTGCTGACCCTCATCCTTGTCCGCCACGGGCACAGCGAGTGCAACGTGGAGGGCCTCATCCAGGGGCAGCTCGACTCTCCGCTCTCCCCGCTCGGAATGAGGCAGGCCGAGGCGGCCGACGTGCGGCTGGCGGATGAGCGGCTCTGCGCGGTCTATTCCAGCGACCTCAGGAGAGCGCTGGACACGGCCGGAGCCATAGCGCAGCGCCACGGTCTGCCCGTGCAGGCCACACCCCTCATCCGGGAATGCCGGCTGGGGGTGGCGGAGGGGATGACGTCTGACGAGTTCGCCCGGGCTTTCCCCGAGGAGGCCCGTCTGTGGCGCGAGGACCCGTTCGTCCACAGGCCGCCGGGAGCGGAGCGGTTCGAGGATGTCATCGAACGGTGCGCCCGCTTCCTGCGGATGGTCCGGGAGCGGCATCCGGACGGCAGGAAGGTCGTGGCGGCCGTCCACGTCGGCTCCGTCTCGGGGCTCATCTGCGCCGCGCTCGGGCTGCCGGTCCGGGCCTATACCGGGTTCTTCATCTCCAACGCCAGCATCTCGCTCCTGGAGCTGGGCGGCACGAACCGGCTGGTCTGCCTGAACGACACCGCTCACCTGCCCGGACTGCGCTCGCCCTGACATCCCGGCTGTCGTCCGCATGCGGAAGCGGGGACGCCCGGAGGCGTCCCCGCTTCGTTTCCTGTCGCCGGACTGCGGTCGCTGGAGCGTCCGTCAGTCCACGAACTGCACGGAGTTCGGCATCTCCAGCCTTGGCCAGAACGCCCGGACGGGGCGGAACGTGGGCTGCTGGGTCTGCGGGTCGAGCTCCGGGTCGTTCATCACGAATCCGGTGACCTTCACGAAGCGTCCCACGTTCGCGGGCCGGGCGTAGGTGCCCTGCGAAGTGAAGTCGTACACCTTCACCCCGATGGCGCCGTTGTCCGCTTCCACGCGGGACCCGTCGTCCACGTACATCCAGCGCCGTCCCGCCGCGTCGCTGCCCACGCCCAGTATCCTGCCCGAGATGACGGCGAGCATCCCGGTGGTGTCCAGTCCGTGGAAATGCGGCACGCCCGCGTCCAGCCCGTATGCCGGGCTGCCGCACTGGACATTGGACAGATAGACCGGAGCGGGGATCTGGCCGTTCGTGCCGGTTATCTCCAGCGACGTCGCGTACAGATAGCGCATCCCGTAGGCTCGCGTCAGCACGCCCGTCACGTTGACCACGGAGCCCGCGGGCACCACCTTCCGGTCGTCCGGGATGTTCCGGCTGACCACCACCGGCAGGGCGGAGCTGCGGTCCGGCTCCACGATGAAGAAGAGCGGCCGGATGTTCGTCAGCTGCTCGCGGTCCGGCACTGCGTCCGGGAAGTATCCGGCGCAGACCTTGCCGGTCAGCGTCACCGTCCCGCCGTCCTGAGCCAGCCGCTTCGCATCGCCGATGGTGCTGAACTGCGACTGGACCGGTTCGTTGGTGAGACGGATGTTGTCCACCAGCAGCTTCTGCTGCCCGTTCTGCGGCACGCCATAGCCCGTCACCTGATTGACGTAGAACAGCAGGCCGATCACCTCGCCGCGCACATCCGTCGTGGTGGTCCCCACTTTGTCGCCGGAGATGTCAATCCTGAAGGTCTGCCACTCGCCGGTGGGGGTGAACTCGTGCACCGGGCCGTATCCGTTGAAGTTGCGCAGCCGCACTCCGAATCCCTGACCCGTGACGGAGTCCTTCACCTTCGCATCGAACTCCAGAGTCCGGTAGCCGTCCCACCGGCCATGCATGGTCTTCCGGCGATAGGCAAAGGTATTCCCCGGTGGAGTCAGGTTCGTTATCTGGAGGGCGTAGTTGCCGCTGGCCGCGTCCGGGGTGAGGCTTGCGGTGGTGCCTTCCATGAAGTCGCCGCTTCCCGCCGGATACTCGTGGACGCTGGAGTAGTACCAGCCCTGGATGTCCCCATCCTCGAAGTCATCGATATCCGGAGAGTCGAATGCGGCCGGCGGCGCGGGTTCCCTGGAGAGCCTGAGGTTGTCCAGCCGCAGGATCTGCCCTTCGCCCGTCACGATGTTGAAGTCGTTCCGCAGACATCTGTTCACGTAGAACCTCAGCCAGCTGACCTGGTCCACGTCGATCCCGCTGATGTCCAGGGCGAAGGTCTCCCAGCGGTCGTATCCGGAAGGCTGGAACCAGAGCTGCGCCTGGGCGGGGCCGCTCACCGTGTTCACGCTGAACCCCACGGGATAGTTCGGCCCGGGAAGGCCCTTCAGCACCCTGGCCTCGAAGATGAGGGAGTTGTAGTCCTCCCAGTCCTGCGTGGTGCCGGTGCCCAGGATCCAGCTTCGGCGCGCGTAGGCCGAAGCCGAGCTGCCGGTCAGCTTGATGTCGAACGAATACGGGGCGCTGACGAAGTCTCCCGTCTGCAGGTCCATGTACGTCTGATAGATCCAGTCCCAGTTGAAGAAATCCCCGGTGTCGAAGTCGTCCAGCATCACGACGTCCGGGGTCGGCGGGACGGGATTGCGCGTGAGACGCAGGTTGTCCAGTTGGAGCGTCTGCGGCTTGCCGGGAGGAGCGTAGGCGGACGTGCGGTTCACATAGAAAAGCACCTCGTTGACCTGGTCGCGCTCCATTCGGGAGATGTCCACCCTGCAGGTCACGTATCCGGACTGGGGGACGAACTTCTTCAGCCGCACATCCGCGCCCGCGTTGTAGAGACGCACCGAGAAGCCGTCCGTGACGGTCCCCACGGGCAGGCGGACGTCGAATTCCAGAGTCGTGTAGTCGTACCAGTCCATCGTCCGGACCGGTCTCCAGCGGAAGAGAGCCGACGACGAGTTGGATGCCAGCTGCGAGGCAAGCGCCCGGGCCGGAGACGAGAAATCACCGGGAGAGTTCTCGGCGACCAGTGAGAGCGTGACGAAAGGAGTCGTCCCCCCCGGTGTCCATCGGGAGATGTCTCCCGACGAGAAGTTCTCCAGAGTGCGCTCCGGCTCCACGGTCACGGGAGTGTTGCTCAGGCGGATGTTGTCCACGACCAGCGCCTGTCCGGCGTTCTGGCCGGTCCGGTTGACGTAGAACAGCAGCTCCGTCACTTTGTCGCGCTGCACGCCGGAGATGTCGAACCGCAATGTGCGGAAGCCGGAGATGGACGAGTCGGAGTGGATGCCGCGCAGCAGCACGCTGCGGCCGTCGTTGTAGAGGCGCAGTGAGTAGCCGTTCCAATCCCCCGAACTTATTCGCGCATCGATCTCCAGCGTGGTGTAGGCGCTCCAGTCAGCGGGGTTCTGGAACACCCGCCGGGCCAGCGCGCTCGCGCTGCGGCCGCCCTGCGGTCCGGGCGTCTCCTGGATGGAGAGCGCGTTCACCGACCCGGACGCGCCGGGACTGACCAGCGAAAGGGTGGTGTAATAGGGCGCCTTCACATACCAGGCCGCGAGGTCGCCGCTCTCGAAGTCGTCAACGGTCATCGCGCTTGCGGCTGCAGCCGTGAGTCCCAGCACGGCCATTGCCGCCAGAATGCGCAAACGGTGCATTTCAGGCTCCTTTCCGGGAGTCCCCGGCCAATTCCAGCCGGGGTGCTCCGCTCCGCGCACCCGCCTCCCCGCCACACAGTCTGAGCAGGCTGTCTTGCCGCACCGTTGCCGCAGGCTCAAGCTCCGGTCAAGGCGGCAGACTCTCAGAAGCTCCCGGCGCTCCGCTCTGACGCCGTCCCATGGTAGCGCAACCGGTTCCGCGGGTCAATCCTCTGCAGCCTTCCGGAAGAAGCTCGAGGCCCCGGAGGCCAAAAAAAGGCCTGGAAGCGGGGGCGCTTCCAGGCCTTCCGGTCGTGCTTTGCGCGGGTGATAAGTCTTCGGCTCACTGGAGCCTGTTTTGCAAACGCAATGCAATATTACCACGCCGGGGCACGGCTGTCAACACCCCGGGCGGACTTTTTTCGAAAGACTTTTTCAGTCCCCGGCAGCGGCCATCTCCCGGAGGCTTTCGGCCGCGGCCTCCACCGTCCGGTCCACTTCGGACTCCCCGTGCGCCGTCGAGACGAACCACGCCTCGAACTGGGACGGAGGAAGATAGATGCCCCGCTCCAGCATCAGCCGGTGGAAGCGCCCGAACGCCCCGCGGTCGCAGGAGAGCGCGTCCTGGAAGCTGCGCACCGGGCCGGACCGGAAGAACACGGTCAGCATCGAGCCGGCCCGCTGCACCCGCGCCGCCACCCCCGCCTCGTCCGCGGCCGCCTGCAGGCCGGATGCCAGCCTCTCCGAGACGGCCTCCAGCCGCCGGTATGCTTCCGGGGTGCAGAGACGGAGCTGCGCCAGTCCCGCGGCGGTCGCCAGCGGATTCCCGCTCAGCGTGCCGGCCTGGTAGACCGGCCCCTCGGGCGCCACGCACCGCATGATGTCCCGGCGGCCTCCATAGGCGGCGAGCGGCAGCCCGCCTCCCAGCACCTTGCCGAGGCACGTAAGGTCGGGCCGGATGCCGAAGAGCTCCTGCGCCCCTCCCGGCGCAAGCCGGAACCCGGTCATCACCTCGTCGAAGATGAGGACCGCCCCCGTCTCCAGCGTCTTCTCGCGGAGGGTCTCAAGGAACCCGGGCTCCGGCGGCACGCAGCCCATGTTCCCCGCCACCGGCTCCACGATGACGCACGCCAGCTGCTCGCCGAGCGAGCCGCAGACCTTCCGGAACGCCTCCGCGTCGTTGTACGGCAGACAGACGGTGTCGGCCACCGCCGCCGGAGGCACCCCCGCGCTGTCCGGGGCTCCGAAGGTGGCCGCGCCGGAGCCGGCGCGGGCCAGAAGCGCGTCCGCGTGTCCGTGGTAGCACCCCTCGAACTTCACCACCTTCGCCCGCCCGGTGAACCCCCGCGCCGCCCGCAGGGCGCTCATCGTCGCCTCCGTCCCGGAGTTCACCAGCCGCACCATCTTCATCGAGGGGACCATCCGGGTGATGGTCCGGGCCAGCTCCACCTCCCTTCCCGTGGGCGCCCCGAAGCTCAGCCCGCCGGCGGCCGCGTCCCGGACGGCCTGAACGACCTCCTCCCGGGCATGCCCGAACAGCATCGGGCCCCAGGAGCCGACATAGTCGATGAACTCGTTGCCGTCCGCGTCGATGAGGGTGCATCCCTTCGCCCGGACGATGAAAGGCGGCGTCCCTTCCACCGCCAGGAACGCCCGGACCGGGCTGTTCACCCCGCCCGGCATCAGACTCTCCGCCTCCCGCATCAGTTCCAGGGATCTGTCGAACCTCACCGTGGCCTCCGTCCTGCTCAGGGTGGCACCGCAACGGCCGCCGCCTGCAACGAGAAGGGGCGGCCGCATCGCGGCCAGCCCCATCATATCGCCGGCTGCAGCCCGGACACAACCGGAGGAGACTATTCCTCGGTCACCAGCACCTTCCGGCACACCTCGTCGAGCGTGGTGATGCCCTCCAGCACCTTGCGGAACCCGTCCTGCCGCATCGTGCTCATCCCCTCCGAGATGGCCTGAGTGCGGATCACGTCCGCTGAGGAGCGCTGCACGGCCATCCGCCGGATCTCCCGCGACACGGGAAGGATCTCCGAGACCAGCGTGCGGCCCTTGTATCCCGTGTTCGCGCACGTCTTGCACCCCCGGCCCCGCGCAAGCCGGAGCCCGGCGGGCTCGATGCCGTTCGCCGCCAGAAGGGCCGCCTCTTCCGGCCCCGGCTCATACTGCTCCCGGCAGGCCGGACAGATGGTCCGCACCAGTCTCTGGGCCAGCACCGCGCTGAGCGACGAGGCGATGAGGAACGGCTCCACCCCCATGTCCGTCAGACGGGGGAACGCGGCGGCGGCGTCGTTGCAGTGGAGCGTGCTGAACACCAGGTGCCCGGTCATGCTTGCCCGGAACGCGATGTCGGCGGTCTCCTGGTCACGTATCTCTCCCACCAGGATGACATCCGGGTCCTGCCGCAGGATGGCGCGAAGCTGGCTGGCGAAGGTCAGGCCGGCTCTCACGTTCACGGCGGACTGGCTGACGCCCTCCAGTTCGTATTCTATGGGGTCCTCCACCGTGATGATGTTGAGCTCCGGGTCCCGCACTTCGCTGAGGCACGAATACAGGGTGGTGGTCTTCCCGCTTCCTGTCGGACCGGTGACCAGGATTATCCCGTAGGGTTTGCGGATGAGCTCGCGGACGACCTCGAGGCCCTCCTCCGAAAAGCCCAGCTGCTCGAGCTTCAGGGCGTTGAGGCTCTTGTCCAGAAGACGCATCACCACGCGCTCGCCGTAATGCGTCGGCAGGGTGGACAGCCGGATGTCCACCGTGCGGCGCGCGACCCGGACGGTGATGCGGCCGTCCTGCGGCAGACGCTTCTCCGCGATGTCCAGGTCGGCCATGATCTTCAGGCGGGAGATGACCGCGGCCTGGATGAGCCTGGGCAGCAGCTTGATATCTCGAAGCACACCGTCAACGCGGAAGCGCACCAGGCAGCCGTTCGAGCGCGGCTCCACATGGATGTCGCTGGCTCCCTGGTTGACGGCGTCCCGCAAGAGGTGGTTCACGGTCCGCACGATGGGGGCCTGCTCGCTCATCCGGCGGGCTTCGGCGAGGTCTCCGTCAGCGTCATCGACGGATTCCGCCACCTCAAGGTCGCTCACGGAGTCCATGGCTTCTTCCAGCATCTCCGCAAGCTCGGCGCTCTGACCTCCTCCCCACGTGGCGTCGATGAGGGCGGTGATGGCGCGTTCGCTGGCCACCACCGGCTTCACCTTGCGCCGGGTCACCCGCTGGACCAGGTCCACGGCTTCCACGTCCAGAGGGTCGAACATCGCGATGACGAGACCGTCGTCGCTGGCGCTGACCGGGACCAGTTGGTACTCCCGCGCGATGGCTTCCGGCACCAGCCGGGCCACCTCCGGGTCCACCTGGTCCGGATGCAGATGAACGTGAGGGATGTCCAGCTGGAGGGAGCGGGCCTCCACGATGTCCTCCTCGTCCAGCAGGCCCGCCCGGACCAGCACGTCGCCGAGCCGCTGGCCGGTCTGGTGCTGCGTCTGCAGCGCCTCCTCGATCTGCTGTTCCGAGACGAGTCCCGCCGCGAGCAGAATCCCGCCGAGCCTGTTCCGGTAATACGTTTCAGAGACCATCCGTCTACCCCTGCGCTGCCGCTGCGAGCAGGGAGCCGACATCCCAGAGGGGCAGCACCTCATCGGCCAGCCCCGCCTGAAGCACAGCCCTGGGAGCGTCCCATATCAGCGATGTGGATTCGTCCTGCACGCTCACACTGCCGCCGCTGTTCTTCACCAGACGGGCCGCGTCCACCACATCGTTGGAGGCCATGCCCGAAAGCACCAGCAGCCGGATGCTGCCCCCGAACACCCCGACGGCGGATGCGCAGGCGTCGCGCAGCCTTGCTGTCTGCTCGGGAGTAGCCGTCTCGACGGGTTCCACCCGGACGAACCCGCCGGGCGCCGCTTCGCTCCAGCGCGCGGAGCACTGCGCGGGGACGAGCACGGGCGAGCCCGGGGTGTGCGCCTGGAGTCCGGTGAGTTCGGAAACGGAGATGCCGCACTCGGCGGAAAGGCGTTCGGCCAGAAGCCGGCAGAACCCCTTCCGGACGTCGGGGAACGCGGCGATGGCGGTCCCGGCATCCAGGCGCGCGCTGCCCAGCACGGCTCCCAGCAGCTGGTCCGCGCCGACCGCGCAGGACAGGATGGTCAGTGAAGCGGGGCGGGGAATCCCTTCTGCGGCGCCGGCTGCCTCTCGGGCGCCGGCGGGTATGAGGTCGCCGTGCATCAGATGCGTCGTCTCCTTGTCCCTTCCTCTCCCGTATCCCGCGTCTTCAGCGGGACGCGGCGGCTGCCGGCCGGCCGGCTTCGCGGAGCCGGAGGACCCGGCCGTCAGACTCGAACTCGATCTCTCCCTGCAGGTCGGTGCGCAGCACCGAGGCTCCCGCGGCGCGGAGGCGCTCCAGCGTCTTCGGGGACGGGTGGCCGTAGCTGTTCCCGCGTCCGGCCACGATGACCGCCCAAGCGGGCCGCACCCGCGACAGGAACGGCGCACCGGCCGCATCGGCCGCTCCCTGGTGCCCCACTTTCAGCACGTCCGCGCGCAGGTCCGCGCCCCTGCGCAGCAGCGCCAGCTCACCCTCCTGCTGCAGGTCCCCCGTCAGCAGCATCCTCCGGGCGCCGTGCCGCACCATCAGAACCACCGAGTTGTTGTTGGCATCCGAGTCGGTGCCCCTCAGGTAGTCGCGTCCCGGCCACAGGACCGAGATGGTGAGATGGCTTCCCAGCCGGATGGTCTGGCCGGTCACGGCCCGGCGTCTCGGGATGCGGCGGGCCTCGGCCACTCTCCTCACCCGCTCCGCCAGCGCCGACTCCGACGGGAACCCGGATTCCAGCAGGAGCCCGACGGGGACCCTCTCCGCTAGGAAGGGAAACCCTCCGATATGGTCCGAGTGCGGATGCGTGAGCACCACCAGGTCGAGCCTGCCGATGCCCCGCTCCCGCAGCGCGCGGACCAGAGCGGGACCGCTGTCCGTCTCTCCGCAGTCCACCAGCGCCGCGGCGTCGGCCGTCTGCAGGATGATGGCCTCAGCCTGCCCGAGGTCCGGGAAGGCGGCACGGAGATACCCTTCCGGGACCTCCTGCCGGGAGCATCCCGCGCACAGCAGAAGGATGGCTGACGTAAGGATTATTGGCAGCAGAGCGGGCGGTCTGGAGTGCCGCGGCCGAAGCGCCATCAGAGATGTCCGGATTTTGCGCATGAGATATCCGCGATTGTAGCAGGACCGCCCTGCTCTGCGCCAGCGCCGCGCTCCGGGAGGCGGCAGAGGGTCTGCGGCGGCGCAGCGTCCGGCGTGGCGCCGGACGGGCACTTGCGTCACAATGAGACGCGAAGGGGAAGGCACAGGGAAGCCGGAGACGAGAATGCTGCAGAAGAGGATCATCCCCTGTCTCGACGTGGACAAGGGACGGGTGGTCAAGGGCACCAACTTCGTGGACATCCGCGACGCGGGAGACCCGGTCGAGATGGCCGCGTTCTACGACGCGGAAGGCGCCGACGAACTTACTTTCCTCGACATCACCGCCAGCCACGAGGAGCGGGACACCATCGTGGATGTCGCCGCGCGCACGGCGGAGAAGGTGTTCATCCCGTTCACCGTGGGGGGAGGCATCCGCTCCACCGACGATTACCGGCGCATCCTCAAGACGGGCGCCGACAAGGTGAGCGTGAACACGGCGGCGGTCCAGCGGCCCGGGCTCATCAGCGAGGGCGCGGAGATGTTCGGCTCCCAGTGCGTGGTGCTGGCCATCGATGCGCGAAGGCGCCCGGACGGGGGATGGGAGGTCTACACCCACGGAGGACGGAAGCCCACCGGTCTGGACGCTGTGGAGTGGGCGGTGCGCGGGCAGGAGCTGGGAGCGGGGGAGATCCTGCTGACCAGCATGGACGGCGACGGGACGCTCGCGGGCTACGACATCGCGCTGACGCGGGCGGTCGCGGAGGCTGTCAGCATCCCGGTCATCGCCTCGGGCGGCGCCGGGACGCTGGAGCACATCTACGATGCGCTCACAGAGGGAAAGGCGGAGGCCGCGCTCGTCGCCTCCATCGTGCACTTCCGCACCTTCACCATCCGGCAGATCAAGGAGTACCTGCACGGCCGCGGAGTGCCGGTCAGGATGGTGTGAAGCCGATGAGATTCCGCTCGAAGCATCGGATGCGGGAGGACGGCGGGCTCGTCACGGGGGCGGTGCTGACCCGCGGACACCGTCCGCCCGTCCCGGCGCGTGTCCTCGACAGCCTATCGGTGTTCTTTCCGGCTCACAATGAGGAGGAGAACATCGAGCCGCTGGTGCGAAGCGCGCTGGCGGTGCTCCCGGCCTTCGCGCGCCGCTTCGAGGTCATCGTGGTGGATGACGGCAGCACGGACGGCACCCGCGAGGTGGCGGAGCGGCTGTCGCGGGAGCATCCGGAGGTCCGCTGCGTCTCGCATCCCCGCAACCGGGGTTACGGAGCGGCGCTGAAGACGGGCTTCGCCGAAGCCGGATGCGAGTGGGTCTTCTTCACGGACGCAGACAGGCAGTTCGACCTGTCGGAGCTGGCTCTGCTGGTGAGCGAAGCGGTCCGCGGAGCGGACGCGGTCATCGGCTATCGCCGCAGGAGGCGGGACCCGTTGCACAGGTCGCTCAATGCCGCGATGTACCGCCTGATGCTCCGCGTACTGTTCGGCCTGAAGGTGAGGGACATCGACTGCGCGTTCAAGCTGCTCCGCGCGGATGCCGTGCGAAGCCTGCCGCTCAGGAGCGAGGGCGCGCTCATCAGCGCCGAACTGCTCATCCGGCTGCTCGGCCGGGGAGCCCGCATCCGGGAGGTGGGGGTCACTCACTATCCGCGGCCGGCGGGCCGCCAGTCCGGCGCTTCGCCCCGGGTGGTCCTGCGGATGTTCCGGGAGCTGTCTGGCCTGGCGCGGGAACTCCGCCGGGAATCCCGTCTTCACGCTTCCGTCAGCGCTCCGGAGTCCTGACCGGCTCCAGTTCGCAGACCACCATCCGGTGGTCGGAGTGCTCCGTCTTCCGCGCGCGGACGCTTCGCACCCTGAAGTGGGGGCTGACCCAGAACTGGTCTATCCGGAGCACGGGGAACTCGTTCAGGAACGTGTTGCCCCATCCCCTGCCGCCCTCCCTGAACGCGTCCCGCAGCCTCGGGCGCAGGTGGCGGAACACCCTGTCGCCCTGCGGCACGTTGAAGTCCCCTCCCAGGATGACGGGAACTTCGGGAGGCACTGTGGCGAGATACGCGGCCACGGCCGCCATCTCTGCGTCCCGGGCGCGCCGGTTGCGCGCGTGTTCCCTCCAGCAGCCGGGATTCCAGAAGTCCAGGCGGGTCACCGCCGGGGTCAGCCGGAGCGATATCAGCTCCGCCTCCCATCCCGATCCCAGCCGCACCCGGGCGCGCGTCATGATGCCCGCCGTTTGCGGCGGCTGCCGAAGGTCCACGGGAGTGCCCCGGGCAAGGATGGCGTTCCCGAACTCGCCCACCCGGACGATGCTCCTGCCGAACAGCAGACGGGACACGTCCTGCAGCCCGTGCGGCCCGGGCGATTCCTGGTAGAGGACGGCGTCAGGGTTTTTCATCAGCGCCTCGGTGGCGGCCTCGTGATTGGCGGCCGCGCAGTTCAGCGAGACGACCCTCAGCGGCGCCTCCGCGCGCGGCTCCGGCAGCGCGGAGCGGAGCAGGCTGCGCGGTTCTTCCGCGAACGTCAGCAGGAACACCGTCCAGCCTGCCGCGGCCGCGAGGACTGCCTTGCGGGGCGCCCGTCGGCATCCCGCCAAAAGCCACATCCCGGCCAGCCACCAGACCCATACGGGCAGCACCGTCACCGCCGCAAGAGCGAACGGGCGCATCGCGAACGCCGCGAAGCAGAAGACCAGCAGACCGGCGGACGTCGCAAGCAGCGCGGAGGCCGGCCAGCCTCGCGATCGTGTCCGCCCTCTGCCGTCCGGAAGCATGCTCATCTCACCTCCACCACAGTCCCCTCCACGGCCACGAAGACCCGGTCCTCCGGTCCCGGCCGCACCACCGCCGAGCCGGTGAAGCTCCCGAACGAAGGAAGCACGGCTCCGCGGGCGCCGAACAGGAAGCAGGGCAGCCGTTCCGTCTGCCGGCCGGGACCTCGCAGCAGCACGGCCGGATGCAGATGTCCCGCCAGCCAGTAGCCGTCCGCGCCGTCCTCCGCGGGAGTATGCCGCAGAAGCAGCGGACCCGACCGGACGGGTTCGTCCGCGCAGAGGATGTCCCAGTCCTCCGGGGGGTCGCCCGCCCGCCCGTCGTGGTTCCCCCTGACCAGTATGATGTCCAGCTCCGGGTGACGCTTCCGCCATCGCTCCACGGCCTCCATCGTGCGGGGGGCGCGTCCCTCGCGAGCATGCAGGAGGTCCCCCAGCACCACCAGCCTTCCGGCTCCGGTCTGCGCAAGGAGCGCGGACAGGCGTTCCAGGTCCGTGGTGGTCGTGCCGCCCGGCAGCGGCAGACGGGCGGCGCGGAGCGCCGCCGCCTTCCCCAGGTGCGGGTCGGCGATGAGCAGCGTCCCCCGCCCCGGCCACCAGACTGCCCGGTCCGGCAGCAGAAGGAGCTCCTCGGAGAGAACGCTCACCCGGCACATCCCGCTCATGCGGCGCTTCGCCTCCGGCGCGGGCTGCCCGCCTGCACCTGCATCTTCCGGATGCGCTCCTCCAGCTTCTCCGAGGTCAGCTTCTCGCGCAGCCTCTCCACCATCAGCGGGAAGCCCAGCGGCGACGGACGTTCCAGTTCCACGATGACCACCCGCCCGCCGCTCATCCGCTCCATCGCCCTCCGCAACCGCTCCCGCTCGAGCTGACGCTCCAGCACCTCCTCGCGCGCCTGCCTCAGCAGCAGGTTGTCCGGGTCGTAGCGGGCGAAGACGTCGTACAGCAGTCCGCTGGACGCCTGCAGCTGCTTCAGCTTCTTCGGGCTTCCGGGATATCCCTGGAACACCAGGCCCGCCACACGCGCGACCTCGCGGAACTGCCTGCGCGCCATCTCCACACAGTTCAGGCTGGCGGCGATGTCGTCATCCAGCTCCTGCGGGGAAAGCAGCCCATCTTCCAGAGCCCGCTCCAGCGGCGCTTCGGATGCCGAGAGCATCTCCAGCCCGTAATCGTTCACTGCCAGAGTGAACGTGATGGGCTGAAGCCGCGAGATGCGGTAAGCCAGCAGGGCCGCCAGCCCTTCGTGGACCAGCCGCCCTTCGAACGGATACAGGAACAGGTGGTGTCCCTCGCGCGAACGCAGCCGCTCGATGAGCAGTTCGTCGGGGGAGGGGATTCTGGAGATGCTCCTCTGCAGTTCCAGCAGCGGCCGGACAGCCTCCATCTCCGGCCCCTCGTAGATGCCTTCCAGCGCCTGCTGCAGCCGTCTTCGCACCGCCCCCGCCAGCTCCGAGGACAGGGGCATCCGTCCTCCCATCCAGCGCGGAACGGCGGTGGCCGCTCCCGAAGCGCGCCGCACAAGCGCCTCCCCGTCCCGCACACGCACCAGTTCCAGCAGACGTCCCGCGAACACGAACCGGTCGCCCGGCCTCATCCGGGACAGGAAGGATTCCTCCACCGTCCCCAGCCTGCCGCCCGAGGCGTATCGCACCACCAGTTCCGCATCGCTCACGATGGTGCCCACCGACAGGCGGTGCATCCGGGCGACGCGACGGTCCGGGACGGTGCAGACCCCGTCGGTCTCCCGCATGCGGTGATACTCGGGATACTCGCGCAGAGCGCTGCCGCCGCGGGACACGAAGTCGAGCGTCCACTCCCAGTCCTCCCGCGAAAGGTTCCGGAACGCCCTGGTCGAGCGGACCTCACGGTACATCTCCTCGGCGCGGAATCCTCCGCCCAGCGCTGCGGTCACCAGATGCTGCGCCAGCACGTCCAGCGGGCGCTCGAGAGGGACGCGGGGCTCGACCGCTCCTTCCCGGACGGCATCCCGCGCCGCCGCAGCCTCCACAAGCTCGAAGGCGTGGGTGGGGACGCAGGTCACGCGGCTGGGACGGTGCGGGTCGTGTCCGCTGCGGCCGGCCCGCTGCAGAAGCCGGGCCACCCCTCTGGGCGAGCCGATCTGCAGCACCCGCTCCACCGGAGAGAAGTCCACGCCGAGGTCCAGACTGGAGGTGCAGACCACGCACCTGAGGGAACCCTCCTTCAGGCCCTTTTCCACCTGCTCCCGGACGGCGCGGTCCAGCGAGCCGTGATGCAGGCCGATCTTTCCGGCCAGGTCCGGCCTGGCCTCCACCAGCATCCGGAACCAGGTCTCCGCCTGCGCCCGCGTGTTCGTGAATATCAGGCAGCTGCGGGACTGCTCCACCGCCTCCAGCACCTTCGGGAGCAGCTTTGCTCCCAGATGCCCGGCCCAGGGAAACCGCTCCATCTCGTCCGGGATGATGGCGTCCACGACGACCTCGCGCTCCGTCTCCCCCCGGATGATGCGTCCCGCCGCTCCGCAGCCCAGGGCGTCCAGCGCGTCCTGCAGGTTGCCCACCGTCGCCGACAGCCCCCACACCCGGAGCCCGGGAGCAAGCGACCGCAGGCGCGCAAGGGCGAGCTCCGTCAGCGTTCCCCTCCGCGACCCCAGCAGTTCGTGCCACTCATCGGCCACCACGAGCCGCAGTCCCGGGAACAGCCTCCTGCTCTCCGGGTACGAAAGAAGCAGGGAAAGGCTCTCAGGAGTGGTCACCAGAGCGTGGGGAGCGTCGCGAAGCTGGCGTGCGCGGGCGCCGGAGGGCGTGTCGCCCGTGCGCAGTCCCACCTTCCACCCGCATCCCGCGCCGTCCGCCGCCTCCTGCAGGCCCTGCGCCAGGTCGGAAGCCAGCGCGCGCAGAGGGGTCACCCAGAGCACCCTCAGCGCCCGCTCCTCCTCCCCGCGCTCCAGCGCCTCGATGAGCGGGCCGCCCCACACCGCCAGCGTCTTCCCGGAGCCCGTCGGCGAGTGCAGAAGGCCGCTTCGCCCCTCCAGATACGCGCTCCAGCATTCCCGCTGGTGCCGGAGCGGGGTCCATCCCCGGGAGCGGAACCAGTCCTCCAGCCTCGCCTGTCCCGGGCGCCCGGCAGTCATCTGCGTGTTCCCTCCGCCTGCTCCAGCAGGGCGAGCACGGCCTGCAGCGTGTCCGCGTCAGCCGGACGTTTGTCGCGCCTCCAGCGGGCCATCCTGGGGAAGCGCACCGCCACCCCGGACCGGTGCCGCGTGGAGCGCTGGATGCCCTCGAATGCCAGTTCGAACACCAGCTCCGGCCGGACGGCGCGCACCGGCCCGAAGCGTTCCAGCGTGTTGCGGCGGACGAAGGCGTCCACCTCGCGGATCTCCTCGTCCGTGAGCCCGGAATAAGCCTTCGCGAACGGCACCAGCCGGTCGCCGTCCCAGACGCCGAACGTGTAATCCGTGTACAGGCTGGCCCGCCTCCCATGCCCGCGCTGGGCGTACATCAGCACGCAGTCCACGCTGAGGGGCTCTATCTTCCATTTCCACCAGTCGCCCCTGGGGCGGCCGACGCCGTAGGCGGAGTCCAGCCGCTTCAGCATAACCCCTTCCACACCTCTCTCGCGGCTGGTGGAGCGCAGCCGCTCCAACTCTTCCCAGTCCGCGAAGGAAAGGACCGGCGAGAGGATGATGCGCGCATCGTCCAGACCGTCGAGCAGCCGCTCCAGAGCCTGCCTCCTCCGGCGCAGCGGGAGAGCGCGCACGTCCCGGCCGTCCTCCTCCAGCAGGTCGAAGGCCATGAACACCACCGGCGCGTGCTGCAGGACGCTCCGGGTGAGGCTCTTGCGCCCGATGCGCGTCTGCAGCACGGCGAAGGGCAGCACCCGCCCGTCCTTCCACGGGAGTATCTCTCCGTCCAGCACGCAGCCTTCGGGCAGACCTGCTGCTGCGGCGGTCAGCTCCGGGAACCGGTCGGTCATCAGCTCCTCTCCCCGCGACCAGATGAACACCTGCCCGTCTCTCCGGACCACCTGAGCCCGGATGCCGTCCCACTTCCATTCGGCCTGCCAGTCCGCAGCCTCGCCCAGCCCGGAGGGAGGTCCCTCCAGCGGGTGGGCCAGGAAGAAAGGATACGGCTGACTGATGGCGGAAGAGGCGGTCTCCGCCGCAAGAAGCTCCCGGTAGAACGCCGCCGAAGGCTCCCACTCTCCCATCAGACGGTGGGCGACGACTCCGGGAGCAAGCCCGCTCAGTTCCGCAAGAGCCCGCACCACCAGCTGCCTGGAGACCCCCAGCCGGAGCCCTCCGGTGATGAGCTTGTTCCAGACGAACCGTCCCTGAGCGTCCAGCTCCCTCCAGCAGCGTGTCAGAAGAGCGCGGCGGCTCTCCTCGTCCATCTCCCGGAGAGGAAGAAGGCGCTCCATCACCCAGACGTGCAGCGGCGGCAGCGGCGTCCCGTCTCCCTCCGGCGGAAGCGCCAGCGCCACCGTCTCCGCAAGGTCGCCCACCGCGTCGTAGCATTCCTCGAACAGCCAGTCCGGGATGCCCGACTCCTCCGCGGCCCAGCGGCGGAGGTCCGTGGAGCTGACCGCCTGCCGGAGCTTCCTGCCGGTCAGGAAGAACACCGCCCACGCCGCGTCCTCCGGCGGGGCTTCGCGGAAGTATTCCACCAGCGCAGCCTGCTTCTCTCCGGTGCGGTTGGTGCGGTCGAGGGCCGCGAACAGCTCCTGGAACCGTCTCATCCCCGCGCCTGCGCCCTCCTGCTCCGTCGCGCCCGCCAGGTGCGGACGGCCATCGTCGCGAACGTCAGGGCGGTCAGCGGAAGCACGAACGCCAGCATCACCCTGGCGTAGGGTCCGGCGGCCGAGTGTCCGCTCGCATCCAGCACCAGGAATGCCAGATAGGCTGCGTAGTAGCCGGCGAAGACGGCTCCTTCCCAGCGGTCGATGCGGAAGCCCGTGTATGCCGCCGGGAGACAGGCCACCGCGCTGGCGAGCATCACCGGGATGTCGAACCGCAGCGCCGCGCCCGGGATGGCCACCGGGGAGGGGGACAGAAGCCCGGCCAGCCCCAGCACGCCGAGCAGGTTGAAGATGTTGCTCCCGACGACGTTCCCCACCGCGATGTCGCGCTCCCCGCGCAAGGCCGCCATCAGCGATGTTGCGGCTTCTGGCAGGGACGTCCCCGCCGCCACGATGGTCAGGCCGATGACAAGCTCCGAGGCTCCCAGGTGGCGGGCCGTCTCGGAGGCTCCGCTCACCAGCAGCCGGGCGCCGGCGGGCAGCAGCATCAGGCCCCCGGCCGTCAGGAGGATGTCCCGGACGGGTCTGCACGCCTCACGCAGCGCAGGCTCCACGGAAGCGGATGGCTGCTCCTGTTCCCGCCGCGCCCGACGAGCCGTCCACCAAAGGTAGGCCGCCAGCGAAGCCGCCAGCACCGCCCCCTCCCCGCGGTCCAGGGAGCCGTCCAGACAGAGCGCGGCCGCCCCGAAGCTGAGCAGGATCATCAGCGGGACGTCGCTCCGGACGAGGCGTCTCTGCACGATGAGCGGAGACGCGAGCGCCGAGAGCCCCAGCACCGCCAGCACGTTGAAGATGTTGCTCCCCACCACGTTGCCCACCGCGATACCGGCCTTGCCCGCCGCCGCGGCGCCCACGGTGACCGCGATCTCCGGGGCGCTCGTGCCGAACGCCACGATGGTCAGCCCCGCCACCAGCGGGGAGACCCCCGCCGCACGGGCCAGCCGGGAAGCGCCGCGCACCAGCATCTCCGCGCCCGCAGCCAGCGCCGCCAGCCCTCCCGCCACCATCGCCGCCGTCAGGACCGGACTCAAGGGGCCTCCTCCTCCCCGGCTGAAAGGCCCTCTTCCGCGGTCTCTCCCTCGAAACGCGTCTGAACGGCTGTGGCGTCAAGCCCCTTCTCGCGCAGCCAGCGCGCCAGCGCCTCGCTGTGGCCGTGCGTCACCCACACGGTCTCCGCTCCGCTTGCCCGCACCGCCTCGTTGAGGCCGTCCCAGTCGGCGTGGTCGCTCAGGACGAATCCCCGGTCCACCGCCCGTCTGCGCCGGGCGCCGCGTATCTGCATCCACCCGGACGCCATCGCCGTGGACGCGTCTCCGAAGCGGCGCATCCAGGGACTGCCGGCCGCCGACGGCGGAGCGACGACCAGCGCGCCCGCCTGAGCCGCGTCGCGCGGAAGCTCCGACACGCTCACGCACTCCGGAAGACGCACGCCCGCGGCCGCGCAGGCGGCGTTCATCCTCGCGACAGCTCCATGGCAGACGATGGGCCCGATGGAAGAGTCGATGCCGGCGAGCACACGCTGGGCCTTGCCCAGGGCGTAGGCGAACAGCACGCTCGCGCGCCCTGCTTCCCGGTTGTCGCGCCACCAGCCGTTCATCTCATCGAACACCTCCCGCGCCGGCCGCCAGCGATAGACCGGCAGCCCGAAGGTGGACTCCGTGACGAAAAGGTGGCAGCGCAGCGGTTCGAAGGGAGCGCAGGTGGGGTCCGGCTGCAGGCGGTAGTCTCCGGCGATGACGGCCACCTGTCCCCCGGCTTCGATGCGGACCTGAGCCGAGCCGGCCACGTGGCCCGCCGGATGCAGTGAGACCGTCGCGGAGCCCATCCTCAGGCGCTTACCGTAGGCCAGCGCTTCGATGCGCGCCGCATCGCCCAGCCGGGCCCGGAGCAGGGGCTCCGAGCCCTCCGAGCAGAGATAGCTGCCCATCCCCGGGCGGGCGTGGTCGGAATGGGCGTGAGTGATAACGGCGCGCTCGACCGGGAGCCACGGGTCGATATGAAAACCCCCATCCGGGCAGAAAAGCCCTGCGGGAGTCAGCTGGATGATGGCGTCCTTCATTCCCCTCCGGAACAACGGCGGCGCGGGCGAGGCGGGTTCCCTCCGGACACGGACCCGCGGGAACGCATTGCGGAGATTTGCGGTTTGTTGTAGGATGGTGGAAATCCGCAGCGCCGGAAGTCCAGCCTGCGAACACGGCTTCCGGCGCGTCCATCGACGGAGACTCTCATGAGACAACCTGCCTGCGACACACGCCCGGCTCGCCCCGGGCGAAGCCGGGCGCCCGGCTTCACGCTCATCGAGTTGCTGGTGGTCATCGCCATCATCGCCATTCTGGCCGCCATCCTGTTCCCTGTCTTCGCCCGTGCCCGGGAGCGGGCCAGACAGACGGCGTGCATCAACAACATGAAGCAGCTGGGACTCGCCTTCCTGATGTACGCCGACGACAACTCCAACAGGATCCCGCCGTTCCAGGCGTACTTTACCAACCGCACCGGGACGTGGCAGCCGACGCCGAACGGCATCATCGCCTACACCAAGGCCAGAGCCATCGACCAGTGCCCGTCGCTCACGAAGGTGGAGAAGCAGCAGCCGCCTCCCTGGAGCTACTCCATCAACGCCTACTGCACCTGGGTGGGCGCCAGGGGATATTACGACAACTCTCTGGTCCTCAGGGCCGAGTTCGACGGCATCCCCATGTCACTGTATCCTAATCCGTCGCGCACCATCCTTCTCGTGGACGAGGCGAAGCGGCTCGACGACGGCCCCACGCCGCTGAACGACCCGGCCTTCGTGTTCACCGACACCACCACCAACCGCCACGACGGGAAGGCGAACGTCACCTTCCTGGACGGGCGCGTCGGGACGGTCCCCGGCGGGCTGGACTGGAATACCGGGAAGTGGCCCGGGACGGACGAGCTGATGTTCCGCGGCCCGTCCGTCCTCCCCTGAGGAGCGGCGGCGTCCCGGTGACGCTCGAGCGGCAGGATGGCGGGGGCTCTGCGGATAAGGCGTCCCTGACGACGGTTCCGGGGAGGTCGAGGCGGATGGGAAGGGCAGGGGTGCTGCCGGGAATGCTGCTAGCTCTGGTCTTTTCCTTCGGTCCGGCGGGCCGCGCGGAGGGCCTGCGGTCATCCGATATCAGCTTCAGCGGGCCGCTGGGCTCCGAGGGCGCGACTGTGGAGCAGACCGGGCCGGAGACGTTCCGCATCCTGCTGGGGCACGCGCCGGGGCACCCGGACTGGGCCAACCTGCCGCAGCTGAGGATCCTCCGCGGGGCGCGCGGGACGGCGCCCCGGCTGGACTTCGTCTTCCGGCACGACTCGCCCCGCTACCTTTTCGACGACTACTTCGTCTCGTTCTCCTGCGACGGCCGGACCTGGCGGCCGCTGCAGTGGCTGCTGCCGAAGAACGGACGGGAGAACTCCCTGCAGCTTCCCCGGCTGGACTGCGACAGCATCGAGATCGGGTATCAGGTGCCGCTGTCCTTCCGGGAACTGGCCCGGATGGTCCGGAAGTGGTCGGAACACCCCTGCGTGACAGTGGAGGAGACCGGCCGCTCCGCCGGGCGGCTGCCCGTATGGCGCATCCGCATCACCGACCCGCAAAGCCCGGTGCCTCCGGAGAGGCGCCGGGTGCACTATGTCGGGAACGAGCATCCGGGAGAGCACAATGCCCGGTGGCGGATGGCGGGGATGATCGAGTGGCTGCTTTCCGATGAGGCGGCCGAAGCCCGGCGATGCTCCATCTTCTACTTCACCCCCGTGATGAGTCCGGATTCCATCGCAAAAGGATGGTACCGAGTCAATTCCGAGGGGGTGGACATGAACCGCAGCTACAGGGTCGCGGGCGCGGACGCTGATGCTCAGGCGCATGAGGCGTTCGTCAGGCAGCGGGCGCTCGAGGAGCTGATGGCCTCGTCCACTCCGGTGGACACCGTCTGGGCGATGCATACCTGGCAGGGCATCGTGGAGCCTCTGCTGTGCGGGAGGGGGCCGGAGCTTCAGGGCAGCCCGGACGCATGGGAGGGGTTGCGGGACTGCATCCGCAGGCACGATTCCCGCGGCTTGCTGAAGCCGCTGGCTCTCAGGGACGCGAAGCCGGACGGCGCCACCTGGAACTGGGGACCGCATCTGCAGTTCGGCGTCACCACGGTGCTGGTGGAGGGAGGGGGCGGTCTCCTGACGGAGGAGGAGAACCGCGCCTCGGGGGAAGCCCTCGTCAGAGGGATCGTGGAGTTCTACTCCGGACCGAAGCCGGAGAGGGAAGGGAGACGCTAGCCTGTGTTCGTGCACGTGGTGCTCTTCTGGTTGAAGGAGGGGACTGAGGAGGACGTCCGGCATCGGATGATGGCGGACTGCAGGGAGTCTCTGGGGCGCATCGCCTCCGTCCGGCACCTCTGGGCGGGCAGGGCGGTGGAGTCGCCGCGGGACGTTGTGGACAGCAGCTTCGACGTGGGGCTGTGCGTGGTCTTCGACGGCCGCGAGGGCCACGACGCCTACCAGGTGGACCCCCTCCATCAGGACTTCGTCAGCCGCTACAGCCGGCACTGGGAGCGGGTCCGGGTCTACGATTTCGAGTGACGGGCTGTTCTTGCGGCCCGACGGAAAGGACAGAGCAGGGATGAAGTCAGGCGTGGTCAGGATGGGCGTGCTGGGAGGCAGTTTCGGGAGGTCGTTCCAGTGGCATCTGCACCCGCACAGCCGGGTTGAGGCGGTCTGCGACAGGCTGCCGGACCGGCTGCGGGCTCTTCAGGAGACATACTCCTGCCCGAAAGCTTATGCAGAGTTCGACGAGCTCATCGCCGACCCGGATGTGGATGCGGTGGCCGTCTGCTCCGGGGCGCCGTGGCACGCGCGGCAGTCCATCGCCGCGTTGAAGGCCGGCAAGCACGTCTGGTGCGCCGTGCCGGCAGCCATGTCCATCGAGGAGTGCGAGGAGCTGGTGGAGACCGTCGAGAAGACGGGCCTCACCTACATGATGGGCGAGACCAGCTACTACCGGCAGGGGATGATCAGCGCGCGGAAGTGGTGGAACGAGGGCCGTTTCGGGGAGATTTTCTATACCGAGGCCGAGTATCATCACGCGGGGCTGGAGCCTCTGTTCGTGAATCCCGACGGCTCGCGCAGCTGGCGCTACGCGTTTCCGCCGATGCACTACCCCACACACTGCACCGCCTTTCTGGTGGGTCTGACCGGTGAGCGTCTGACGGAGGTCACCTGCTACGGCTGGGGCGACGACCGTCCGGAACTCAGGGACAACGACTACGGAAACCCGTTCTGGAACCAGACGGCGCTCTTCCGGACCGACCGCGGACATACGTTCCGCGTCTGCATCTTCTGGCAGGGGGCCCATCGCGGGACGGAGCGGGCCCAGTGGAACGGGACCGAGATGAGCTTCTTCATGGAGCATCCGAACGGGCTGGGCCCGGTCATCGTGCGCCGCGCGGAGCAGCAGGAGACCGACGACGCCGGATTCGTCCGGACGCTCCCCGTGTTCGAGCAGTACGAGCAGGTGGCCTGGTGGCAGACGGACATGCTTCCGGAGCCGCTCCGGGCGAACACCGGCCACGACGGGTCCCACGCGTTCCTGACCCACGAGTTCGTGGATGCGCTGGTCAACGGGCGCCGG
>FWWL01004105.1_pt1 | contig 25226 bp, 24 predicted proteins | sample 2228331 | NCBI WGS metagenome assembly FWWL01 (sample SAMEA103939775, study PRJEB20133) | metagenome | reverse complement strand
AACGGTCAAACCGAGGGCCAGATCACCCGTCTCAAGCTCGTTAAGCGCCAAATGTACGGCCGCGGAAAGATCGATCTTCTCCAGGCGCGTCCGATTGGCGCGACATGAGCCCCAAACGTCAGCGAGATTGCGTCAGACCCAAACTTGCACGCCGAAACACACCTTATCGCGGCAAGCCTCGGAGGGGTCGACTAAGATGGCTGCGACGAGGTCGGCGCCGATGAGCAACGTGGCACCCTTGGTGGCATCAGCGCATTCCTCGCTCAGATGCGCGTCCTTCCGCGCGTCGAGGGCCTCTGCTAGGGCGCTGATGCGCCGCCAGGCGCGGCCGAGATAGCGGCCGGCGTTCTGAGGCGCACCGAAGTGCTCCAAGTAGAAGCAGCGCTTGATGAAGCCTTCGGGCACGCGATCGATGAGATCGCTGAGCGCATCCGACACGCGGGCTGCGTTGTTGAAGCTGACATGCCCGAAGCAGGTCGTCACGGTTTGCGAGAAGGTCAGATACATTTGTGCAATCCTCATTCATCAGGGGTTTTTCGCAATTACTTGCAAAAAAATCTGTCTGAGGTTCCGTCGTGCGACGCGAAGCGTCGCGCGGCAAATTTTATATAAAATTTTAGATGTAATATATAAGATAGAGTAAGAGCCTCGATTACATGCGCTAAAATATTGATTTCAATGAATTTTAGATCAAGAAATGTTAATCGCCTATCGGCTAACAGCAGTTAACTCTGATCATAGCGAAGAACATGGCGAGCGATCCGGCATGCTGAGGTTGACCGACTGATGCCCCTCTCTGACCGTCCCACCACCGGCCGAGGCCGCCCTCGGATTGTCCTTGCGCAAGCTTGCCCACAAAAGGCTGCCCCACCGCGCCCAAAGGTCCATGGATGGCATCTTCAGCAAGCCGAAGAAGAGTATCTCGCGCGTAAGGTGCGCGAACTCGCCTTCACCAACATGCGCAACGACTTCCCGTATCGGCCGCCCCGCCGGCAGGGAGAACCCGCGCCCACCGACATCTTCTATCCCAACATTCAATCCTATCGCCGCATGGAGCTGCGACGCCGCGGTGGCGCGGCCATCGACAGGTTCTGGGCGCTGGCGGGCGATCACTGCTTTTATCATCTGGTTTTGAACGTCAGATCGGCCCCTTGCCGACTGCAACATGCTGATCGCCTCGAGGCTGTGAGGCGCTACATCTGGTGGCGAATCTCAAAGGTGATGACGGGCTATGTCCGATCGCTGCATCTGGATGAGGCACGGTACCCGCATTGGGACTACGTCCTCGCGCTCCCCTGGGCCCGGCAAGGCGAATTTCGAGACATCATCAAGGAGCTCAACCGGCAGATCCATGGTGCGAACGGCCCTGGTGACGTCCGCATCTGGACCAGGCGGATCCTGTCGCGGCGCCGACATGTGGAGCGAACGGTCGACTATTGCCTCCGCACACGCCGCTTCGACAGTGACCCGACGCATGAATGGTTCACGGAGAGCTTCCGAGCCGACGCCTATGGGGGCCGTCTCGGCATCTCCCGGCGCCGCATCGTGAGGTTCAAGCAACTGCCTCTGGCTGCACCGGAGCCAGCCGCCTCAGAACCAGCTGCTCCGGCGCGCAGGCCAGGCCGACCGCGAAAGTCGGCCGGCCCCGCCTATCGGCAGAGACGGCGCAGACGGGCGGATGAGGCTGTCGCGCCCTGATGTCTCAGCGAGGGTCAGGATCCCCCCGCGACCAGCACGACCGACGCTTCGCCCGATAAAGCATACGGTCTGCTCGTTCGTCAGCAACAGAACCAAACTGCGATCCCGGTGACCGGGGGGGTCTCAATGCCTCATAGACGGTTTCTACGTCTCATCATCAATGCGTCGAGCTGATCAGCGTCCATAACCACTGTCTGGCTTGCGGTCAGCTTCGTCTGACGTCCAAACAGGTAGCCAATGGCCGCGACGACAAGAAGCTGAAGTGCAGCGGCGAAATCGGGAGAAACGGAGCTCGTCCCGGGGCCGCCTGACGTCAAGCTTGGCATGCCCCCCGACAGGACGAGCCATCCCGACGCGCCGGCGGTCAATAAGAGTAACAGCAAGCTGGGGCTCAGAAAGTGGAAGAAGCCCGGGGATGAGGGAGGCGGCTCAGGCAGGCGTCGCGGCCGCGATCGGGCCGATGTTGTATCTCGCTTTGCGGCGGTCACCGTCTCGCCTGCAGCAGGGCCGGACTCATCGGCTGACGCCGACATCGGTGTCACGTCGTTATCCTGCGCCTCAATTTCCTGGGCGAAACGTTTGAAGAAGGCGAGCGACATCTGCTTCGCCGTCGCGTCGATAAGCCTGCCTCCCAATTGAGAGAGCTTGCCCCCAATCTGGGCCGTCACTTCATATGTCAGAATGGTGTCGTCGCCGTCCGCCTCCAGTCGAACGATAGCTGTGCCCTTGGCGAAGCCGGCGACGCCGCCCTGCCCTTCGCCTGTGATCCGATAGCCGTTGGGCGGATCGAGGTCCGACAACCTCACGGCGCCCTGGAAGCGCGCGGAGACGGGGCCGACCTTGATCACGGCGATCGCCGTCATCTCCGTGTCAGACGCCTTGATGAGTTCCTGGCAGCCTGGAATGCAGGCTCGCAGGATGTCCGGATCATTGAGCGCCTTCCAGACGACGTCTCGCGACGCGGGAATACGCTGTTCACCTGTCATGTCCATGTGCGTTTCTCCCGTGGCCTGTTCAGGCGTTCGCGTCGATACCGCCAAGGCAGAGGTATTTGATCTCGAGATAGTCCTCGATGCCGTATTTCGAGCCCTCGCGCCCCAATCCGGACGATTTCACCCCACCGAATGGCGCGACCTCGGTTGAGATCAGCCCTTCGTTGACTCCGATGATGCCGGCCTCGATGGCTTCGGCGACGCGCACGACGCGCCCGATGTCGCGGCTGTAGAAATAGGCCGCCAGCCCGAACTCGGTGTCATTGGCGAGCCTGATCGCCTCCTTCTCCGTCGTGAAGCGGATCAAGGGCGCGAGAGGGCCGAAGGTCTCCTCCTGGAAGACTTTCGCAGTGGCGGGAACGTCAGCCAGGATCGTAGGCTCGAAGAAGCTGTGCCCCAATGCGTGCCGCCTGCCGCCGGTGACGATCCGCGCGCCCTTCGAGACGGCGTCGTTGATGTGTTCCTCGACCTTGTCAACCGCCGCCTGGTTGATCAGAGGGCCCTGGGTCACGCCTTCGCCCATGCCGTCGCCCACCCTCAGTTTGCTCACTGCGATGGCAAGCTTCTCGGCGAAGGCGTCATAGACGCGGTCTTGCACGAGGAAGCGGTTGGCGCACACGCAGGTCTGTCCGGTGTTGCGGTATTTCGAGGCGATGGCGCCCTTGACCGCCTCGTCGAGGTCGGCGTCGTCGAATACGATGAAGGGCGCGTTGCCGCCGAGCTCCATGCTCGTCTTCTTCACTGTCGGGGCGCATTGGGCGAGCAGAATCGAGCCGACGCGCGTTGAGCCAGTGAAGGAGAGCTTGCGCACCAACGGGTTCTCGCACAGCTCCTTGCCCGTCTCCGAGGACGGTCCGGTGATGATGTTGCAGACGCCCGCCGGCATTCCCGCGCGCTCTGCAAGGACGCCAAGTGCAAGCGCAGAGAAGGGTGTTTCGCTGGCGGGCCTGATGACGCCGGTGCAGCCGGCGGCCCAGCCCGGCCCCGCCTTGCGGGTGATCATGGCGGTCGGGAAATTCCAGGGCGTAATGGCCGCAAAGACGCCGATCGGCTCCTTCTGCACGATGATCCGCCGACCAGGCAGCGGAGCCGGAATTGTGTCGCCATAGACGCGCTTGGCCTCCTCGCCGAACCACTCGATGAAGCCCGCCGCGTAGGCGATCTCGCCCCTCGCTTCTGCGAAGGGCTTGCCCTGTTCGGCGGTCATGATGCGGGCGAGGTCGTCCTGGTTCTCCATCATGAGCTCAAACAGACGGCGCAGGATTCCCGCCCGGTCCTTGCCGGTCCTCGCGCGCCAGGCCGCCTGTGCGCCTGACGCTGCCGCAATCGCCTTGGCGACCTCAGCGCGCCCGAGTGCGGGAACCGTTCCGATCACTCTGCCATTGGCTGGGTTGGTGACCGTTATGGTCGCCCCCCCTTCGGCTGCGACCCATTCGCCGCCGATCAGGTTGGCCTGGCGGAACAGGGAGGGGTCCTTGAGCGGAAGGGATTGGAGCTCTGGGCGTACTGGCGTGTTCATTGGCGTCTCCCTAGAGATCGAAGCCGACGACGAGGCGCACCACCTCGCCATGATGAAGCCGATCGAAGCCTTCGTTGATGTCGTCGAGCGTGATCAGGCCGCTCATAAGGCGATCGACGGGCAGGCGGCCGGCCTTGTAGAGCGCGATGTAGCGCGGCACGTCGCGCATCGGCACGCAGGTCCCGATGTAGCTGCCCTTCACGCTCCGCTCCTCGGCGACCAGGTTGACGATGTTGAGAGGCAGCGTGGCATCGGGAGGCGGCAGGCCAGCCGTGACCGTGGTGCCGCCGCGCCGCGTCATCTTGTAGGCATTCTCCAGCGCGCGAGCCGAGCCGGCGAACTCGAAGGCGAAATCGGCGCCGCCACCGGTCAGCGCGCGCACCCGCTCGACCGCGTCCTCGTCCCGGCCGTTGACCACGGCGGTCGCGCCCAGCTCTCGTGCCAGCGCGAGCTTCTGCTCGGACAGATCGACTGCCACGACGGTTGCGGCGCCGGCGCCGAGTGCTCCAAGCAGCGCGGCGAGACCGACGCCGCCAAGACCGATGATCACGACACTCTGGCCGGCCTGCACCTTGGCTGTGTTCACCACGGCCCCGACGCCGGTCAGAACGGCACAGCCAAAGAGGGCGACCTCGGTCAGCGGGATGTCCTTGTCCACCTTGACCAGCGAGCGCCGCGACACCACCGCATGATCGGCGAAGGCCGAGCAGCCGAGATGATGGTGGATCGGCTCGTCGCACTGGAAGAGCCTGACCGCGCCCGAGAGCAGCGCGCCCTTGCCGTTGGCCACGGCACCTGGCTCGCAGAGGGCCGGACGCCCTTCCGAGCAGGGCAGGCAATGCCCGCAGCTCGGCATGAAGACCATGACGACATGGTCCCCGCGAACGAGATCGTCGACGTCGGGGCCGACCTCGACGACCACACCGGCGGCCTCATGGCCGATCGCCATCGGTAGCGGCCGCGGTCGATCGCCGTTGATCACCGAGAGATCGGAGTGGCAGAGCCCGGCAGCCGCGATTTTGACAAGGACTTCACCTGGCCCAGGCGGCGCGAGATCGATGTCCTCGATCTTGAGAGGCTTGCTCTGGGCATAGGGAAACGATGCGCCGCGTTCGCGCAGCACGGCTGCTCTGATCTTCATTCCGACGATTCCTCTCGATGCTCTTCCGTCATCCCCGGACCGCAAAGCCGGGACGCCACTGGGGAGGCAACTTGACTTCCCCTAACACAGTCTAATAATGCAAGTCACTACGGAGGAGCTGCGAATGTCGGACCGAAACGAGCAGGCTGGCCGCGAGGCCAAGCCAAGCCCGTCCCGCGCATCGCGAGGCCTGAAAGACGACTATGTCCTGACCCGCACGATCCCGACGCGGTGGATGGACAACGACGTCTACGGTCACGTGAACAACGTCGTGTACTACTCGTTCTTCGATACTGCGGTGAACGCCGCATTGATCGAGCGGCAACTTCTTGATCCTGCGGGCAGTCCCATCATTGGCCTCGTCGTCGAGACCGGCTGCCGCTACCATGCGGCACTGTCCTTCCCGCAGGACGTGCAGGCCGCGATCCGCGTTGCCCATATCGGCAAATCCAGCGTGCGCTACGAGGTCGGTCTCTTCGCTACGGAGAGCGACCTCGCCGCTGCCGAGGGCCATTTCGTCCATGTCTATGTGGATCGAGCGACGAGGCGGCCTGCACCGTTGCCCGCGCCCCTCAGGGATTTCCTGACGACGCTGGTCCGCAAGGATGCGGCATGAGCATCCCCGGCATCCGCATCGACCGAACCGGCGCGATCATCGTCGTCACGCTCGACCGGCCCGAGCGCCGCAACGCCGTGACCTTCGCGATGTGGCTGGAGCTGGCGCGGCTGTTTCAAGGCTTCGGGGAGGATCCGACGCTGCGCGGCGTCATCCTGACCGGAGCAGGTTCAAGCTTCTCGGCTGGCGCCGATATCGCCGATTTCGCTGAGACGCGCGCGTCGATCGAACAGGGCATCGCCTATGAGGAGGCGGTCGATGCCGCCTGCGACGCGATTGCCTCTCTGGGCAGGCCAGTGCTGGCTGCGATCAAGGGGTACTGCTTCGGCGGCGCCTGCAACCTCGCCATGGCGTGCGATTTTCGCTTCCTCGCGCCGGACGCCAAGATGGCGATCCCGGCAGCCAAGCTCTCCATCGTCTATGGCGTGCGCGGAACGGCCAGGCTGCTCGCGCTCGTCGGTCTCGCCGAAGCCAAGCGCGTCTTCTTCACCGCCAAACCCTTCGACGCCGAACATGCCCTGCGCAGCGGTTTCGGAGATCGGGTCGATGAGGATCCGGTGGCGGCAGCTCAAGCGTTCCTCGAGGAACTGTCACCGCTTGCACCGCTCTCGATCGCCGGCGCGAAGTCCATATTGACCAAGCTCGCCATGCCCGATCAGCCTTTCGACATGGCCGCGGCGGACGAGGTCATTCTGCGCGCGCTCCGCAGCGACGACTACGCCGAGGGACGCTCGGCCTTCAGCGAGAAGCGGCCACCCCGCTTCCAGGGACGCTAGCGGTGAAGCCCGCCGCCTTCGACTTTGTCCGCGCCGAAAGCGTCGAGCACGCCGTCCTGGCGCTCTCGGCTGCTGGCGGCGACGGCAAGGTCCTCGCCGGCGGCCAGAGCCTGATGCCGATGATGAACTTCCGGCTGGTCAAGCCGTCTGTTCTCGTCGACATCAACGCGGTTGCCGGCCTCGATACGGTGACACTCCGGGGAGACCGGATCGAGCTCGGCGCGCTGGTCCGCCATCGCGTGACGGCCAGTGATCGCCTGATAGCTAAGCACATTCCCGTGCTGCACCACGCGATGAAGCATGTCGCCCATCTGACCGTCCGCAATCGCGGAACGTTCTGCGGCAGCGTCTGCCATGCCGACCCGGCAGCCGAGATGCCGATGATGGCGCTTCTTCTCGACGGCATCGTCCGCATCGCCTCGCCGCGTGGGGAGCGTTCGCTGTCGGCGCGCGACTTCATCGTCGGGTCGCTGATGACGGCTCTCGAACCCGACGAACTCGTCACCCGCATCGACGTGGAGACGATGCCAGACGACTGCGGATGGGGTTTCCATGAATATGCGCGGCGCCATGGCGACTACGCCCTCGCCGCGGTCGCAACGACGCTCCGCCGCTCCGGTGAATGCGCCAGGGATGTCCGCTTCGCGGTGATGGGCGTGGGCGAAATGCCGTGCCGGCTGCCCGAGGTCGAAGCCGTCCTCGAAGGAAGTCGGCTGGACGATGGCGTGATTGCGGACGCGGTGGCGGCGCTCCGCTCGGCCGTTTCTCCCAATTCGGATCTGAACGCCTCTTCCGATTACCGGCGCCATCTCGTGGGCGCGCTGGCCGCGCGCGCCCTGCACGACGCCTGGGGCCGGGCGCGCGAGGGCGTGCGCTCATGAGAGACAAGCGCACCATCACCGTCACCGTCAACGCGCAGACCTATTCGCGGTCAATCGAGCCGCGCATGCTGCTGAGCGACTTCCTGAGGCATGAGCTCGGCCTCACCGGGACCCATGTCGGTTGCGAGCACGGCGTCTGCGGCGCCTGCACGATCCTGATTGACGGACGCAGTGCGAGATCCTGCCTGACGCTCGCGGTGCAGGCCGATGGCGCCTTGATCGAGACGATTGAAGGACAGGGCCGCGTCGAGGCGCTCGGCCGGATCCAGCAGGCCTTCCGCGACCACCACGGACTGCAGTGCGGCTTCTGCACACCGGGCTTCATCATGACCATCACCGACATGCTGCGACATCACAGCCTCGCCAATGACGAGGAGATCCGGGAGGCGCTCTCGGGGAACATCTGCCGCTGCACGGGCTACGAGCACATCGTCAACGCCGTGCGCGAACTCGCACAGGAGAGGGGCCCGCTGCCATGAGACTGCACTTTCTGTCAGGCGGCCGCCTTCGGATGCGGCGCTCGATCTACCAGCCGGACGCGGCCAAGGAGGAGACGCTGGAGCTCCCGGTCTCCTGCGCCCTGATCCGGCACCCCCAGGGCAACGTCCTGTTCGATACCGGCTGCAACCCCAAGGCGGCGACCGATCCCGAAGGGCGATGGGGCGGGCTGGCGCGCGTGATGACGCCGATCTTCACGCCTCAGGACACGGTGATCCCGCAGCTCGCGCTGGCGGGGCTGGGACCTGGCGACATCGACGTGGTGGTCTGTTCCCACCTTCACCCCGACCACTGCGGCTGCAACCAGTATTTCGGCCAGGCCACGATCATGTGCCATGCGGCTGAACTCGAAGCCGCGAAGGCCGATGGGGCCGAGAAGCAGGGCTATCTGCCGGCCGAATGGGACCAGCCCAACGGCTTCAAAACGTTCGATGCGCGGCACGACCTCTTTGGCGACGGCAAGGTCGAACTGGTGCCACTGCCCGGCCACACGCCCGGGACGACCGGCGCGCTCGTGACGCTCGATCAATCCGGACGCTTCCTGCTGGCCGCCGACGCCGCGCCGATGCGCAGCGCTCTCGACGGGATCGCGCCCAAGAACAACTGGAATCAGGAACGGGCCGCGGCCTCGGTCGCCGAGATCAAGGCGCTCGAGGCAGCGGGCGCGACCGTGATCTTCGGCCATGACGAAGCCCAGTGGAACACCTTGCGCAAGGGAGCCGAGTTCTACGAATGAGCACTGTCGACGTCTCGGTCGAGTTGCGGCCCAAGCTGGTTGGCAAGCGCATCAAGCGCACGGAGGACCCGCGCCTTCTCGCCGGCGCCGGCCGCTATGTCGACGACATGACGCCGCCCGGGACGCTCCATATCGCCCTTCGCCGCAGTGACATGCCGCATGCGCGCATCCGCGGCATCGATGTCGGCGAAGCCTTCTCCGTTCCGGGCGTCGTGGCGATTTTCGACGCGACGGATCTCGAAGGCGACCTGAAGCCCGCGATCCCGACCTCACGGATGAAGGGATATTACGCGACGCCGATATGGCCGCTGGCGCGCGGCAAAGTCCGCTATGTCGGCGAGCCGGTCGTCGCCGTCGTCGCCGAGAGTCGCTACGCCGCCGAGGACGCCCTTGAGTTCATCACGATCGACTACGAGCCACTGCCCTTCGCGATCCGGCAGGTCGATGCCGTCGCGGATGACGCGCCGCTCCTGCACGAGGAAGCCGGGACCAACGTCATCATCTCCCGTGAGTTTGTCCGGGGCGATATCGATGCGGTCTTCGACACGGCAGCCGTGACGGTCAAGGGCCGGTTCCGGATGACGCGGAAGACCTCCGTCGCGATGGAGAACCGCTCTTACCTTGCAGAATGGGACCGCCGGCGGCTGGCTCTGACGCTGCATTCCTCGACCAACATCCCCGGCATCATCCGGGATGTGCTCTCGGGTTGCCTCGACCTGCCGGGCAACCGGATGCGAGTTGTTGCGCCCGATGTCGGAGGCAGCTTCGGCGGCAAGGGCTCGCTCTACCACGAGGAAATGCTGGTCTGCTTGCTTGCCCGTAGGCTCGAGCGGCCGGTCAAGTTCGTTAGCGACCGGCTGGAGGACCTTTCGGCGACGAGCCAGGCCTTCGACGAACTGATCGAGGCCGAGCTCGCACTCGACACGGAGGGCATGCTTCTGGGCCTGCGCGCCGACGTCATCGGCGATATCGGCGCCTACTCGATCTATCCCTGGACGGGTGCGCTTGAACCCGTCCAGGTCGTCAGCTTCCTGCCCGGCCCCTACCGGATGGCGAATTACCGTGGCCGCATCCGGGGTGTCCTGACCCCAAAGCCGCCGACGGGTCCTTACCGCGGCGTCGGCCGGCCGGCTTCGACGTTCGCCATGGAGCGGCTGATCGACATGGCTGCCCGCAAGATCGGCATGGACCCGGCCGAAATTCGTCGCCGCAACCTGGTGAATGCCGAGGAATTTCCCTACCGCACGGCATCCGGGATTATCTGGGACAAATCGGCCTTCCAGGAGTGCCTGAAGGGGGCCTGCGATTTCCTCGACTATCCCAATTTGGTCAGGGACAGGGACGCGGCCCGACGAGAAGGCCGCTGGGTGGGGATCGGTTTCGCGAGCTATGCGGAACTTACGGGCATTGGCTCGCGGATCGCGGTGGCGCCGGGCATGCCGATCAACACCGGCACCGAAACGTCGACGATCAAGATCGACGCGACGGGCGCGATCACGGCGGCCTTCGGGATCTCGTCCCATGGACAGGGTCTCGAAACCACGCTCGCCCAGGTCATCGCCGACGAACTCGGCTGCCGCATGGAGGACATCGAGGTCCAGCATGGCGACAGTGCGCTCGTGCCGATGGGCAGCGGCACCTATGCGAGCCGTTCGGCGGTGCTCGCCGGCGGGGCGGCGACGATGTCCTCGCGCGTCGTCAAAACGAAGGTGCTGAAGGCCGCCGCGCACCTCATGGGCGTGCCAGTGGACGACCTCGACGCCTCGGAGGGCATCGTCCGCTCGCGCTCCTCTAACGGCTCGATGACGTTCAAGGAGATCGCGCATGCGGTCTACGCCCAGATGGGCCGGATCCCGCACGATCAACGCGAAGACCTCGTCGCATCCGAGACCTATGACCCATACTTCGGAACGGCCTGCTCCTCGACCCATCTCGCCTTGGTTGAGATCGACCCCGAAACCTATGGCGTCACGGTCCGGCGCTATGTCGTGGCCGAGGATTGCGGCCGGATCATCAACCCGATGATCGTGGATGGCCAGGTCCATGGCGCCGTGGCGCAAGGCATCGGCGCCGCGCTCCTCGAAGAGGTCGTCCACGACGAGGACGGCCAATGCGTCACCGCGAGCCTCGCCGATTATCTCGTGCCGGTTGCCACCAGTCTCCCCGAGATAGGCATCGTCCATATCGAGGCCGATCTCCCCAACACGCTCGGCGGCTTTCGCGGCATGGGCGAAGGCGGAACGATCGGCGCGCCTGCCGCGATCGCCAATGCCGTTTCCGACGCGCTTTCACCGCTCGGCATCGAGATCGACACCCTGCCCGCTACGCCAGAGCGCATCTTCCGGCTCGTCGAAGCCGCACGCGCCAGATCATCCCAAGGAAGGACTAACCCATGAATCTCACGCTCGAAGGCAAGTCCGCGCTGATCACCGGCGCGGCACGGGATGTCGGCCGGGCGATCGCCCTGACGCTCGCGGAGCAGGGAGCCGCCGTCGCGATCAACTACCAGTCGAGCGCCGAGGCGGCGGAGAAGGTCGTGGCTGAGATCACTGCAGCCGGAGGCAAGGCGCGGGCCTGGAAGGCCGACATCGCAGACTTCGCCGAGACGAAGGCCATGGTCGACGAGATCGTCGAGGCCTTCGGCAGCATCGACATCGTGGTCAACAATGCGGGCGTCGCGCAGCGCGCCCGCTTCCTGGAGACGACGCCCGAGCAGTGGAATAAGCACATCGACATCGGCCTGCTGGGCACCGTCAACACCTCGCAGGCAGCGCTGCCCTACATGGTTCAGGCCGGCAAGGGCGGCCGCATCATCTCGCTGGGCGGCGACAGCTCGCGCGTCGGCGAAGCCAACCTCTCGATGGCGGCCGCCTCGCGCGCCGGCACGATCGCGCTGATCAAGTCGCTCGCCCGCGAATTCGGTCGCAATGACATCACCTGCAATGCCGTGACGCTCGGCATGATCCAGTCGGCCCACTCGGACCCAGCTTGGCTCGCCGAGAATCTGCCCAAGATGGTCAAGAACTATCCGCTGAAGCGGATCGGCCAGCCCGGCGACGTTGCCCCGATGGTCGCCTTCCTGGCCTCGGCCGACGCCGCCTGGATCACCGGGCAGACCATCAGCGTCAACGGCGGCTTCGCCATGCTCTGATCGAGCGCCGAGGGGAGGACACAATGATCAAAACAGATCTCATCGCACCGATCGGTGAGTTGCTCGGGCGTCAGGCGTCAAGCCGCCCGAAGGCGCCCGCTTTTCGCGACAAGACGCGCGCCGTCGACTACGGCGCACTTGCGGAGCGGACAGCGAGGATCGCCTGCTACCTACAAGCGATCGGGGTTGAACCCGGTCAACGGGTCGCCATCCATTTGCCGAACTCGGTCGACTGGGTCGAGGCCTGCCTCGCCATCGTGCGCGCGGGCGCCGTGGCAGTGCCGATCAGCTTCGATGCCACGCCGGACGAGATCGCCTATCGGCTGTCGGATGCCCAATGTGTCGCCGCCTTCACGTTTCCAAATCGTGAGGAGCGCCTCCAGGGGCTCGCTGCAAGCGGCCATCCGTTAACATCCATCGCCTTCCGCGAGGGAATCGGAGCGCCGTTCTCACGTGATGTCGAGGGTGGGATCCCCTCCCCGCGTGATCCGACGGCGATCGAGGCGCCCGCCTTCATCGTCTACACGTCGGGGACGACCGGCCGTGCCAAGGGCGTCGTCCTATCGCTGGAAGGGATGCTTTGGGTCACGGCCTCGTGCTGGGCCCCGATCGCAGGGCTCAGTCAGGACGACTATGTCCTCAACGCGCTGCCACTCTATCACAGCTACGCTCTCAACCTCGCCGTGGTGAGCATCATCGCGACAGGCGCCTCTGAATACCTGATGGAGCAGTTCTCGGCCTCGCGGCTGGCGGAGCTTTTGGCGCAGGAGCCGATCACGTTGCTGCCGGGCGTGCCGACAGTCTTCCACTACATGCTCGAGAAGGCCAAGGAAGAGGGGCGCCGGACGCTCAGCAAAGCCAGGATCTGCCTCTCGGCCGGAGCGGTCCTGCCTGGACCGCTGAATCGGGAGTTCGAGAGCTGGTTCGGCGTCAAGCTCATCGACGGCTACGGCATCACCGAGACATCGACGATGGTCACCATCAACTCGCCGCAGGGCGGTCGCTTCATGGGGTCCTGCGGGTTGCCGCTTCCAGGCCTTGCGACCAGGATCGTGGACTTGGATGGCAGAGACGTCGCTCCGGGTGCCGAGGGTGAATTGATCGTCCGGGGGCCGAATGTGATGCTTGGCTATCACGGCAATCCAGAAGCGACAGCCATCGCACTGAAGGACGGGTGGTATCGCACAGGCGATCTTGCCCGAGCAGACCGCTTTGGCTTTCTCACCATCACGGGACGGCTGAAAGAGATCATCATCCGTGGCGGCCAGAACATTGCGCCTGCCGAAGTCGAGGAGGCGATCTCTGCGCACGATTCCGTCCTCGATTGCGCTGTCGTCGGCATAGCTCATGAGTTCCTTGGAGAGGTCCCCGTCGCCTTCGTGATCCCCCGTCCGGGACACGAGATCGACCCCCTCTCAATCCTCGAGCATTGCAGAGGGCGCCTGTCTTCCTACAAGGCTCCCCATGCCATCCATGCGGTGACGACGATTCCACGCACGGGATCGGGGAAGGTCCAGCGCTTCAAGCTCAAGGAGCTCCTGAAGGAGCCATAGCTACGCCCTGCAGGCCAGCCTCTGCGCCAGGAAGACCTAGATCCCATGTCGCTGGGTGTTTCGTCTTGTCGGGGCACACCTTAAAAGGGGCCAGAGACGGCCCAGCTGGAAAGGCGCATCGTGAAGGCTTCGTCCGCCAAGGCGGCAAAATCGACTGCGCCTGTCGTCGATGAGGCGCCCCCGCCAGCCCCGGCAGCCTCGCCGGCGCTCGAGCGCAACTGCTCGGTGGGGCGCGCCATCAGCATCCTCTCCGATGCATGGTCTTTCCTAGTCATTCGCGAATGTCTCTTCGGAGCAAAGCGCTTCGGCCAATTCCAAGCGCTGCTGGGCCTCCCCCGCGCGACTTTGACGGAGCGGCTGACACGCCTCACCGAGCAGGGCATCCTGAAGAAGGTCAGCTACCTCGCGCATCCTCCGCGCTATGAGTACCGTCTCACGACGATGGGGCTGGACCTGTATCCCAGCATGATCGCGATGCTCCGCTTTGGAGACCAGTGGCTCAAGGGTGTGCCGCAAGTCCCTTTGCGGCTCATTCACCGGAGCTGCGGCTGCGCTTGCGAGCCGATCGTCGCCTGCTCGGCCTGCGGCGAAGAAGTCAGGGCACGAGAGGTGATCTACCGAGACGGCCCCGGAGCCGGCATGAGCCCATCCTCCGACCTGCTCAGATCGCGGAGGTCGTCAGACAGCGAGCAGTACAACAGGGGGCGCCCCTCATCCGTGTCGCGGACGCTCCAGATCATCGGGGATCGCTGGACGTTCAAAGTCTCTCGAGAGGCGTTCCTCGGGGCGCGCCGCTTCGATGAGTTCGAGGCGCGGCTCAACATCTCACCCAATATCCTGACCGACCGGCTCAACCGCCTCGTCGAGCACGGCGTCTTCGAACGTCGCCTGTACCAGAAATTGCCCGATCGCTTCGAGTATCGGCTGACCGAGATGGGGCTGGCCCTCTACGGGCCATTCATTGCCATCCTCGCCTGGGGGGACCGCTGGCTCGCCAACGGCAAGCCACCGCTGATCTTGACCCATACGGCTTGCGGGCATGACTTCACGCCCGAGGTGATCTGCGACAAGTGCCGCAAGCCGATCGCCGCCTGGGAGATGTCCTACGAGCGCAACTATGACATCACGGAAGACGGTGAGATCCGGGTCAAGCCTGGGGCCTGACCCGGATGCGTCACGGCGCTACTTCTTGACCAAGGGGCAGGTGCTCTCCGACAGCGGACGGAAGGCCTCGTCACGCGGGATCGTCTTGACCAGCTTGTAGTAGTCCCACGGCGCCTTCGATTCCTTCGGCGACTTCACTTGATAGACGTACATGTCGTGGATGAAGCGGCCGTCCTCTCGGATGATGCCGCCCTTGGCGAAGAAGTCGTTGACCGGCGTCGCCTTCATCTTGGCCATCACGGTCTTGGCATCGTCAGTGCCGGCGGCCTCGATCGACTTGAGATAGTGCATCGTCGAGGAGTAATCGCCGGCGTCTCCCATATGGGGCATGCGGCCCATCTTCTCGAAGAAGCGCTTCGACCAAGCCCGGGTCTCGTCATCCCGATCCCAATAGAATGCGTCCGTCAGAATCATGCCCTGTGCGGTCGCCAGGCCCAGCGCATGGGTGTCGGGGAGCCAGACAAGAAGTCCAGCGATCGTTTGGCCGCCATCGGATAGACCGTAGTCCTTGGCTGACTTGACTGCGTTGATGAAGACCGTCCCCGAACCCGCGATGGCCACGACCTTGGCCTTGGAGGCTTGGGCCTGCAGCAGGAACGAGGAGTGGTCCATCGTGTCGATGGGGTAGCGCACCGAGCCTGCGATCGTTCCCTTGGCGGCCTTCACCGCCGCCGTCGTGTCGGCCTCGAGCGCGTGGCCGAACGCGTAGTCGGCGGTCAGGAAGAACCAGCTCGTTCCGCCCTTCTCGATCAGCGTCTGCCCGGTGCCCTTCGCCAGCGCATAGGTGTCGTAGGCGTAGTGGATGCTGTTGGGCGTGCAGGCGTCCATCGTCAGGCGGGACGTGCCCGAGCCGTTGACGATCGCGATCTTGTCTTTCTCCCGCGCGATCGACACCACCGACAAGGCGATCGAGGAGTTGATCAGATTGGCGATCATGTCGACCTTCTGCACGTCGATCCATTCGCGCGCCTTGGCGATGGCAACCTCGTTGCGGTTCTGATGGTCGGCGACCACCACCTCGATCGGCTTGCCCAGGACCTTCCCGCCGTAGTCCTCGACGGCCATTCTGACGGCCGCGACGGCGCCGGGTCCCGATTGGTCGGCGAACTGACCGGACATGTCCGTCAGCACCCCGATCCTAACTGCGTTGTCGGAGATTCCCGGCGCTTGTGCCCATGCAGCGGGCGCCACCGACGCGACGAGAACTCCCGCCAGCGCATAGCCCAAAGCCACCTGTTTCTTGTCCATTACGTCGCTCCTCCCCGAGGTCTGTGCTTGCCGGCGACGCTCGGGACGCCCGTCGGCCGTGGCCCTATCGGACCGATTTTCGGTCTCACCCGCCCACAGCTGGTTATTGACTTTCATAACTAGACTTACTATTCCGCATTCAGTCAAGACGGCCTTTCAGAGCCGTTGGCGACGGGGCGCGAACAACGTTCCGCGAACTGGGGAGGACGGGATGGAGACCGCATTCTGGGGGGTAAACGCACGCGTCGCGTGGGACTATGCCGCTGGCCAGACCGGCTCTCCGCGGGTGTCCCGGTGAGCGCGGCGCCCCAGACCAGCGCGGCGCCGGCGACAGCGCGCGACATCGTTTTGTCGGCTCGTCGCGTCAGCAAATCCTTCGGCGGCTTCATGGCCGTGAAGGACCTTGACCTGGATATCCGCCGGGGCGGGGTGCACGCGCTGATCGGCCCCAACGGAGCCGGAAAGACGACGGTCTTCAACCTCCTGACACGGTTCATCACACCGAGTTCGGGGCAAATTGTGCTCGGCGGGACCGACATCACCCATTTGGCGCCGGAGCTCGTCGCGAGGCGCGGCCTGGTGAGGTCATTTCAGATCTCGGCAACCTTCCAGCAGATGACGGTGGAGCAGAACGTCAGGGTCGCCCTGCAGCGCCCTCATGTCGGCGCTTGGCGGTTCTGGAGCAACGGCGCTCCCGACAGTGACCTTGCTCCCCGCATCGCCGGTTTGCTGGCCAGCGTCGATCTCACCTCCTATGCGCAGTGGCGGGCCGGCGACCTGCCCTATGGCCGTAAGCGCGCCCTCGAACTCGCCGCCACGCTCGCGGCAGACCCGGAAGTGATGCTGCTCGACGAGCCGACGCAGGGGCTGGGCTTCGAGGACGTGGAGCGCGTCGCTGACTTGATCAAGCAGATCGGGCAGAGCCGCACCGTGCTGATGGTCGAGCACAACATGAGCATGGTCTCGCGCATCGCCGACCGCATTACGGTCCTGCGCGCCGGGTCGATCATCGCTGACGGAACCTATGCCGAGGTCTCCCAGAACCAGGAGGTCATCGCGGCCTATCTCGGCTCGGGCCCACGCACGAGGAAGCACTGAGATGGCACTTGCCGACGTCTCGACATCTGCTTTTGCCGCTCACAAGCAGGCCGCCCTCAGCGTGGAGAACCTTCACGCCTGGTACGGCGAGTCCCACATCCTGCACGGGCTGTCTTTCGCCGTCGGCGAAGGTGAGGTCGTTGCGATGCTCGGACGCAACGGCAGTGGCCGTACGACAACGCTGCGCGCCGTGATGGGGCTGGTCGGGAAGCGCCAGGGCTCGATCCGTTTCAAGGGAACCGAGACCTGCCGGATGCAGCCGCACCGGATCGCCCGTCTGGGGATCGGATTCTGCCCTGAGGAAAGGGGGATATTCGCCAGCCTGAGCTGCGAGGAGAACCTTCTGCTGCCGCCCCGGATCACCGACGAGGCAATGGGTCTGGAGGAGATCTACGAGCTCTTCCCCAACCTCGCCAATCGACGGGATGCGCCTGGGACGAAGCTCTCGGGTGGCGAACAGCAGATGCTTGCGATTGCGCGTATCTTGCGAACCGGCGCGCGCACCTTGCTGCTCGACGAGATCTCCGAGGGCCTCGCACCGGTCATCGTCGATGCACTCTTCGACCTGATGGTGAAGCTGAGAGGCCTCGGCTTCACCATCGTCCTGGTCGAGCAGAACCTGCACTTTGCGGCGCCGCTGGCCGACCGCTTCGTCGTGATCGAGCGCGGGAAGGTCGCCCTCGACGTCGAGGCCCGGGACCTCGACGCCAACCAAGCCGTCATCGACCGTTATCTCGGCGTCTGAGGGGAAGAGCATGCTCATTTTCGGCCTCCCGACCCAGGTCCTGTTCGGACAACTGACGATCGGCCTGATCAACGGCTGCTTCTACGCGCTGCTGAGCCTGGGCCTCGCGATCATCTTCGGCCTCCTGAACGTCATCAACTTCGCCCATGGCGCCTTCTTCATGCTGGGGGCGCTTGCGGCATGGCTGGCGCTGACGGTTGGCGGGATCAACTACTGGTGGGCCTTAATTCTAGCGCCGCTCGCCACCGGCGTGCTCGGCATGATCGTCGAGCGCCTGTTCCTGCGCCGCCTGCAAGGGCTCGACCATCTTTACAGCCTGCTGTTCACCTTCGGCCTCGCGCTCTTCATCGAGGGCACGGTGCGCGACATCTATGGCACATCGGGCTTGTCCTACCCTGTTCCCGAAGCACTGCGCGGCCCTGTCGACCTCGGCTTCATGCGGCTGCCGGCCTATCGGATCTGGGTCGTCGCTGTCGCCATTGTGGTCTGCTTCGGAACCTGGATGCTGATCGAGAAAACGCGGATCGGATCCTACTTGCGGGCGGGCACTGAGAATGCCCGCCTCGTCCAGGCATTGGGCATCAACGTCCCTTTGCTGATCACGCTGACCTACGGCTTCGGCGTCGCTCTGGCCGGCCTCGCTGGCGTCCTCGCGGCGCCGATCTACCAGGTCCAGCCGCAAATGGGTTCGAGCATGCTGATCATCATCTTCGCCGTGGTCGTCATCGGCGGGCTGGGATCGACGATGGGCACGATTGTCACAGGGCTCGCGCTTGGCGTTGCCGAGGGGCTGACCAAGGTCTTCTACCCGCAGGCCTCATCCACGGTGGTCTTCATGATCATGGTCATCGTCCTGCTCGTGCGCCCCGCCGGGCTGTTTGGACGGGAGGTCTGAGAATGGCTCGTCTTGCTCCCCTCGCGCTCCTCCTTCTCGCCGCGGTCCTGCCTCTGCTCGGCGTTTATCCGCTCTTCCTGACGAAGTGCCTGACCTTTGCCCTGTTCGCGATGGCCTTCAACCTCTTTACCGGCTATGTCGGGCTGCTCTCGATTGGCCACGCCTCGTTCTTCGGGATGGGCGCCTATATCGCCGGCTACACCGCCAAGGCTTTTGGGATGGAAACTGTGCCGGCTTTGATCGCCGGCATCCTGGTCGCCACGCTGTTGGGACTGGTTTTTGGGGCGATCGCGATCAGGCGCCGCGGCATCTATTTCGCGATGATCACGCTGGCCTTAGCGCAGATGGTCTACTTCTTCTGCAACCAGGCGCCCTTCACTGGGGCCGAGGATGGCCTGCAGAACATCCCGCGTGGATCGCTCTTCGGCCTGATCGACCTGACAAACGACGTCGCCTTCTACTACTTCGTCCTGGCGGCGACAGCGCTCTCATTCTGGGCGATCCAGTCGGTCATCGACAAGCCGTTCGGCCAGACCCTGCAAGCCATTCGCGACAACGAGCCGCGGGCCATATCGCTGGGTTACAACGTAAATTCCTACAAGCTCGTCGCCTTCACATTGTCCGCCGCCATCGCCGGCCTCGCCGGCGGATTGAAGGCGTTCACCCTCGGTGTGGCGACGCTACCTGACGTTCACTGGACGCAGTCTGGCAATGTCATTCTGATGTGCCTACTCGGCGGCCTGGGAACGAGCCTCGGGCCCGTCGTCGGCGCCGTGCTGGTCGTCGTCCTGGAAAACCAGCTCGCGAGCCTGGGCGTCGTGCGGCTGGGCACCTTCAGCATCGATCTCTCGACGAAGGCCCCCATCGTAATCGGCCTTGTCTTCATGATGTGCGTCCTGCTTTTCCGGCGCGGCATCGTGGGCGAAGTGATTGCTGTCGTCTCGACGAAGCGAGCGCGTGATACGGTCAAGAGGGCCGCTGCGACCTGATGCGATTTTGCGATCGGATGGACCGCAAACCTTCATGGAAGGCGTTTGACGCGTCCTTGATGGTGGGGCCGAGCGCTTATTCTACCGTACGGGAAGCGATGGCGTACGAGCGGGTCGTGACCGGCAACGATACGCCATGCTGGCTCTTGGACCGGTGCTAGCTCTTGAGCCTCGTGCCGTAGGCGTGATGGACGATCCGGTTGAATGAGCGGTAGAGTTGCTGGAGCCGGTCGAAACTGCCGCCATCCTGCGTGATCGGGCCGGCGCTGTTGGCGATTGCGACGAGCTGCAGCGCGATGTCGTCGCGCGGAATCTCTTTCGAGAGCTCGCCGGCCGCGATCGCCTGATCGATGCCGGCCTTGATGAGATTGTCGAGCCTGACGCCGAAATCGGCCAGTGCTGCGCTGGCGCGCGGACCGATCACATCGCCCTCCAGCCGCATGCGCCCGATAAGGCTCCAGGGATTGGCTGTCTTGCCGGTCGGGTTGTAGCGCAGATAGCGCTGCCGGTTCGACTCCATCATGCCTTCGATCTTGTCCGCGAAGCTCTTCCCACTGCGCCAGTTCGTCTCCCAGTTCGCCAGCGTCTCCGCGACATAGTCGACGATGACCTCCTCGCAGAGATTGAGCTTGTTACCGTAATGATGATGGATGTTAGCGCGGGTCGTGTTCAGCATCTCTGCGACGTCGCGAAACCGGAACCCCTGAAAGCCGTGGCGCAGCAATAGCTCAAGAGATATGCTCTTGATCTCGTCCTTCATGCGGGTGCTCCAATGATGCGGCGAGTCAGCCCCGTCTACAGATGACGCGCCACCTCGATGCCGTCCAGAGGCCCGAAGGCCGCGATGAAGGCGCTCGCGATAGCCGCCTCACTCTTGCCGGCGACCCGTGCATCCCCGATGATTTCGACCGAAAGGCCGCGCCCCCTCAGCCGGGCGGCGATGCCGTCGCCGGTGGCTTGCCTGGCCCTTCGATAAAACCAGTCGCGCCAGGTGGGATCGGCAGCCAGCGCCCGCAGCGGCCAACGTCGCGTCAGGCCGGCACGCAGCAGCCAGGCGACCAGGCCGCCGGCTCCGGCGCGGTAGCGCGCACCAGTTGCGATCACGACATGGTCGAAGCCCTGCAGCGTCACCGGATCCGCGAGCGCGTCAATGCCGGTGCGCAGTTCGACCCGGCGCTCCAGGCAGCTCCGCTGCAGCGCCGCGAGATAATCATTCAGGCTCGCCTGATTGGCGGCGACGCCCTGGAACAGCGGCGCATGGCCCGCCAGCCGAAAGGCGCCACCCGCCTCGCGCCGGCGCTCGAAGACTGTGACCGCGTTGCTCTCGGCCATCAGCGAGGCATAGTTGAGCCCGGCCGGGCCGGCGCCGAGCACGGCGATCTTCCGGCCACTGTACAAGGGCACGGGCCTCGGCAGATGCGCCTCCCGGCCGGCCAGCGGATTGACTAGGCAATGCAATTGGCGGCCTTCCCGCATACCGTCGACGCAGGTGTTGCAGGCGATGCAGCGCCGGACCTCCTCGCCGCGTTCTGCCTTCGCGACCCAATCGGGATCGGCGAGCAGAGGCCGGCCGAGCGCGATGAAATCAACCTTGCCTGCGGCGATCGCCCGCGCGGCCTCTGCCGGATCACCAAACCGGCCGACGCTGACGACCGGGATCGACACCTTGCGCTTGACGGCTTCGGCAAAGCCCATAAAAGGCGTCTTCGCTGTCGCCATAGGCGGGATCATGATCGCGGCCGTCGGCTGCGAGCGATAGTGGCCGCCGGTGACGTGGATCGCATCGGCGCCGGCCTGTTCCGCCCAGGCCGCGAGCGTCACCGCCTCGTTGCGCGTCATGCCGCCCTCGAAGAAGTCATCGCCATTGATGCGGACGATCACCGCTAGCCCCGGAACGGCGGCCTTGACGGCGCGTGTCACCTCGAGCGTGAAGCGGGCGCGGTTCTCGAGCTTGCCGCCATAGGCGTCGTCGCGCCGGTTCTCGATCGGGTTTAGGAACTGCGAGATCAGATAGCCATGGGCGGCATGGATCTCGACCGCGTCGAAGCCAGCGCGTTCCGCCCGCTGCGCGGCCTCGGCGAAGCTGCGCACGGTCTGCGCGATCCGCGCCAGGCTCATCGCCTCGGGAACGATCACCTCGGTATGCCCCTCCTGCACGCTGTGCGGGATCGCCGAGGGGGCTATCGGGGTGACGCCGGCGATGTCGATCCGGGTATGGCCGCCGCCGTGGCCGATCTGGATCGCGGCTTTGGCCCCCGCCTCATGAATGGCCGAGGCCAGCCGAGCGAGGCCGGGAAGGAAGCGCTCGTCATGCAGGCCGAGCTCGAAATTGCGATGCTTGCCCGCCGGTTCAGGCGCAGCCATCTCGACCGTCACCAGCCCGACTCCGCCCTGCGCGCGCGCCCTGTAATAAGCGATGCCAGCCTCGGTGACGAAGCCTTCCGCATCCGCCTTGCGCGTCGTCATGGGGGCCATGATGACGCGGTTCTTCAGCGTCACCGGACCGATCCGAGCCGGGCCGAACAGCCGTGGCTGGTTGCTATCGCGCATCGTGGTGGCCTCGCTTGCGCGGCGCTTAGGCCGCCAACTTCCGCGCGCCGTCGCGGCCAATTCCGGCCTCTTCGAGCGCCCTACGGATGCGCGCGATCTCGGCGTCACCGAGCTTCATCAGCGGCGGGCGGACGATCGCCTTGTCGAGCCTGCCGAGCAGCACAAGAGCCTCCTTCATGCGATTGTGCATGTCGAGAAAGGGCGGGGCATAGAAGGTCTGCGACAGCGGGTAGATCCGGTCGTTAATAGCCTGCGCCGCCTTGAGATCGCCCGCTTGCACGGCGCGGAACAGCGCGACATGCAGGTCGGCGATGACGCTGCCTGAGCCGGAGAGCAGGCCATTGCAGCCGAGCGTTAGCGAGGCCATCAGCCAGGAGGAATGCGTCGTCAGGACGTTCACCGGGCGCGGCAGGCTCTGGAAGGTGTGGACATGCTTCTCATGCAGCATGACATCATTCGACCAGTCCTTGATCGCGGCGATGGTCGGAACCGCATCAAACAGCGCCAGCAGGGTGTCGAAAGTGTAGCCGAGATGGCTCGCCATCGGATACTGGAAGGCGATGATCGGCAGGTCGGTCGCGTCGGCGATGCGGCGATAATGGGCGATCGCCATTTCCGGGCGCAGATGCCCGCCCATCGCCATGCTGTTGGGCGGGAAGACCAGCAGCGCCGAAGCTCCTTCCTTCTCCGCCATCGCGGCGATGCGCGCGGCCTCGATCGAGCCGTCGGCGTAGACACCGTTGATCACTGGTACCGCGTCGCCGACCTCAGCCAGCGAAGCCGCTAGAATCTGGCGCTGCTCGTCCAAGCTGCAGGCGTGAACCTCGGAGGCGTGGCCGTTGACAGTCACCGCGGAGACGCCGTCGACGAGCGCACAATCGCGGAGATGCTTGCGGGTCTGCCGCTCGTCGATGCTCATATCCTCGTTGAGAGCGAGCAGCGTGGCGGGAATGACGCCGGCCGGGCGAAAATCCTTGAAGCGAGACATGGAGATGCTCCTGTTGGTTGCGTGAGCTTAGTCGTTCCACAGGCCGCCGGTGACATTGATCGTCTCACCGGTGATGTAGTCGGCCTCCGCCGAGGCGAGATAGGCCACCGACTTGGCGATGTCGTCGGGCACGCCGGCCCGGCGCATCGGAATGTCGCGGGCGCGGTCGCGGGAGCCAGGCAGGCCCTGCCTGGCGCGCAGCAACTCCGATTCATCGCGCATCTTGGTCTCGACGATGAGGCCGGGCGCGACCGCGTTAACGCGCACGCCATGTTCGCCGAGTTCGCAGGCGAGCGCCTGGGTCAGGGCCACCACCGCGAATTTCGAGGCGCAATAGGCGCCGTAGGCGGCGACGCCCGACTTACCCATCCAGGACGCCATGTTGACGATCGCGCCCGAGCGCCGCGCCACCATCTGCGGTGCGACTTTGCGCGTGACATGGAACAGGCCGTTGACGTTGATGCCGAACGTGGCGTTCCAATCGGCGTCGCTGGTGTCCAGAACTTTTCCGATGCGGCAGATGCCGGCATTGTTGACCAGGATGTCGACTGGCCCGAGCTCGTCCATCAACGCCCCGATGCCGGCCTCGACTTCGGCCTTGCTCGAGACGTCTCCAGCCGCGACCACGACCTTGCCGGCGGCGGCGCGCAGTGACGCGGCGGCGGCCTCCGCAGCATTGCGGTCGATATCGAAGATCCCGACGTCGCAGCCTTCGGCCAGCAGCCGGGCCGCGATGGCCCTGCCGATCCCGTGGGCAGCGCCGGTGATGATCGCCTTGCGTCCTTGAAGTCCATACATGCCCATCGATGCTCGTCCGTCAGCTCTGGCTCTTGACCTTGCGGTCGCCCTGCGCGGTCCAGCCGCCGTCTACCGTCATCACCGTACCTGTGCAGAAGGAGGCGTCGTCGCTGGCGAGCCAGAGCATGGCCTGCGCGATCTCGACCGGCCGGCCCAGGCGCCCCATGGCCTGGCGCTCCTCCAGCCCACGGCGCAGCTGTGCCGCGCCCGGCGTCTTGAGGATTTCGGTGAAATACGGGGATTCGATCGTCCCGGGCGCGACGGCGTTGATCCGGATGCCGTCTTCGACATGGTCGATCGCCATCGCCCGCGTCAGGGCGGCGACTGCGCCCTTGGAGGCGACATAGGCGGCGCGGTCATGGATGCCGATATGGGCCGCCGCCGATGCCGTGTTGACTATGGCGCCGCCGCCCTGGCGCGCCATCGCCGGCACGGCATATTTGCAGCCGAAGAAGACGCCCTTGACGTTGACCGCCATCAGCGCGTCCCAGTCGGCTTCAGAGGTCGTCACCACCGTGCCGGCGAAGCCGTAGCCGGCATTGTTGACGAGAATATCGAGCCGGCCATGGGCGGCGACGGTGCTCGTCATCATCGCCTCGACCTCAGCCTCCCTGGCGACATCGACCCGCAGGGCTGTGGCATGGCCGCCCTTCGCCACGATCTCGTCCGCCACCGCCCGGGCAGCCGCTTCGTTGCGGTCGGCGACGACGACGGTCGCGCCCTCGGCTCCGAACAGCTTGGCGGCCTCGTGGCCGATGCCGGACCCCGCACCGGTTATGATTGCGATCTTGCCTGCCAGTTTCATGTCATCCATCCAAAATGTCGATCGCGGCTGACTTGCATGTCTGTAAGTGCCACGATCCTCGCCCTTCTTCAAGCCCCCCTCCGACGCCCCGCCCGCGGGTTGCGGCGCTCACCGCGTCGCCGCTAGCCATACATGACCTTCGGCAGCCAGGTCGCCAGCGCCGGGAAGAACAGCAGGAAGGCGAGGACGGCGAGCTGACAGAGAATGAAGGGGATCACGCCCCAATACATGTCCTGCAGCCGGATGCTCGGCGGCGCGATCGCCCGCAGATAGAAGATCGACGGCGACATCGGTGGCGTCAGATAGCTCGTCTGCAGCATCACCAGCAGCACGACCGCGAACCAGAGCGGGTCGATGCCGAAGCCCTTCACCAGCGGGATCGCGA
>FWWL01004104.1_pt1 | contig 25230 bp, 26 predicted proteins | sample 2228331 | NCBI WGS metagenome assembly FWWL01 (sample SAMEA103939775, study PRJEB20133) | metagenome | reverse complement strand
CGGTTGGGCAACGTGGCGTCCAAGGAGAGGAGGAAGTTGCCCAGGTCGGCGGCCACGGCCGTCCAGGCCGTGCGTCGCGCCCCACAAGCAGGCCGCAGCAGCAAACAACGACCCGGCGTCAACGCCTCCACCAGCCGGCCTGGATTAGGCAGGTGGGCCCGCTCCTCCCTGCCCCCCACTTGAACCCGCACCACAAAGCGGTTCTCCCGCACGAGGAATGCACCCTCCACCAGGCGGCCCTTCTGGACAGCCCTGGGTGGAGCCCATATCCCATGGACACCCGCTTTGGCCATAGGCAGGCCAAGGTTACTCCGGCTTTAGCCGTGGGCCACGCTGCAACCCCCAGGGGACGGTACAATCTCCGCGCAAGGACGTGCCAATGGATGAAGAGAAGACGATTGTGGAATTTGAACGTGGGGAAGGGCAAAAGGTCGTGGTACGGCGCACCCGCTTCCGCGGCAAAGAGTACCTGGACTTCCGCCAGTTCTTCCTGAGCGAAGACGGCAAGTGGCTCCCCACCAAGAAGGGCGTGTCGCTTCCCTGGGAACTGCGCGACGCCCTGATCGAAGCGCTGGAGCAAGAAGAGTGAGCGGTGCTGCAGCCTTTTGAGCCCACCTCCACCCTGGTCAACCTTTACTACCGCGATCTCCCCGCCGCGGTGCGCTTTTGGACGGAGGGCCTGGGATTCCCGATCGTTCTGGACCAAGGCTGGGCCAAGCTCCTCCGTCTACGGGAGGGGAGTTTCTTGGGCTTGGTGGACAGCCGCCGTGGTTACCACCGTCCCCAGGAGCACAATGCTGTGTTGATCACCGTGGTGACCGACGACCTGGAAACCTGGCGTGTGCGGGCCCAGCAAGCGGGAGCCCAAGCTGTAACCGAAATCGAACGCCACCCCGAGCTCCAGGTCGAGCGCTTTTTCTGCCGCGACCCTGGGGGGTACACCCTGGAATTTCAGCGGTTCCTCCGTCCCCAGGACCGGGCGCTCTTCCACCAGGAGGGAACCCGATGATCCAGGACCTGCTCACCCATTTGGCCGCTCAGGGGGGAGAAGTGGCGCCGCGTGGCCACGTCCTGCACTACACGCGGACGCTTGCCGAGCGCAAAACCTTGTTGGGCACGAAAAAGCTCGTGTACAAGGCACAGCTTAGGGTCGACGAACAAGCCCGGACGGTTATATTCAGCGAAACGTTGGTGGAGAAGGGCTTCGGTGTGGACGCGGGGGTGGGGGGCAAGGTGGAGGTGGTACGCACGCGCGGTGGCCCGCGTTCAGGCCGCGTCGAAGAGCAAGCCCTCTTGCTCGGCAAGAAATACAGCTACCAGTTTGACTTTGCGTCGTTCCGGAAAGGGCTCGCAGCTCTGGTGCAAGCCCACGGCTACCATTTGGAGTTTTCGCTTACCGGGTCCTAGCCAAGCTTCTTTTGTCGGCAAAGAGTTCCAGGTACTGCACGCGGAGCCGTTCGGAGACTTCGGCAGCCGTTCCCTCGCGGATCAGCGCTGGGTCGAGGAGCCTGGGCGGGGCGAAGCGGATCGTCGCCGGTCTCTTTTCCAACTCTTCCCACGCTTTTTGTCGCTCGGCGCGGCCTTCCACCAGCCGGCGCACCAGCCGGTCCGAGGTGTTCTCTTCGCGGTAGGCCACGAGGTACACCGGCCGCTCAGACGGCTGCGCAACCAAGCCTTTAAGGATGACCCCCAAGCCGGGGTACCAATGGCGGCTGCTGCGGCTCCACCCTTGGGGAGCGATCAACAGTGCCCCGCCGCGCTTGACGTTTTCAACGCTTTGTGCCAGTGCATGACGGTTCAGCTCCTTGGCGCGGGCCCGTGAAGGAAGCGGCCGCAAGCGGCTCACCCAGTAAACCACGATCAGCCGCTGCAGCCCTCCCTCCCAAAGCTGCTTCCACCAGTCGCTCACCGGCAGTTCCACAGGGAAGGCATAGGGGGCGAAGCTGGGCAAAAAGCGCTCCAAGAAACTAGCTGCCACCACGCGAAAGTCCGGCCGATCCACGTGCGCCGCCACCAAAAACAAGGTGAGGAAGCTGGGGTGGTTGCCGTAAATGACCACGGGCTCTTGGCTGAGCACAACCCGTGTCTCGGCCGGCAGCTCCGAGCGCCAGTGCACCACGTGCTCGTCCAAAAGCCAACGCGAAGCCTGGGCCAGTCCATGCTCGGCCATTCGCTTGTCCAGTTCTTCGGCGATGTCCAGCACCCCTTGCAGGGGGTAGATGCGGTTGAAGACGCGGAGAGCCCAGCCCACGCCCGGCTCCCGGAGGGCCTGGTACCACAGCGTGCGCAGCGAGCTTACGTCCCCCTGTTCGTAGGCGCGCCGCAGTTGTGCCAAAAGGGCTTTCCACCGCTGGTAAAACCCCACGCGTAGGGGCCGGGTCATCGTCCCCTCCCGCTTTCCGTGGTTGCAGCCTGCGTGCGGCGCGTGGTCACGGCGGAAAGATAACAGCGGCTGTGTCCCGAGTTCACTTCCCCTCTCGCAATGCGTCCACCATGGGCAAGCGGTCCTGGGCCAAAAGCGCCCGCACTTTCTCCATCAACCGCACCATGAACCGCAAGTTGTGGAGGGTGGCCAACCGGAAATAAGAAAGCTCGCCCGCACGCAAGAGGTGGCGCAAAAATGCCCGGGAATAGCGCTGACAGGTGGGACAGTCGCAGCCCTCCTCGATGGGGTGGTCGTCGGTGCGATAGGCGGCGTTGTCGATGTTGAGCCTGAAGTTCTCCTCGGTGAAGGAAAGCAAGGTACCGTTGCGGGCCAGCCGCGTGGGCGCCGCGCAGTCGAACGTGTCCATCCCGTACTGTACGGCCATCAAGATGTCCTCCACCGTGCCAATGCCCAGGAGGTGCCGAGGGCAATGGGAGGGCAGTTCGGCCACCGACCACGCGAGCACGTTGCGCACGTCCTCCTTGGACTTGCCGAGCGAGCCTCCGATGGCGAAGCCGGGGAACTCCAGGGAGGCGATGGTGCGGGCCGAAGCGCGCCTCAAGGTTTCGTACGCACCCCCCTGCACAATGCCCCACAGCACCTGGTGGGGATTGGGGCCGAGTCCTTGGGTTCGTTGAAACGCCTGCAGGGCCCGCTCCGCCCAGCGGTGGGTCCGCTCCATGGCCTGACGGGTGTACGCCTCGTCGTGAAACGGGGACGTGCACTCGTCCAAAGGGAGGATCACGTCCGCGCCCAAAAGCCGCTGCAGGCGGATCACCTCCTCGGGCGAGAAAAACACCCATGAACCGTCCACAACCGAGCGGAACTTGGCGCCCTCTTCGCTAAGTTCCACCAACGATTCCCCTACGGGTTGGGCGGCCAGTTCGCCCGGGAAGATGGAGGCGATTTTGCCCACGCCGTGCACCTTGCCCGCGCCCAAGGAGAACACCTGAAATCCCCCGGAGTCCGTGAACCAAGGCCCTTGCCAGCCGGTGAACCCATGCAGGCCACCCAGCTGCGCCACCGTCTCCGCGCCGGGCCGCAGGGCCAGGTGGTAGGTGTTGGCGATGAGGACCTCCACGCCCAAGGTCGCCACGTCCTCTGCGGAAAGGGCTTTCACCGTGCCACGGGTGGCCACGGCCACGAACGCCGGCGTGTGCACCGTGCCGTGGGCTGTGCGCAAAAGGCCCAGCCGGGCTTCGCTTCCCACCACCCTGTGGAGGACCTGGAATTCCATGGGGTTCAGTACGCCCAGGTGAGGGTGCGGTGGTGGGGCACAGGGAGGGGCGTTTGCGACAGGTTCCACAGCATCCAGTCCACCTCAAAGGCCCGCAGGGGCCGCCCCTTACGGCGCAGCTTGTCCACAAGGACTTCCACGGCGGCAACGGTGGCCGCTCGGATCTCCACTTCCTCGGGGCGGCCTGCGGGAAGGGGTTCGTGGGCGAGGATGCGCTGGGCCAGGCGGGGATGGAGGACAAGGGCCCCGCGGGCCCACAGGATCTGGGGTAGCTTGTAGTCGGCAAACGCGGTGAGCCATGCCAAATCTTCCAGGGCTCCTGGGCCCTGCCCGGCAAATGTGCCGGCCAGGTCCGAGCACAGGATCTGGGCGCGCTTGTGGAAGCACACCCAGCGGCCGTGATAGACGGCGCTGTCGCGGAACGAGGGGAGGTGGGCGGTGAGGAGTTCCACCAGCCGTAGGCAGGAGCTGCGGGCCGCCGCGAAAAACGCCCGGGCGGAGCCGAACTGCAGCAGAGCTCGGCCCACCTCTTGGCAACCCCGCACCCGCCACGCCAAAAGGGGGATCGAACCAAGGACCGACCGCAGGGAGGCCATGTCCATGTGGGCCAAGGTCTCCGGCGTGAACAACTCCGGGGTGCTTTCCGCTGCGCGGCGCAAGGCGTAGGCCAAAGCGAAGTACCCTGTAAGCCGTTCCCCTTGCGGACCTTCCACGCTCCAGCTCTTGTCCGGCCAGAAGCAATAGTTCAGGGCGTCGAGCACCAAGAGGTAGCGCAGGGTGAGCTCTTCCTCGCCGCGGAAGTGGTACCGCTCCTCCCAAGGCACAGAAGGCGCGTGAAACAGCTCTTCGGCCAGGCGGTCCAGCACAAGGAAGTCCAGCTGCACCCACCTGGCCCGACGCAGGACCCACCACGCGGCGGTGCGGACGGGGTTTTCCATCCCGCCCTACTCCTCGAACACCGGGGGGACGAAAAAGTGCCCTTCCCGCGCGGCTGGGGCGTTGGCCAGCGCCTGCTCCCTAGGAAGGGAGCTTTGCGGCTCGTCCTCGCGCCAAACGTTGACCTGACCGGCGAGGGGATCGAAGGGCGGCACGCCCTCGGTGTCCAGTTCCTGCAGCTTGCGGAAGTAGTCCAAGATGCGGGAAAGGTCGCGCTGCATCCTCTCCCGCTCCTCGGGGTCCAGCCGCAGTCCGGCCAAGGCCTCCACGCGTCTTAAGGTCTCCTCGTCAATCACGGTCACACCCCCAAAAGGTCCAAGGCAGCCCCGTAGCGGCGTTCCGCTTCCTGGGCCAGTCGTTCAGGAAGCCCGCTGCGCACCAGCCGCGCCGCTTCAGAGCGCGCCTTCTCCAGCAGGGCCACGTCGCGCACCAAGTCCGCGGCGCGGAACTGGGAGATGAACCCCGACTGTTCGGTGCCCAAGAGATCGCCGGGGCCGCGGATGCGCAGGTCCTCCTCGGCAATGGTAAACCCATCGCCGTGCTGCACAAAGGCGGTGAGGCGCTCGTGGGCCTCTTCGGTGGTGGGGTCGGCGATGGCGCAGCACCAGGCCGGCTGGCCGCGGCGGCCGATCCGCCCCCGGATCTGGTGCAGCTGCGCCAGGCCAAACCGGTCGGCGTGCTCAATGACCACAAACGAAGCGTCGGGCACGTCCAGCCCTACCTCCACCACCGTGGTGGCCACAAGCAGGCGCACCTCCCCGCTGCGGAAGCGCCGCATCGCTTCCCGCTTTTTCTCGATGGGCATGCGGCCATGAAGGAGGGCCACGCCAAAGGCATCAAACCGGGCCCTCAGCTCCTCGTACCCTTGGGTCGCCGCGCGCAGGTCCACGTCCTCGGACTCCTCCACCAAGGGGAAGATCACGTAGCCCTTCTCCCCTTGCCCAAGCCGCCGCTCCACTTCTTGATAGGCCCGCTCCCGGCCCGCTTCGCGCAGCCACACCGTGTGCACCTCGCCCCTGGGGGCCGGCATTTCCTCCAACACCGACACGGCGAACTCTCCGTACAAGGTGAGGACGATCGTGCGCGGGATGGGCGTGGCGGACATGATGAGCACGTTGGTGCCCTGGCCCTTCTTTTCCAAAAGGGCGCGTTGGATGACGCCGAACCGGTGCTGCTCATCGATCACGGCCAAGCCAAGGTCCTTGAACTCCACCCCTTCTTGGATGAGGGCGTGGGTGCCCACCACCACGTGCACCTCCCCGCTTTGCACGCCTTCGAGGACCTTTTTGCGCTCGCGCTTGGGCATGCCGCCCACAAGGCGCTCCACGCGCAAGGGCAGGTGTTCCACGAGCTCGGACAGCACGAAGTAATGCTGTTCGGCAAGGATTTCGGTGGGGACCATGACCGCCGCCTGAGCGTCCGCGGAGGCGGTCAGCACGCAGGCGCCGGCGGCGACCACGGTTTTCCCTGAGCCCACGTCCCCTTGAAGGAGGCGCAGCATGGGGTAGGGTGCGCGCAGGTCGCGTTCGATGGCCTCCAGGGCCCGCTGTTGCGAGGGTGTGAGGGGAAACGGCAACTTGGACAAAAACCGCTGCAGCAGGCGGGGATCGGGGTTCAACGCCCGGCCGGCGCGGGCCTGCTCCTTTCTCCGGCGCAGAAGGCCAATCTGCAAAAGCAAAAACTCCTCGAAGGCCAGGGTCCGGCGGGCCTGCTCAAACTCCTCCGGCCCCCGCGGAAAGTGCACCTTTGCGATGGCCTCCCGCCGGGGAAGAAGGTTCAGCCGCTCCCGCACCTCCGCGGGCACCGCGTCGCCGATGTGAGGCCCAAATTGTTTGAGCGCCCGGCGGATGAGATTTTGCAGTACGGGTTGAGAAAGCCCCTCGGTGCTGGGGTAGACCGGGACCAGCCGGCCGGTGAGCTTGTTCTCCCCGGCCCTTTCCCACACCGGGTTTTCCATCTGCAGCTCGCGGAACCGCTGCTGGACGCGGCCGAAGAACGCGTACGTCTCCCCCTGAACGATTTGGTCCCAAATCCACGGCTGGTTGAACCAGATGGCGTAAAGGATGCCGGTGCCGTCGTCCACGGCGACCTTGATGAGCTCGAGCTTGGGCCGCACAAGGGAGCGGGCCTTGACGCGCACCACCCCCTGCACAAGGCCAACGTCCCCGTCCCGCAGCTGGGCAATGGGTTTGCGTTGGGAGCGGTCCTCCAGCCGGCGGGGGAGAAAGGTGAGGAGGTCTTCCACCGTGCGCAGGCCCAGCTTCTCCAGCTGCTCGGCCCGTTTCGGACCTACGCCGGCCAAATGGCGAATGGGCCAGGCCCGCAAGTCCACGCGCGGCCGGCCCTCCAACGCGTCCAGGCGTTCTTCTAAACGGGCTACGGCTTGCCGGCGTTCGGGGGTGCCGAGGTGCTGATAGCCGGCCACGTAGGCCCGCTCTGCGGGAAGTTGTTGGGCCACAAAGGCTTCCAGGCCGCCCAACACGGCCCGATCCGCGAAGCCTTTGCGCCGCTCCAGCTCCAGGACTTTGCGCACCAAGGCGATGCGCTCGGCCAGCGGCTCGCTTTTTGTGGGCATTTCCAGGGTTCTTATAATAAGGCCCGGCCGCGAGGGGGCCAACATGGCGATCAAGTGCTATCCCGATCCTGTGCTTCGCCGACCGGCCCAGCCGGTCCAGCCCGGAAGCCCCGAGGCGCAAACGGCCATCGCCGCCCTGCGCCAGGCGTTCCGGGAGGTGCAGGCATTGGGCCTGGCCGCCAACCAAATCGGCCTCCCTTACCGGGTGGTCCTCGTCCGCCTGGGCGAGGAAGAAAAGGTTTTGCTCAACCCCGTGATCGTGGAGCGCTCACCCCAGCTCGTGGAGGATTGGGAAGCGTGTTTATCGCTTCCGGGCGTGGATTCGGACGTGCCGCGGGCGGAGTGGGTGGTGGTGCGGGCCCAAGACGAGGAGGGCCGCCCGGTGGAACTCAAGCTGGAAGGGCTTGAAGCCCGGGTGATGCAGCACGAGGTGGACCACCTCGATGGGGTGCTGTACGTGGACCACCTGCCCGTGGACGAGCGGCGGGAGGTTTTGCGGGCCTACCGGTCCGCCCAGGAAAAGCAAAAGGAGCAGCCACCTTCACCAGAGCAAAGTTGAGGTTGGCCTTTGCCGGCACAGGTGCGTTTGCCGTCCCGGCGTTGGAGCGCCTCGCCGAGGTTTATGGTCTAGAGCTGGTGATCACGCAGCCCGACCGCCCGGCGGGCCGCGGCTTGGAACCCACACCGCCCCCAGTCAAGCGCAAAGCCCTGGAGCTTGGTCTCCCCGTCTTGCAGCCCAAGTCCATCAATAAGCCGGAGGTGGTGGCCCACCTGCGGGCGCTGAACCTGGACCTGCTGGTGGTGGCCGCGTTTGGACAGCTTTTGCGCTCGGAGGTGCTGCACCTGCCCCGCTTGGGCTGCGTCAACATCCATGCCTCCTTGTTGCCCAAATATCGGGGTGCGGCCCCCGTGCACTGGGCCATCATCCACGGGGAGCAAGAAACTGGGGTCACCACGTTTGTGCTCGACGAGGGGATGGACACCGGGCCTGTTCTTCTGCAGGTCAAGACGGAGATTGGTCCGGAGGAAACGGCGGGGGAATTGGAACGGCGCTTGGCGGCCCTGGGCGCCGACCTCATCGTGGAGACGATCGAAGGTTATACCCAAGGGCGGATTGTGCCTCAGCCGCAGCCGGCTGCCGGCACGTTGGCCCCCAAGCTCACCAAAGAGGACGGCCGCATCCGCTGGGAGTGGCCGGCCCAACGCATCCACAACCTGGTGCGGGGGACCCAGCCCTGGCCTGGGGCGCACACCACCTTGCGGGACATCTTGGTCAAGGTCCACAAAACGCAGTTGGTGGAGCGGCCGCAACCGGCGGTAGGGCCCGGCACGATCCTTCCCGACAAGCGCGGGCTTTTTGTGGCCACCGGCGATGGCGTGCTGGAGGTGCTGCTCATCCAGCCGGCGGGCTGCCGGGTCATCACCGGCCGGGACTTCGTCAACGGCTACTGCCGCGTGCCTGGGATGCAGTTTTTGTAGTGGGGTTCCAAATCCACAGGGCGAGGGCGGCCAGGAAGGCCAGGGCCGCGCCGAAGAAGAACGGCGACTCCGGACCAAAACGGTCCCACAACGCGCCGGCCACCACACTGGCCGGCAGGGCCATCACCCCTACCACCATGCTGTAGGCCCCGTACGCCGTTCCGCGAAGCTCAGCGGGCACCACATCGGCGATGAGCGCGCGGGCCACGCCATAGCCCACCCCGTAGTACGCACCGTAGGCCATATACAGGATCCACATCGCCCAGCCCTGGCGCGCCAGGCCGATGCCCAAGTACACCACAGCGTAGAAAAGCCAGGCCCCCACGATGAGGCGCTTACGAGGGACACGGTCGGAAAGGGCGCCCGCTGGCGTGGAAACGAGCGTGTAGACGAGGTTGAACATCATGATCATGCCCAAGATGCCCATCACGTTCGCGCCCAGGCTCTGCGCGCGAAGCACGAGGAAGGCATCGGCAGAGTTTCCCAGCTCAAACAGGCCCACCACCAGCAAAAACAAGCCGAAGGCCTTGCCCAGGTTGCGGAACCGCAGCTGTGCCCTCCCCTTGGCCGGGGTCTGGACTTCGCGGGCTAGCGCGGCCAGCACGAGCACGGCGAGGACGGCGGGCACCACGCTGATGAGCACGATGGTACGGAAGGCCTGGGCTTGCAGGGCCGTGGCACTTCCTTGGGTTAGAGCCACAGCAAGCAGGGCGCCCAGCACGCCCAAAAAAGCGCCCAATGTGTCGGCGGCGCGGTGGAAGCCGAAGGCCAGTCCCCGGTGTTCGGCGGCGGTGGAGTCGGCGAGCAAAGCGTCCCGCGGGGCGGTGCGGATGCCCTTGCCCACGCGGTCGGCCCAGCGCACCGCGGCCACGGCGCCCCACGAGCTGGCGAAGTACAAGAATGGCTTGGCCACCGCGGAGATGCCGTACCCGGCCACAGCCAGCCACTTGCGCCGCCGCAGCCGATCCGAGAGGCGACCGGAAAAAAGCTTCAAAAGCGAGGCGGTGGACTCCGCCACCCCTTCGATGAGGCCGATGAACGTGCTTTTGACCCCCAACACGTTGGCCAAAAACAGGGGCAGCACGTTGAACACCATCTCCGAGGAGATGTCCATGAGCAAGCTGGTGATGCTGGCCGCCCATACGTTCCGCGTGAGTCCCCGCGTCTGTACGCGCTTCATGGAGCCTCCTTTCCCGTCCTCAGGGGAAGGGAAACAAGTGTACCGAGGAAGGACACGGCCGTGCACCCTGGTGCGGGCTTATAGGAGCCGCGCGGCGGGAACATCGGCAATCACCGTCAGATTCGGGTGTAGTTGAAGGACCGAAGCAGGGACCTCGGGGGTCACGGGGCCGCGCAGGGCCCGGGCCAAAATTTCCGCCTTTCGCTGTCCGCTGACCAACAGCAGGATCTTTTGTGCGTGCATTAACGTGAAGATCCCCATTGTAATGGCTTGTTTGGGAACGTTTTCGAGCCCACCAAACGTCGCAGCGTGTTCTTCCCGGGTTTGCGGAGCGAGTTGCGCCACGTGGGTCCTGGCGTTCCAAGGGGTACCGGGTTCGTTGAGCGCGATGTGCCCGTTGAGGCCCAAGCCTAAAACAGCCAAGTCCAGTCCTCCCGCCTGTTCGATGGCTTGATCGTACCGGAGACACTCCTGGTCGGGGTCGTGGGTTGAACTGGACGGAATATGACACCGTTCCGGAGGCAACCTTAGAGGATCCCAAACGTGGTTTTTCATATAGGATCGAAATGAACAAGGGTGATCGGGCGGCAGGCCCAAAAATTCATCCAGGGCAAATACCTTGATTGGGGAGAAGTCCACCAGCCTGAGACAAACGAGGTGGGAGAGGTGGGCGTATAGGCCCAAAGGGGTGGTACTTGTAGGGAAGGCGAGGACACTTTCGGGTTTAGCGAGGACCTGGCTGATCACGATTCGTGCCGCCGCGCGGGAAAGCTCCTCGTAGTCCTTGGCTACGATGAGGCGCATTGGTGCTGTCGCACAGAGGGAGAAACTTTTGTCATCGCGGCCTTTTGTTTACTCCACAAGGCCGTTTCGGGCGATGACTTGAGCGTACCAGTGGGCGCTATCCTTAAGGACTCGTTTTTGCGTGGCATAGTCCACGTAAATCAAGCCAAACCTCTTGCTGTACCCATGGGTCCACTCGAAATTGTCCAACAGCGACCATACAAAGTATCCGCGCAAAGGTGCCCCGTCCCGGATGGCCCGGTGCGCTTCTTGGATGTGGGCTTTCAAGTAGGCAGTTCGGCGTTCATCCCGTACTCGACCATCCGGCCCGATGCTGTCCGCAAAGGCAGCTCCGTTTTCCGTGACGAACAGAGCAGGGACTCTGTAATCGTGTGTCAGCCGCACCAGAAGGTCGTACAACCCCTGTGGGAAAACCTCCCACCCCATTTCCGTATACTCTGCGTTCTCCAAGCGGACATGGTTGAGCCTGAGGGGAACTTGCGTTGGATCGTATCGGACCAGTTGGCGGGTATAGTAGTTGACACCGAGGAAATCCAATCGTTGAGCGATAAGCGCCATGTCCCCCGGCTTCACTTCGGGAGCCAAGGGGCCCAGGAGTTCCCACATGTCGACAGGATAGGAACCTACCAACAAAGGATCGAGGAACCAGCGGTTCATAAAACCGTCCATCCTTTGCGCGGCCTGCTGGTCCTCAGGGGAGGCCGTGGCTGGGTAGGCTGGTCCCAAGTTGAGGGCAATGCCCACTTGCAGATCCGCCCGTCCAAGGGCTCGAAGGACTTGGACAGCCAACCCGTGCGAAACTAGGAGGTGGTGGCCCACTTGAAGGGCCACTCCAGGGTTCTTGAGGCCCGGTGCATGCTCCCCCCAACCATATCCCAACCAGGTGGTAACCCATGGCTCATTATGGGTTATCCAAAGCTTTACCCGGTCCCCCAGTCGGTGGACTAACGCAGCTGCGTAGTCGGCAAAGAAATAAGCCACTTCGCGGTTGGCCCACCCTCCCCGGTCCTGCAGTGCCTGGGGAAGCTCCCAGTGGTACAGGGTGACGCAGGGCTCAATTCCTGCCCGCAAAAGCTCGTCGACCAACCGATCGTAGAAATCAAGCCCTTTGGGGTTGAGGGGGCCGTGGCCCGAGGGAAAGATCCGCGGCCAAGAGACGGAAAATCGGTACGCTTTAAGCCCCAGTTGTTTCATGAGGGCCACGTCCTCCCGATATCGATGGTAGTGGTCACAGGCCACGTCCCCAGTATCCGCATTGCAGATCTTCCCAGGGAGATGAACGAAGTGGTCCCAAATGGACGGGCCCTTTCCGTCTGCGTTCCAGGCACCCTCAATTTGGTACGAAGAGGTGGCTGCCCCCCAAAGGAACTGTCGAGGGAACTCCAGTTTGGTCATGTGTACTCCTTTCCTGGCGTCTCCGTGCTTTCCGCATCCAGCCCTTCCCCCAAGGGAACTTTAGTCGTGTTGGTCAAGGTGTCGGGCTGGATATCCGCGCCCAACTCTTCCAAGGCCCACAGGACGGCCCCCACTACGGGCTCGCGAGTTAAGGGCCGCAGCCGGGCCTTTGGCGCAAATCGGTGAACTGTTTGGGCAACCGTGTCCATAAGGAGCGGCCCCTTTCCCTTGAACACCCCACCGGCGAGCACCACCTCCACCTCCGTTTGGGCCAAATCCAGTTTGGCGATCACTGCGCTGGCGGTCACCCCTACTTCCGTCCCTATTCGCACGACCAGCTCTTGGGCCACCGCATCGCCCGCATACGCGGCCTCAAACACCACGGGCACCAAGCGGTGCAGATCCTGAGCGTCCACGCGCGAGGAGCGCCCCATCTCCAGTTGGTAAAGCTCGATAATCATGTCCTCCACGCTAGGCAAATGGAGGGTTTGGAGGACCAAACGCGTTAACGCGGTAGGGGGCCCTCGGCCGTCCCAGGCCCGACACACGGCGCGAATCGCCTCTTGGGCGATGGCCCAGCCTCCTCCCCAGTCGCCGGAAATCCAGCCCAATCCAGGTAAGCGGAATTTTTGGCCTGTGGGGCTGATCCCCGCAGCGTTGAACCCCGCTCCACAAACCACCACCACACCCCAGTTTTTCGTTGTCCCCGCACGCAGGGCGATCATCGTGTCGTTTTCCACCAGCACCTTGTGGGCCAACCCCAGGCGCTGAATCGCTGGGGTAAGGATGGCAAAATCCATGGGAAGGTCGGCGCCGGCGAGGCCGAACACCCCCACTTCCACAGGAGAAGCAACGGCCGCAGCCCGAAAGGCCTCCTCAGCTGCTTTGCCAATCTCCTGAATCGCGGGTTCTAGTCCCACAACCTGATGGTTACCCGGCCCGCTTTGACCTAGGCCCAAGATGCGTCCAGTCTCGTCGGCCACAGCGGCCAAGGTCTTGGAAGCTCCCGCATCCACTCCAAGCACATGCCTCATCGTTCCCCTCGCGCTAAGAACGCCTGATTCGCCTGCCGAATAGCTTTCCACAAGCCCTGAGCTACGGAGAAGGAGGGGACAAGCGGATGAGCTACAAGGGCTTGAAGGGCAGCTCGTTCGTCCCCTTCCACCGCAGCTTGAATTGCTAACTGCTCATAGGCCTTCACCGCGTGCACCAAACCCCGAATCACAAGGGGCAAAGGACCTGTGGGAAGCGGATGGGCACCTTCACGGTCAATTTGTGCAGGGACCTCCACCACGCTTTCGGGGGGGAGATCGGGGATGGCGCCGCGGTTGAGGACGTTCACAATGTGGACTTCCTTTTTGTTGTGATGAATGGCGCTGATTAACCCCACAGCTGCTGTAGAATATAAGGCTCCCCCTCGTTGTGCTAATAGGTCGGGCTTCGTACATAACGAGGGATTCGCGTAAAGTTTGAGAAGTTCGTTCTCGATTTCTTGAACCACTTCGGCCCGGGTTTTTCCCGCTTGTTTTTGTTCCGCCACGACCTCCGAACATAAATAATAGTAGCGCAAATAATAGCTGGGGATCATGGCCAGGGTCTCCAGGAGCTGCGGGGGGAAGGGAGAACCCCCTTTCTTTGCTTCTTTGATGGCATGCTGCAACAGCTGATCGAAAACGTCTTGCCCGCTGACCTTGGCCCCGCGCACCCAGCTGAGGTGGTTCAAGCCCACGTAATCCACAGCCAACTGTTCCGGAGCCACTCCTAGTTGTTCGGCGAACTTTCTTTGCATGTTAATAGGAACGTTGCAAAGGCCGATGACTTTAACATTGGTATAACGTAGCAGGGCCTCTGTAGCCAACCCTGAGGGATTGGTGAAATTGATGAGGAACGCTTCAGGAGCACGACGCTCCACCTCATGAGCGATCTTCAGAAGGGCGGGCACATTGCGAAGAGCGCAAGCCAATCCACCAGGGCCGGTGGTCTCCTGACCGATGACCCCAAACTCCAGGGGGATTTTTTCGTCGAGAATGCGCATGGCGATGCCGCCCACTCTGATTTGCGTGATCACATACTGTGCGCCCTCTATAGCTTCAGGCAGGTCTGTTGTCCAAGTGAGTTTGGTGGTCAGTCCACCTGCACGAAGCATCCGTGCGACAAGCCCTCCCACAACCTTGAGGCGATGCTGATCGACGTCCATTAACACAAGCTCACGGACAGAAAGCTCGTCTTTCTTGCCGATGAACCCTTCTACGAGCTCCGGGGTGTAAGTGCTCCCTCCCCCGATGACGCTGATTTTTATGTCCTGGCTCATATCACAAAGAGTTTTCGCGCAAAAAATCGAAAAGTTCAAGGAAAGAGGTGAAGGCAAGGCAAGTTACCGTATCGGCCCCCCCGTAGTAGATGGCCATGCGGCCGGTTGGGGGGTCATAAAGTGCGGCTGTGGGGAAAACCACGTTAGGCACATCCCCTACGCATTCATAGAGTTCGCGGGGGTTGAGCAAATAGGAACGTGTTCGATAAATCACTTTCCAAGGTTCTTCCAAATCCAACAGCGCTGCTCCAAAGCTGTACACAAAACCGTTACAGGAGGTCAACACTCCATGGTAGAAAAGAAGCCAACCCTCGGTAGTCTCTATGGGATTGGGTCCAGCCCCAATCTTGGTGGACTGCCAGGAGTTAGGGATAGGCGACATCACGTGCCGATGCCTTCCCCAATGTATAAGATCAGGACTTTCTGAGTAGAAGATATCGCCAAAAGGGGTATGCCCTGGGTCGCTGGGCCGGCTCAGCATCGCGTACTTCCCTCGGATTTTGCGAGGGAAGAGCACGCCGTTGCGATTGAAAGGTAGAAAAGCGTTTTCCAATTGGTAGAAGGTCTGGAAATCGAAAGTATACGCTAATCCAATGGTCGGGCCATGGTACCAATTACACCAAGTGATGTACCATCGATCTTCCAACCACACCACGCGAGGATCGTAACCATAAACGAACCGCCCGATTTCTGGATCGTCGGTCAAAAACTGGATGCGCGTGGGTTGGATCTCCCAGTCGAAGCCATTTTGACTGAATCCCACGTGAAGCTGCATGACACGCTCGGTGGTATCCACCCGAAATACTCCAGCAAATCCTTGGCCAAAAGGGACCACCGCGCTGTTAAAAATGCTGTTGGCCCCAGGGACGGCGGCCCGAGTAATAACCGGGTTTCGACGGGACCGCCAGATTACATCCGTAGAATCCGCTGGACGCTGTTCCCATGGGATGTGAAGAAGAGGAGGACCGATGAGTTGAGGCATAGGGTTATCCCTTCACAACCACGCCCTGGTGGCAGGCCACGAAGTGGTTGGGCTCCACCTCAGCAAGTGTGGGCTCGGCATCTCGGCAATTTTGGTATGGGAAGGGGCAACGATCGTAAAAGGCGCATCCTTGCGTCCACGTTGTCTGTTGCCCTTTGAGCCGAATTTCGGTTTCCTCCCACTTTCTGTCCAGCCGCGGTACACAGGCCATGAGCATTTGGGTGTAGGGGTGCAGGGGGTTTCCGAACACTTTGGCGATGTCGCCCTGCTCTACCGCGACGCCACGGTACAAGATCACCACCTGGTCACTGATATAATGGCCTAAAGCCATATCATGGGTGATGAACAAAATGGAGAGGTTGTGTTCTTGGGTTAAGTGGGCCAGCAAATTAAGGACTTCTACCCTGGTTGTAGCATCAAGCATGCTGATGATCTCATCAGCCACAAGGAATTCCACCTCAAGCAGGAGAGCCCGGGCGATCAAAAAGCGCTGAAGCTGGCCCCCGCTAAGCTGATGGGGATACTTGCCTAAAACCTCCCGTGCGGGAAGTCCCACGGCTTCCAAAGTTTTCTCCACCCGAGTTTTCCATTCCCTCTCTCCTAACTTTGGGAAGAATTCCCTGTGGACGACCCGGAATACCCGATCCGCCTTGAAAATCGGGTTATACGAACTGTAGGGATCCTGGAAGACCCCCTGAACACGGCGATAATATTCTTTAAGTTGTTCGCCCTTTATGGTGGAAATGTCAACGCCCTTGAACAAGATCTGCCCTGAGGTCACCGGTAAAATCCGCAAGATGAGCTTTCCAATTGTGGTTTTTCCCGAGCCGCTTTCCCCAATGAGGGCCATCACTTCTCCTTCGTCCACGGCAAAGCTGACGGAGCGAACAGCCCGCAATTTCTGGCGCCCCAGTATGCCCAGTTGGTAAACCTTGCTGACGTTTTTCAGTTCAATGAGGGGCATGTTCAGCTCCTCCAACATGCCACATAGTGGTTCGGGGCCACTTTAAGAGAGGGCGGCTCTTCCCTGCACCGCTCAAAGGCAAGGGGGCAGCGCTCTTGAAACCGACAGCCCATCGGAGGATTAAGCAGCGGAGGAGGACTTCCCGGAAGACCTGTGAGCTTCCTTTCTCGATACCTTACCCCCACATCGGGGAGGGAGGAAATGAGGAGTCGGGTATACGGGTGTTTCGGGTCACGTAGCAGGCTTTCTGTGGGAGCCTTTTCTACCAGCTTCCCCGCATACATGACGAGGATGGTGTCCGTGATCTGGTACAGGACGGAGAGATCATGGCTGATGATCATCATACTGCGCACGAAGCGGCGGTTCCGAAACTGCACAAGCATTTTGACCACAGCCTTCTGAGTCGATACGTCCAAGGCCGAGGTTACCTCATCCGCCAGCAACACAACGGGGTTGAGCAAAGTGGACATCACGATGACCACGCGCTGCTTCATTCCGCCCGAAAGCTCGATGGGGTACATCTTCAAAACTTGGGGGGCCAATTCCACCAACTCGAGCCGCCGGAGAATCTCCGGCAGCAAAGTTTGAAACCGAATGCCTCGTGTGGCCAAGATATCCGCAAATAGGCGACCGACCTTAAGGGTGGGGTTCAGGGCGTTCATCGCATACTGAGGGATCATAGCGATTTTCACAAACCGGAAGGCGTTCATTTTTTCCCGATCCCAAATTGGGAGTGTTTCTCCGTTCAAAGTGACTTCCCCTTGGATGTACTTCATAGGAGGCTTGAGAAGGACAAGGCTCCGAGCCAGCGTGGATTTACCACATCCCGATTCCCCGGCCACCCCCATGATCTCCCCTTCCTCCAAGGTCAGGCTTGCTCCATCCAGTGCTTTCACCTCTCCGCGGAGCGTTTGGTAATAAACTCTTAGGTCTGTGACGTGCAAAGTCATGTCATTTCTCCCTTAGTTTGGGGTTAAATACCTCATCAAGGCCTACGTTGGTGATGTAAAGCGCTCCTACGATCAAGGCCAAGGCCAATCCCGGGGGAATAAACCACCACCACATCCCCAACGGCAACGCTCCCCAAGCCAAAGCCAAGTTCATCATCATTCCCAGGGAAATTCCCCCCACAGGGCCCAAACCGAAAAAGTCCAAAGAAGTTGAAGCCAGGATAGCCCCGCCAAACTGAAGGATCAAAACCATGACGAGGTAGGACATCATGTTCGGGGCAATCTCGGTGAGGATGATCCTTAACGGGCTCATCCCGCTGATCCTAGCCAGGTCCACGAATTCTCGGTTGCGCAGGGACAAGGTCTGAGCGCGCACAGCGCGAGCGGTCCATGGCCAGGCTGTAAATCCGATAAACAACGCTTGAATTAGATAACTACGCAGTTTAATATAAGCCACGATGATTAACAGAATAGCTACCGTAGGAATCACCAAAGCCACGTTCGTAATTGTGTTAAGCGCCTCATCGATGTTGCCTCCACGGTAGCCGGCGATAAACCCTACTAAGGTTCCAATCAAGGTTGCCAGTCCCCCACCTAGTGCTCCCACCAAGAAAATCGGGTACAGCCCATGCACAAACTGGGAAAACACGTCTTGTCCAAAGATTGTGGTTCCCAACCAATGCTTGGTGGATGGGGGCTGGCGCGGGCGCGCAGCATAAGCCCAGGGCGGGTAATCTGTTAACTGTGGTCCGACAATGGCTAAGATGAGGAAAAACAGAACAAGGGAAAGACCTAAACGCAGTTTCCAGTTTCGCCAAGCAAAGTACAAAATATCACTGCGAACGAGCTTGCCTTTCTTGTTCATTCCGCCACCGTCCCTCGGCGCACGCGCGGGTCCACCACCAAGCATATTAAATCTACAAGCAAGTTGCCTAGTAAAACGCCAAAGACGATAAACAAGAAACATCCCTGGACAAGAAAATAGTCTTGATTTTGAATAGCTTGAAACAACAGAAGGCCTATCCCCGGATAAGAGAAAACCACCTCGGTGGCAATGGCTCCCGCCGCAATTGCCCCGAGCTGAAGAGCCAGCCCCGTGATTTGTGGGAGCATGGCGTTTCTAAAAGCATATCTGCGTATGAGTTTTGGAGGTACCCCCAGCGATTCCAGATACTGTGCATAATCCGCCTCAAGCTCATAGATGATCATATTCCTCATTCCAATGGCCCATCCGCCGAACATGACCAGGAAGAGCGAAGCAAACGGAAGAAACCAATGTTTTAACAGACTGGCTATAAACCGTAAGGAGAGCTCGGGCATGATGTCGAAGCTATAAGCTCCACCTGTAGGAAACATTTTCAACGCGACCCCTAATCCCCAGGCCATCAGCAGTCCCAGCCACATGTAAGGCGTAGCGGTGAGAAAGTACCCCATAGGGAGCAAGCTGCTGTCCAGAAGTCGCCGCCGCGCAGCAAACGCACCAAACCTGTTGCCGGCAATCCAGCTAAGCACAATAGCGGGGACCAGTAAAGCCACCGAATAAGGGATCGCCTCTTTTAACACTTGGCTCACCGGCTTGGGGAACAGGTACACGCTGATCCCTAAGTCCCCGCGAAAGACCGCCTTCCAGAAATTCAAATACTGTTGCCACAGGGGAAGGTCTAAGCCGAAGGCCTTGATGAAATACCCGCGCATAGCCTCCATGGCCTGAACGGCTATGACCCCTGCACGGGAGAGCATGGTTTGTACAGGGTCTCCGGGCATAAAGCGGAGAATGGCCCAATCAAGGCTCACCGCGACGAAGAAGGTTAAGATATAGATGAGAATCCGTTTCCTTAGATAGCGCATAAGAATCAAATGGGGCCGCCCCTACCAGGGGGCGGCCCCAGCTCCTCCTTAGGGCGCGGGCTTGAGCTCGCACAGCATATGGAGCCCGCCCATCTGCCAGTACCCGGCCCAGGTGCACGGCAGCCACTTCGGCCGGCCCTCCTCCGCCCCGGGGAAGTTCGTCCACACCGTCTCTTGGTACTGGGCCCATAAGCCGTTGTACCAAAGCGGGATCATGGGCAGCTCAGCGAGCATGATCTGCTGAATCTGGGAGCAGAGGGCCTTCATGCCCGCCACATCCCACGTGGGGGTCTGGGCCAGGCGGTCCACCAAGTCGAAGATGGTGGGGTTGTCGTACCGCCCAAAGTTCCCACCACCCATAATGTCCCGGATCGGGTGGCTAAACAGAAGGTTGTACAGGGTCCAGGGCGTGTTGCTCAAACCGGCCCAGTTGTTGAGCGTCATATCAAAGGTGCCGCTGACCAGGGCCGTGGACCAGGCTCCGTAGTCTGGGGTCCGGTGCTCGACGTTGATCCCCACCGCGCGGGCGCTTTCAGCGATGATCCGGATGGCCTCCATCCAGTCCGTCCACCCAAACGGACAGGTGATCTCCAGCTTGACCTTGGCACCATCGGGAGCCTCGACAAATCCGTCCCCATCAATGTCTTTGTAGCCAGCCGCAGCCAAGATCTCCTTGGCCTGTGCAGGATCGTAGGTGAAGCCCAGCTGGGCAACCACCTGCTCGTCCACGTACTTCCACAGGTGGGGGAGGAGGCCCGTGGGGTTGGCCTTGTCCACTAGGCCGCCAAACGCCACCTTGACAATGCTGTCCACATCAATGGCGAAAGCTAGAGCCCTACGAAACGCCGGATCGTCCATGGGCTTCTTGGTCGTGTTGAGGAACAAAACAGCAGTGTTGGCGGCCAGCATGTACGGCGGTTGAGGCAGGTACGTCTTTATGTACCCGAACCGTACCAGCTCTGCTACCCCAGGCAAGAAGTTGTTGCTTAAGTCGATCTCCCCCTTAAGGATCGATCCTAGGGCCAATGCGTTCGTGGTAAAGCGCAGCTCGATGATGTACTTCGGGGCTGGGCGGAGCCCAAGGATTTTGGTCCCCCACCAATCATCGTTGCGAATGTACACGTTTCGGTCTGGACCGTGGAAGAAGTACCGGTAAGCCCCGGAACCAATGGGGTAGGGGTTCATCCCCGAAGTAACTTCGTCTTCAGTCCGTGTAGCCCAGATAGACGCAGGGACGATGTACAAGTTATACAAAACGTTTTCAAAGGACTGGTAATGGGGAGTGGCCGTGAACACAAACTCAACCGTGAGAGGGTCAGGGGCATTGACAGCACCCAAGTACGTTTGCCACATGTAGCTGAACCACAAAGCGGGGTACATCCGGCCCAGCTCAAAAGTGAACTTGACGTCCTCCGAAGTCAGTGGGGTCCCGTCTTGCCAGGTCAGTCCCTCCCGAAGTTTGACCACAAACAACTGGTCGCTGACCCACTGTGAGCTTTCTGCTAACCAAGGAATGAGCTTGTCTTCAACGGGATCGTAGAAGAACAGGGGTTCGTAAATAAGACCGGCCACTCCGGAAGTGTTGGCCTTGCTCCAGGTGATGAACGGGTTCCAGTCAATGGGCGGTCCCCAAGCCGCGCCGCTTATGTATAAGGTCTCATTCCGCGGGAAAACTTGCCCTAAGGCCAGGCTTCCCACCAAAATACTCACCAACACTCCAATAACTTTCTTCCACATACACCACACCTCCTTCATCTTTCAATTTAACCTTGCCTTTCTCTGCCCCTTTCTTTGTTGTTGCGCTTTTCGGCTCTCACCCCCTTTCACTAAACCCACAGGGCCTAGGCAGGCCCTGCTTGTTGGCCGTTTGAAGGACATGCAAGGGCAAAGCTGATATTTCGCGCACGCAGCCGGTCAGCACCTGCGCTCGTTTGTCGAACTCCCGCTTCAATACCTCTTGAGCAGGTTTGTTCTGGGGGGTGTAGTCCGTATTGCCGTAGCCTCCTGCATAGGGATGAGGGAGCCAATTCCACCAAAACACTCCCCACAACCACGGCCTTCCTTCCAAGGCCGCGAACGCCGCCTCATAGGCGTGGCTTTGGGCTAGGGCGTTATAAGTTCCCCTCCTCTGCCAGTCCCAGGGCTCGCGGGCGGTGAAGTCCACACTCCGATACCCAATCTCTGTAAAAATGACGGGCTTGCCCACTTGGACTTGCCAATTTTCTAGCCCCATCAGCCAGAACGACCAGGCCTTTGTCAACTCATCCACAGAAGGGGTGCGCGCATGGCTGAGAGGGAAGTAGGCATCGATACCTACGAAGTCCACATGATCCCAAAAGCATACATGGTTGTATTCGTCCCAATTGGCGGCGTAGGTTAAGGGGCCCGGGTAGACCATGCGGATGGCCTGGATCACGTTTTCCCAGTAGCCCAGATACCCTGGCCCGCTTAGACTTCTAAATTCCGTTCCAACACAGAGGAGCTCCACGCGATGCTGGTTGGAGAGCTGGGCGTAATGGGTAATAAACTCAGTATAGCTGACAAACCAGGCCTCGGCATTTGCCGGCTTGATGGCTCCCCGCCAAGTTCCGTCTTTGCAGTCTACATGTGGCTTTAGGAGAACGCGTAATCCCAGGGCGTGGGCTTTGGTTATGGCGTGGATCAGCGATTCGTCCGAAGGTGTACGTACTGGATCTAAATAAATTTTGGTAGAATCAGCGCGGTCCATGTAACCCGTCACAACAAGGGCTACATAATTGGCGCCCGTCAAGCTCAGCTGCTCCAGCGAAGCATCTGAGCTCGGCAACGCATACTCTTGGGGAGACCAAGCGGTATAACTGATACCCCGGAAAGGCCAGGCCGGGAGAGACAAGGCGAACGAGTCCAAGTGGAACTCCAGCTTTCTGGTTGGTGGGGCCACGCATACTTCTAGCCCTAGCATTGTTACACGCCGCAGGTCTGCTCCTTCGTCTTCCAACCAACTTTCGTGCCTCAAAGCCGCTGTGTAAAGGTGCCACAACTCTGGAGGAATTCTTCTGAGGTCAACCCAAGGACCCTTTTTCATGCGGTCTTGGTCATCGACGAGGAAGAGGCGAAGCTTGGAACCTTCCAGGTTTCCAGTCGGATCTTGGGACGCCCCAATAGCCCATGTGGCTACAGCCTCGCTGAGGTCGTACCAAGGTAAGCGCGGCCATCCCCGAGGGGGATGTTGGCGGAGGTCTACCCGCAAGGAAATATGAATGGAGTCCATGATCTCAGCGGGGAATTCCCCTCGGACATGGAGGCTGCCGTGCCCTTGGAACGCTCGTTGGGCATCCAGAAGGATCGAAATGCGGCCATGAGGAGACATAGCCTGCCATCCCTGGGTTCCCTCTTCGAAGGAGTAGCAACCCCAATTTGCGCTACTTCCGTTTGCGATCACGCCCAGGAGCACGAGCAGGCTTAGTCCCTTCACTCCATAGCTCATTTTGCCAGGTGTTCTTACGGGCTAACGCCCCACAGGACGCCCGAACCACCAATTCCACAGGGAGTACCAATTCCTTGCGGTCTTGTTTCCCCTCCAAGATATGCAGGAGGAGCTCCACAGCCATAAAACCTAACATGCGAATGGGCTGACGTACTGTAGTCAGAGGCGGATCCACCAAGGAAGCGAGTGGTAAGTCGTCGAAGCTAACGACCGCGATGTCTTGTGGAACACGGATCCCTTCTTCCTTAAGGACATGGAGGACGGCTGCAGCCATGGTGTCGCTTTGCACGAAGAGGGCGTCCGGATCCACGGAGAGGAGCTGGCGGGTGGCGGCCATGGCCCCTGCTTCAGTAAATTTCCCTTCGGCCACCAACTTCTCTTGGAAGGGAATCCCCGCTTGTTCCAAACTTGCTCGGTACCCTTCCAAGCGGTCTTGAACGTGGAGGTGATCCAACGGTCCTGTGATTGTTCCAATCCTACGGTAACCCATGCTCAACAAATGTTCAGTGGCTAACTTCCCCCCGCGGTAGTTGTCTGCGTCGACGTACGGAAAGCCCGGTTGCCTGCCCACCGCCACCGTTGGGATTCGATCCGCATGCAGGGCGTGCAACAGCGGATCTTGGGGGGAAGTCGAGGCAATCACAACCCCTTCAGCATATCCATTTTGCAGCACCTGGGCATATAGTTTTTCCCCGTATTGCGGGTTATCAAACAGCGCGAGGAGGAGTTGGTAGCCGCGGCCATTACAGCCCTGCACAGCGCCTTCAAGGAGCAAAGAGAAAAACTGATCTGAAAACAACCTGGACACAGTTTCGGGGATGACCATAGCGACCACGCGGGTTCGCTTAGTCACCAATCCCCGAGCCAGCGAGTGGGGATGGTACCCCAGTTCTCGGATGACCCGCCGTACCCGCTCACGGGTCTGGGCGGCCACGTGAGCCTGGCCGTTGATCACCCGCGATACTGTGGACCGGGAAACCCCCGCTTTTTTTGCGACGTCCTCTAAGGTCGCCATCTGGGAACGCTCCCAAAAATATTATAGGCGAAACCCTTGCCCTGTCAAGGGGGCACGCCTCACCCTTGCCAGGAAGATCCATCCTCGCCCCTTTCCTTGAAGCTCTTGGACGCCAGAAGCGAATCCCCTTCTTCGGGCAAAAAGGTGGGTGGAGCCTGCGGCAGGGCTTGGGAGCGATCCCAGCCTCCCTTACCAGCGGTGGTGGACTTGTTTTTTGATCCATGCCTCGTAAATCGCCCGTACTTGGTCCATTACCGAGGGTGGTAGAGGGGGAAAATCCGCGGCTGCTGCATTTTCTTCCACTTGAGCCGCCCGCTTGGCTCCAGGAATAGCACAGCTCACCTCCTCAAACATGAGAATCCAGCGTAAGGCGAATTGGGCCATGGACATCTCCGGAGGGCAAATTTTCTGCAATTCTTCAACCGCGTTGATTCCGGTTTCGAAATCCACCCCGGCAAATGTTTCTCCTTTATCCCACGCTTCGCCGTGCCGGTTAAAATATCGGTGATCGTTGGCAGCAAATTTCGTTGACCGTGAGAACTTGCCGGTAAGCAACCCTGAAGCCAAAGGCAAGCGCGCAATAACACCTACATCCCGTTCCCTGGCCACACGGAAAAACAGCTCCGCAGGCCGTTGGCGGAAAATGTTGAACACAATCTGAACAGTCTTAACATTCGGGTATTCGACAGCTTTTAGGGCCTGCTCCACTTTTTCCACGCTTACACCGTAATGCTGAACTTTTCCTTCTTTCACCAAATCGTCCATGGATTCGAACACTTCCGGCATGTAATAGACTTCATAAGGTGGGGAGTGCAGTTGGACCAAATCCAGCGTTTCCGCCCCCAAAGTCTGCAGGCATTTTTCCACAGCGGCCGCGAGATTTTCCTTGGTGTAAGCTGCGGGTACATGAGGGTTGAACCGGCGACCGATTTTGGTGGCTATGTAGAAATTGGCCCTGGTTTGCCGACGAAACTTACCGAGCATTTCCTCGCTTGGTCCGTAAACATCCGCTGTGTCGAAGAAGTTGATTCCTAATTCCACCGCTTTATGGAGAGCTGCCCAAAATTCTCTTTTATTTACTGCTCCCCAGACCCCGCTGATGGACCAGCATCCCATGCTGATCGCTGACACATGCCAGCCTGTCTTTCCCAACTTCCTGTACTCCATAGCCCTCACCCTTTTCCGCACACTTTGTTCACCGTTTTCCACATCAATAAGTCAGCTAGAACCAGGTGGCTTAGCACTTGGAACAGCACAAATCCTCCTGCTTTATGGAACACGTATCCTCCGAAAAGTGCTCCGATAAAGGAAGATAAGCCAAACGCTGCCACATTGAAAGCGGCCAAAGCCAAGCTCATCCAAAGTGGAGAAGCGTGAACGGTTATGTAATTTAGGCTTCCGACAAAGAAAAGAGCAAACCCCGTGCCCTGGCGGAGTTGGCTGCTCATGATCCCCACCAACGAACGGACCATGGATAGTAGAAGCTATCGCAAAAATGATTGAGGTCAAATGGGGCAACCAACGACGGGAGGTGGATCATGGACCTGACTGATGAGCAATGGAAAGTGATCCAGCCGCTGATCCCCCAGCCCCCAAACGGCTCGACGGCAGGGGCCGACCGCGACGGGACGATCGGGAGGTGCTGAACGGGATCTTATGGATT